>Ga0209777_10003253_pt1 | contig 20331 bp, 14 predicted proteins | sample FrelakmetHBP12HB_FD_187147 | JGI IMG/M metagenome (GOLD analysis project Ga0209777, IMG submission 187147) | Freshwater lake sediment microbial communities from the University of Notre Dame, USA, for methane emissions studies -HBP12 HB (SPAdes)... | ecosystem: Environmental > Aquatic >...
CCCTGGTCCGCGTGGGAGACCGGATCAAGGGCTTCCAGGTGATGCAGGTTGGGGAGGCGTGGGTTCACCTGAAGTGGAGTGAACCTCCCATGCCGGACATGAAGATCGTGTTGAAACTATCAGAATGAAACTGCCTTTCCTATTCCAAAAGAATAAAGGGCCGGCCGCAGGACAGCCTGCGGACGAGGGCCTAGGGCCCGTCGTCGGGTGCGAGGACCTCGACGTCCGAGGTCTCAGTGACCTGTACACGCCCGATCTGGAGCCGGCAATGCCGTCCCGCGTCCGGGACGTCGCGGACGCGTTGTTGGAGGCCGGGAAGCTCTCCGAGCAGGTCTACGGCCGGCTTCGCCACCAACAGACGATCGAGCCGCTCTGCGACACGGCCGCATGGCTGCTGAAAGAGAAGGCCGTCGAGTCCCAGGACGTGCAGATGGCCAGGGCCAGCCTGTACGGCCTGGAGTTCCAGCGAGTGGGCGCCGGAGACGTGGATCGGCAGGCCTTTGAGAAGCTCCCCATCGACGTCATCAAGCGATGCGCCATCGTTCCGATCAAAATCGAAGGCCAGACCCTGATCGTGGCCACGCCCGAGCCGGGCAACGTCTTCGCCATCGAAGACGTCAAGAAACAGACCCAGATGGACGTGAGGATCGTGGTCTGCAACCCCGAGGACGTCGAGACCGTGTGCCACGCCCTTCGCGAAGACGATGTGGAATACAACCTCGATGACATCCTCAGCGACATGACCGAGGTCGAGGTCGTGCAGGACGAGGAGGAAGAGTCCGAGGACCTCGAGAAGATGGCCGGCCGGTCGCCGGTGATCAAGTTCGTCAACTTCCTGATCAGCAACGCCATCCGGGAGGGAGCCAGCGACATCCACATCGAACCCAAGGACAAGACCTGTCGAATCCGCTACCGGATCGACGGCGTCCTGTTCGACGCCAAGCAGGCCCCCATCAAGATGCACCCGGCCCTCGTCTCGCGGATCAAGATCATGGCCAACCTGGACATCTCCGAACGGAGGCTCCCTCAGGACGGCAAGATCTCGGCCCTCGTGGGGGGCCGCGCCGTGGACCTGCGGGTCTCGACTCTGCCGACCAACCACGGCGAGAAGACGGTCATCCGTGTCCTGGACAGCCGCTCAATCGTCCGCAGCCTGGAGCAACTGGGCATGGAGGCAGGGGTCTGCCAGACCTTCCGCGAGCAGATCGAGCTGCCGCATGGGATCTTGCTGGTCACCGGGCCCACCGGGTCCGGCAAGAGCACCACGCTGTACACGGCCCTTCGCCACATGGATGGCGACAAGATGAACATCTCCACCGTGGAAGACCCGGTGGAGTACCAACTGGACTTCTGCAACCAGGTCCAGGTCAGCGACAAGATCGGCCTGACGTTCTCCGCGGCCTTGCGGAGCCTGCTACGCCAGGACCCGGACATCATCATGATCGGCGAGATTCGCGACAACGAGACCGCCCGGATCGCGGTGCAGGCCGCCCTCACCGGCCACTTGGTGCTCTCCACCCTTCACACCAACGACGCCCCGAGCAGCATCACGAGATTGGTCAACATCGGCATCGATGCCTATCTGATCGCGGCTTCACTCAACGCGGTCCTCGCCCAGCGGCTGGTCCGCAGGATCTGTCCGGCCTGCAAACAACCGTTCAAGATCCCCGATCCCATGCGGCCGTTGATCGAGCGGGCGGGCCTGCAGCCGGACCAAGTCCACCATGGCGCAGGCTGCGACCGGTGCCGCGGCTCCGGCTACGCCGGCCGGGTGGGCATCTACGAACTGCTGGTCGTGGATGACCGGCTCCGGGAGATGATCAACGCGGATGCGTCGGTCGGCGCCATGCGGCGGGCCTTCCACCAGAGCGGCTGTGCCGCGCTCTTTGACGACGGCATGAAGAAGGTCCAGCAGGGCCTGACGACCATCGAAGAGGTCCTGCGGGTCACGCAGGTCTACGGACAGAACGAGCATGAAGACTTCGCCGAGAACCGCTAAGGCTCGGCGTCCGGCCTCCCAACGGGCCGGGGGCGGCGAGTCACGAAGAAAAGGGGGTTCCATGATCGACATCACCAGTATCCTTGCTGCTGCGGTCAAGCACAAGGCCAGCGACGTCCACATCAACGTGGGGATGCCTCCGGTCATCCGCAAGAACACCGAGCTGATCGACATGGACCTGCCGGCGGTCACCCAACAGGACGCCAAGGACCTGGTGCTGGGCATGGTGGGCCCGGAGCGGCTCAAGGAATTCCAGGACAAGCGAGACCTGGACTTCTCGACCACGATTCCCGATGGGACCCGTTTTCGCGTCAACGCCCACTACCAGCGTAACACGATCGCCGTCTCGTTTCGGATCATTCCCAAACAGACCCTGGCGCTGGATGACCTGCACCTGCCGCCGATCGTCAAGGAGTTGACGGACCTGCCGCGAGGCCTGGTCCTGGTCACCGGCCACACCGGCGCCGGCAAGAGCACCTCGCTGGCCGCCATGGTGGGCCTGATCAACTCCAAGTATGGCAAACGGGTGATCACGCTGGAAGACCCGGTCGAGTACCTGTTCGAGAATGACAAGTGCATGATCGAACAGCGGGAGGTCGGGTTTGACTGCCCGTGCTTTGCCTCGGGCCTCAAGCATGTGTTGCGCCAGGACCCGGACATCATCATGGTCGGCGAGATGCGGGACCTGGAGACCACCAGCTTCACGATCACCGCGGCCGAGACCGGTCATTTGGTCTTCAGCACGCTCCACACGATCAATGCCCCCCAGACGATCGAGCGGATCATCGACATCTACCCGGCCAACCAGCAGAACCAGATCCGCACCATGGCGGCCAACACGCTCCAGGCCGTGGTCTCCCAGACGCTCTTCAAGCGGGTCGACAAGCCCGGCATGGTGCCGTGCGTGGAGATCCTGCTGTGCACCTCCGCGGTCCGCAACTGCATCCGCGAAAACCGGATCTATGAGATCCCGAACATCATTGAGACATCTCGCCGGCTGGGCATGCAGAGTCTGGACCACAGCATCGCAGACATGTACTTCAAAGGCTACATCGATCGAGAAGAAGCCATCATGAGGTCGAGCAATCCCGGAAAGATGGAGAAGACCCTGGTTCCCGAGAACCAGGCCAGATTCGCCCAGGGAGCGGTCGCCGCTTCGGTCGCGTGAGCGACGGACGATCGCCAGGGATGGGCTTCGGAGAGGGGAAAGACCATGTTTGAGCGTGCCTCCCAGGGCATGGGGACGGTCGCGGTGACGGCCGGGCCTCTGCGCACGGTCGCGGGAGGGCTGCCCCGCCGCGCGTCGGTGATGGACAAGCTCGGCGGCCTTCGCGTGGAGTTTGGCCCCAGTCGCAAAGACATCCTGAGCTTCACCAACCAGTTGGCCGTGATGGTTCGGGCGGGGATCAGCCTGCCCGAGGCCCTGGACTCCATCGCCCAGCAGGCCGAGAACCGGAAGTTCCGCTGCGTCATCACGGACCTGAGGGCCCGGATCGAGGCCGGCCAGAGCTTCTCGCAGGCCCTGGCCGAGCATCCGCAGGTGTTCACCAACCTGTACGTCAACATGGTGGCGGCAGCGGAGGTATCCGGCTCGCTCAGCGACATGATGCAGAAGCTGGCCGAGTACCTGGATCAGGAGGCCTCCACCAAGTCGCAGATCAAGGGCGCGATGGTCTATCCGATCATCATCGCCACCATGGCGGTGGTGGTGACGATCTTCCTGTTGTGTTTCGTGCTGCCGCGATTCACGGCGATCTTCGCCGGCAAGGAGCACCTCCTGCCGAGGCCGACCCGCCTGCTGATGGCCAGCAGCGTCTTTCTGCGAGGCAATTGGTATCTGCTGCTTCCGGCCGTGGGGGCGGCCCTGTGGGGCTTCCACTTCTTCATCGACACCCCGGCGGGCCGGCTGTGGTGGGACAAGACCAAGCTGCAGTTGCCGCTGATCAAGACCCTGTGCCGCAGCCTCTACATCACCCGCAGCCTGCACACCATGGGCGTGCTGATCCGTGCGGGCGTGCCGATACTCAACACCCTGGCCATCACTGCCCACATCGCCGGAAACGCCCTGTACAAGGAGATGTGGCTGGGCGTACACGAGGAAGTCCGCCAGGGTAAAAAGATATCGTCCAGCCTGAATCGGTACGCCCTGTTGCCCAGCAACGTCCTGGCCATGATCCGCAGCGGTGAGGACTCGGGCAACCTGGGCGACGTGCTGAGGGACATCTCGGCCTTCTATGCCCGGGAGCTGGCGACCGTGATCAAGATGGTGACGAGCATGATCGAGCCGATCATGATCGTGGTGATGGGCCTGTTGGTCGGCTTCATTGCCATGAGCGTCATCCTGCCGATCTTCAAGATGTCCAGCCTGGTCACGGGGAAGTGACCGGGAACACTGGACTGCGAGTGCGGACTGCCGGATGGGCCCGGTCACGAGCCCGAGGCAGGCAGGGGGGTAGTCGGATGAACAGGGGATTCACACTCGTGGAGGTGCTGATCGCCGTGGTCCTCGTCGGGATCGCCATCGCGGGCCTCCTGGAGGCCAATGGGGCCTTCACCATGGTTAACGGCGCAGGCCTGGATCTGACGACAGCGGAGTTCCTGACCGACCAGATCCGGGAACTGACCGCGGTCCTGCCGGTGGTCGATCCGGTGACCGGCACGGCCACGTTCGGGGCCGAAGAGGCCACCCTGGCTGCCTACGATGACGTGGATGACTTCAACGGCCGGACCTTCTCGCCGCCGATCGACGCAGGGCGAAATAACCTGACGGCCCTGGCCCGGTACAGCCAGGTCATCACCGTGGACAATGTCAGCGCCACCAACCTTCGGACCGTGGTCGGGCATCACAGCAGTACCTTCTATCGGGTGACCGTCAAGATCCTGCTCAACGGTAATGAGATCAGTTCTGAGACGTGGGTGAGGGCGAGGTACTGAAACGTGCTGAATGCCCAATGGAGGACGCCCGCCGCAGGATGGCTGGGCTTGCTGCCCCTGCGGCGTGAAAGGAGTGGACGCGATGAGGACGAGACTGTCGAGAGACAAGCGGAGAGGATTCACGCTGGTGGAGGTCCTGCTGGGACTGGCCATCTCGGCCATACTGCTGGTGGCGATGGCCGCGGCCTTCAACGCCTCGGTGACGAACTACCATGAGAACCAGCAGGTCTATGAGACCCTCAACGGTGCCAGGCAGGCCATGCTCCGCATGACCACCCAACTGCGGACCGGGTATTCGGTGGATCCTGCTGCGCCGGCCGGCCGATGCAGCTTCTTCACCTCGGACAACCAGGACATCACCTACGAATACCTCAGCGCGACCCACCAGTTGGTCCTGATCACCAACGCCGACGGTCGGCAGTACGTCCTGTGCGAGAACGTTACAGGCCTGACCTTCACCAAGACGGCCACGGCTGCCGGCACGGACTGCAAGAGCGTCCAGATCTCCATAACCGTCCAGGTGGGAGACCAGGTCCAAACGCTCTCCTCAGCGGCTACGATCCGCCGGAACCTGGAATCCTGACCAAGACCCGCCAACAATTGTTTGACTCGGCAGGATCCGGCCGGTACACTACCCCTTGGCTCGCGGGTCCGGCAAGGCTACGTGGTCACGGCAGGCCCGTCTAGGCCAAGGAGTTGGTTGGCGTCGATGTCCTTGTCGTCGGAGTCGTTTGACAAAAAGGAAAACTGCGGGTTGTTCGGCATCTTCGGTGATCCGGAGGCGGTGGACAAGACCTACTTCGCCCTGCACAGCCTCCAACATCGAGGCCAGGAATCGGCGGGGATCGCCTCGAGCAACGGAGAGGTGATCTCGTGCTACACGGGCATGGGCATGGTGCGGCGGGTCTTTCGCGTCGGATCGGGCGCCCTGGAGCATCTTCGGAATCCCGTGGCCATCGGCCACGTCCGCTATTCGACCTCCGGTTCCTCCAAGGCGATCAACAGCCAGCCTCTCCTGGCCGAGTATTCGCGGGGCCAGGTGGCGGTGGCCCACAACGGCAATCTCATCAACGCGGCCCTGCTCCGCGACGAGTACGAGGCCTACGGCAGCATCTTCAAGTCCACCTGCGACACGGAAGTCATCATTCACCTTCTGGCCAAGCCCACGCACGTGTGCCGGCCCGACCCGTTGGCGCACGTGCTGAATCACCTGCAGGGTTCGTATTCACTGGTGTTTCTGTATCCGGACCGGATTGAGGCGTGCCGCGACCCCTACGGGATTCGGCCGCTGTGTCTGGGCCGGACCAAAGAGGGGGCCCACGTGGTGGCCAGCGAGACCTGTGCGATCGACGCCGTGGGTGCGGAGTTCCTCCGCGAGGTCGAGCCGGGCGAGATCGTGACCTTGGACAAGGGGGGCCTGTCCAGCCGGTTCTTCGTGCCGCGAGGCAGCGTGACACCGGCCCATTGTCTGTTCGAGCACGTGTACTTTGCAAAGCAGAACTCCACGATCTTTGGCGAAAACGTGCATTTGTTCAGAAAGAAGCTCGGCCGGCGCCTGGCGATCGAGCACCCGGTCGAGGCCGACGTGGTGGTGCCGGTCCCGGATTCCGGCACATCGGGGGCCATCGGGTACGCCGAGCAGAGCGGCATCGGCTTTGACATGGGTCTGGTGCGGAGTCACTACGTGGGCCGGACCTTCATTTCGCCGGACCCCAAGCTTCGGGCCCTGGAGGTCACGCTCAAGCTGGCGGTGGTGCCCGACGTGATTCGAGGCCAGCGCGTGGTGCTCCTGGACGACTCGATCGTGCGAGGCACGACCACGCGAGGCAAGATCCGGGCCCTTCGCCAGGCAGGGGCCAAGGAGATCCACATGCGGGTCAGTTGTCCGCCGATCCGGTTCCCGTGTTTCTACGGGATCGATTTTCCCACCAAAGAGGAGCTGCTGGCCAATGGCCGCACACTCGAGGACATCCGCCGGTTCCTCGAGGTCGACAGCATCGGATACCTCTCCCTGGAAGGGATGCTGGCCTGCGCGTCGCTGCCGGCGGACCACTACTGTACGGCCTGTTGGAGCGGCAAGTACCGGATCCCGGTCCAGATCGCGCTCAACAAGTTCACCATGGAACGGTACCAGATGTACATGTTTGAACAGATGGACGTGTAAGATAACCGGGAAGCAGGAATGCTCTCCTATGAATGAAATCGCCAGCAAGAAGCACAAAAAACCCCAGTTGGGCACACCTGATATGAGTCCTCCCGCCTTCTGGAGGACTCGTATCAGCAGCCAGTTTGTTGCGCACCGAGGGCCGTTGAATAGTCCAATCCAAACAACAGGATTAGACTATTCAAAATGTGTCCAACTGGGGTTTTTTGCTGGGAATTCTGAGTCATTTGCCTCCGGTTACGCTGGAATCAGGAACCATGGCTAAACCCATCAGCTACGAGCAGGTAGGGGTCAACATCGGCGCCAACGACGTGATGGTGGAGAAGATCTGGTCCAGCCTGGCCAGCACCTACGGGCCGCGGGTGATGGACCTCAAGGGTGGATTCGCCGGGCTGTTCCGACTGGACTACGATGAGAAGCTCTTCAAGAAGAACTATCGCAGTCCGGTCCTGGTCGCCTGCACGGACGGGGTGGGCAGCAAGGTCCTGGTGGCCGCCAAGATGAAGAGGTACGACACGGTCGGCATCGACCTGGTGGCCATGAGCGTCAACGACATGTTGGTTCAGGGCGCAGAGCCGCTGCTGTTCCTGGACTATCTGGCGGTCCACAAGCTGGAGCCGGACTTCATTGCGGAGCTGGTCAAGGGCGTGGCCGCGGGCTGCAAAATGGCCGACTGCGCCCTCCTCGGCGGAGAGACCGCGGAGATGCCCGACATCTACGCGGAGGAACACTTCGATATGGCCGGGTTTGGCGTGGGTGTAGTGGAAAGAGACCGGATCATCGACGGCCGGCGGGTCGAGGTCGGCGACGTGGTCCTGGGTCTGGCCTCCAGCGGGCTTCACAGCAACGGCTACGCCCTGGCCCGCACCATCTGCTTCAAACAGGAGAGGTTCAAGGTCACCGACCGGCCCGATGAGCTGGGCGGACCGACGATCGGAGAGGCGATGCTGGAGCCTACGCGGATCTACGTCCGGCCGGTGGTCTCAGTGCTCTCCGGCTACAAGGTCAAGCAGATCGTCCATGCCATGGCCCACATCACCGGAGGCGGGCTGGTCGGCAACGTGCCTCGCGTGGTGCCCCAGGATTGTGACGTGGTACTCAAGAAGGACAGTTGGCCAAGGCCGCCGATCTTCTCCTTTCTCCAGGCCAGGGGCCCCGTGGACGAAGACGAGATGTACCGGGTATTCAACATGGGCATCGGCTACGTGTTGGTGGTAGCGCCGGACTTCGCCGACTCAGTCGCCGCCAAGCTCACCCGTCACGGCGAGAAGGTCTACACGATCGGGACGGTCGCCAAAGGCACCGGCCAGGTCGTGCTGAAGGACTAGCCTGCATTTCGCTGGCGTGCGATGTGCTTCGCGAGCCGCAGCGGTCGGGTGGGCGGCCTCGATACGATGATACCACGGCCGAAGGCAGAAAGACTATTCAGACCCGGCCTTGGGAATGGTGAAGACAAACATGCTGCCCTCGCCGGGCACGGACTCCACCCAGATCCTACCGCCCATACCCTTCACGATCTTCTCAACGATCGCCAGACCGACCCCTGTACTATCCTGGTCCTTGTGGTTGGGGGCCGTCTTGAGCATCTTGAAGATGATTTCATGATAGGCCTTCTCAATCCCCGGACCATTGTCGGCGACGTACACCTCCCAATGGCCCGCGGACTCGCGACAGCCGATTCGGATTCGTCCCTTCAGTTTGTCCATGTACTTGATGGCATTGCCGCCCAGGTCATGCAATAGTCTTGTTCTATCCTCCTCCGTCCGCTTGCGATCGGTAATGTCCCGGACCAGAGCCTGAAGGACCTGCGTTCCGTTGAGTTCGACCCGACTAAGCTGGACTTCCGCTGGGAATACGGTTCCATCGATCCGCTGGTGCAACCATTCAAAGAACTGGCTGCCGGTCACATACGCCGCCTCAATGTATTCCCGTGCCGCCTGGGCTGAATCCTTTCCGTCCGGTTGCCCGGGTGGAGACAAGTCGCTCGGGTGTCTGGAGACGAACTGATCGCGGGAAGAACAGCCGAAGACGTCCAGGGTGGCCTGGTTGCAGTCAAGAAACCCTCGACGATCCAAGATCATGATGGCGTCGCGGGACGATTCAAAGAGCACACGGTACTTCTCTTCGCTCTCACGCAGCCGGTCTTCCGTGCGCCTGCGATCGACGGCATGGTGGATCGCGCGACCCAGGGACTTGGCGTTGAGATCGATCTTCACGAGGTATTCCTGAACACCCAAGGCAATGGCCTCGCTCGCGGTCTGCTCGCTCTGGCAATCGGTCACGATGATGCAGACCGGATGCGTGGAATGCGCCATAAGCTTGTGCACGGTGTCCAGGCCGCGGCTGTCAGGCAGGTCCAATTCCAGGAGGACCACGTCAGGGCACTGCTGGTCCAGGGCTGCCAGGGCCTCTGCCAGAGAGGACGCCTTGCCCAACTCGGCGGACATCTCGGATCCGGCCCCAAGCATGCGCCGCATGGCCATGAGGTCCACGGGGTCGTCTTCGACGATCAAGATCTTCAACGACTTATCCGAGCGTATGACCGTGTATCCGGCCAGTGTTGAACCATCGTTGTCCTGGCCTGGTTCGATGGAGGTCTGGTCGAGTGTCTCAGTTTGTTTCACGAAGCTCGCTCCTGTTCTCTACCACAATCCATCCTTGGGAGCAGCCACCCCAGGGTCTTAGATAAGGAGTCGAACCTTGGCGGGGATCTTGCCCTGGAGGTGGCAGTCCCCAAGGATACCATTCGTCAGGATGGCGAAATGCCTGAATAAGCCGAACGCCTAGTGAATCCGGGGGAATTCCTTGTCGCGGCTTCTGGCGGCAGCCTCAGAACTCCGTGGAGGTCAGTCCCTCTCGGATGGCGAACTTGGTCAGTTGAGCCACGTTTTGGACCTGGAGTTTGCGCGAGAGGTTGCGTCGCGTGGCGTCTACCGTCTTGGGGCTGATCTCCAGACGACGGCCGATCTCTTTGACCGACAGCCCCTCGGCAACGAGTTGGAGGATCTGGCGTTCCCGTCCGGTCAAGGCCTTCAGTCCGGTGTTTTTGTGCGGTCCTGCAGGCTGGACGTAGTCCTCGACCACAATCCGGGTGATCTCCGGACTCAGGTATCGCTCGCCTCTGGCCACTGCCTCCACGGCCGCGGAGATCTCTCTGAAGATCGCAGACTTCAGCACGTATCCGTGACAGCCTGCCTTCAGGGCCTCGATCACGATGGTGTTCTCGGAGTGCATGGAGAGCACAATGATCTTCACCGCGGCGTTATGCTCGCAGATCTGCCGGATGGCCTCCACGCCGTTGAGCCTGGGCATGGAGATGTCCATGATGACCAGATCCGGGGCCAGGTCCTTGGCCATTGCCACCGCCTTCTCGCCGTCATCCGCCTCGCCCACCACCTCCAGGCTGGCCTGCCTCTCAAACAGGGCCGTCAGCCCTTCACGAACCACCGCATGATCGTCTGCAATCAAGATCCTTGTCATGTGTTCACCTCGCTTTCCGAACGGGCCTCCAGCTTCAACGGACCTACTAACGTGATCTTGCAGCCCACCCCGTGTTGGGACTCGATACTGAGCGTGCCGCCCAGTCGTTCCAGGGATTCCCTGATACTCAGGAGGCCAAACCCATGGGAGTGGGTCATGATCTCCTCAGGGTCACAGCCGACCCCATTGTCCTGGATCACGGTCACAACCTGGTTCGCCTTCCGTTCCATGGACACGGCTACGCGGGTGGCATGGGCGTGTTTCACCACGTTCGTGAGCAACTCCCGCACACTGCGGAACAGGACTGCCCGCACGTCGTCGTCCAGGGGCTTGTCTTCCAGGTCATCCTCAAAGACCGTCTCAAGGCCATGTTTGACCCCCACCTCTTCGCGGAGCCATTTCTCCACGGCCTTGGCAAGGCCCAGGACGGTCAGCGTCGGGTAGCTCAGTTGGGCCGTCAGGTCCCGGGCGTCTCGGAGCGTCTGCTCCAGCGAGCCCGCGATGCCCGCCAGTGCCGTCCGGAGCGGATCATCCGACACGGCCTCACACAGGGCCTCGACCTGGACCTTGGACATGGCCAGGGTCTGGCTGATGTCGTCGTGGACATGGGCGGCCACGTCCCGTCGGAGTCGCTCTTCGGCCAAGGTCAACTCCGAGGCCAGGGCCTTGAGTTGGCGCTGGTAATCGAGGACCTTCTGCTCCTGTACCTTGCGATCGGTGATGTCGGTGACCATGGCAAAGGAGCCGTCGAACGCTCCTGCAGCGTTCATCACCGCTTTGGCGGATAAGAACAACCATCTTAGGCCGCCCTCTTTGCACGGGAGTCTTCGCTCATACTGCCCGCTCAATCCGCGTTCGCGCCGTCGGAATTCCTGCGATTGCAGGGCACGGTCTTCGTCGAACAACAAGTCAATGAACGGTCTGCCGATCAACTCCTCCGGGCTATACCCCAGCATATGTACAACCGCATCGTTGACCTCGGTTGTCTTGAATTCACGGTCCAGGAACCATACCCCTTCGATCGCCGTTTCAACGACGCGCCGGAATTTCCTCTCGCTCTCCTGCAGCGACTCCTCCATTCGCTGTCGCTCCGAGATGTCGCGGATCACCATGCTCGTGCGCACTTGCCCGTCCCGGTCGGTAAAGACCGCGGATGAGACTTCGCCCGGGAATGTCGCCCCGTCTTTGCGCACGAACATCAGTTCTCCGCAGAAACGGCCCGTCCGAGCCCGTTCCTCCAGGCCTGGCGTCAGACGGGGATCCGAGGCATCCACGACCCCGCTGCGTCCAACCTGGATCAGTTCCTCTTCCGAACGCCTGAACATCTGGCAGGCGGCCTCGTTGGCGCTGAGAATCCGGCCATCCGGCAGCGTCAACAACACGGCGTCCAGGCTGGTGGCAAACAGCGAGCGAAAGCGATCCTCGCTCTCCCGCAAGGCGGCATTGGCCTTTTGCAGTTCGCGAGTCCGGGACTCGACCGCCTGCTCCAGTTGCTCGGCATGGCGTCGCAGGCGGGAGTGTATGGCCCGGTGCACGTGGCGGACCATCGCTTCTGGATTACCTACTTTCTCCACGTAGGCGAAGGCCCCCGCGTTCAGGGCGTCCCTGGCGGATTCATACGAGGCGAAGGCCGTGTGGATGATGATGGGGACCCGGTCGGACCACGCCACCAGGGCGTTCAGCAGGTCCCCGGTGCTCAGATCGGGCAGACGCAGGTCAACGATGGCCACCGCTACGCCCCCCTGGGCCAAGGCGTCCAGGGCCTTGGCCGCTCGGCTGCAGGCCAGGACGCAGAAGCCCTCCGCTTCCAGGAGGGCGGTCAGCGTCTTCAGTTGAGACGGCTCGTCGTCGAGGATCAAGACCCGTTCACGGGTCTGTTGTGCGTTCGTGGTGTCCATGTCATATCCCTGGGAGCGAGGGCCATGGTGTCCGGTTGCGCAGCGTTGCCGGGGGAGCCAACAGGCTTGCCTCTCATCCTCCTCCAGGGTCGCGCACTACTCATGCGAGCCATGGACCTTCTCCACGTCATGTCGGCGGCTTATCTATGAATCGCACCGGCGATTATAGGATTCTCGCACCAGACCGCAAGGGAAAAGACCTGGAAACAGGATAGTTTTTGCACAATTCCGCCTTCCATCGTGCGTCGGATTCTGCCGAGCGGCAGACAACACGTCCTGGAAGCGATCCCCCATTTCCGTCCAGACCGGTTCGAGCCCATGAGAGGGTGGCAGAAGACGCCCTGACCCCGGTCTCCGGGGCTGCGATATTTCCTGGGAGAGAGGGACCCCATTTGTGCCGATAGCCCATCTGGGGTATTCCTTCAGGAGGGGAGGGCCAGGGCCGTGCGCGACTTGGCAGCAGGTCACCCATGGGACAGACTTTATGTACTGCAGGGGATAGTATGGGGTCTACACCCGAGAAGCAGGGCATGAGAATCCTGGTGGTCGAGGACGACCTGGTGGATCGCAAGCAGATGGAACGTCTGCTCAAGGCAGGGTCCCTGTCCATAGGTAAGATCATCCATGCGGATTGCCTGCAGGCCTGCCTGGACCTGATGCCCAATGACCACTTCGATGCGGTCCTGCTGGATCTGAATCTGCCGGACAGCAATGGTCTGGATACGGTGGTGAAGACTCATCAAGCGGATCCCACCGTTCCCGTCATCGTGGTGACAGGAGAAGGAGGCGGTGGGGTCGGTCTGGAGGCCGTGGCCCGGGGGGCCCAGGATTATCTGGTCAAGGGTGAGTTCGACGCCCAGATGCTGACCCGCGTCATCAACTATGCCTGCGAGCGCAAGCGGCAACAAGAGGCGATGCATCTGACCCAGTTCTCGGTGGATAGCGCGGCGGATGCGATCTTCTGGATACAGCAGGACTCCTCCTTAACGTACGTCAACGAGGCCGGCTCTCGCCTGTTGGGCTACTCTCGCGAAGAACTCGTCGGGATGATCGTGTCCGACCTCAACCCCGCCCGTTCGAGAGAGAGTTGGCGGGCATTCTGGGAGGAACTCCGGCAGCAGCGGTCGCTCACCTTCGAAGCGGTCTTCCGTGCAAAGGACGGCCGCAGCGTCCCTGTAGAGATCACCGCCAACTATCTCGAATTCGGCGGCCAGGCGTACAACTGTGCCTTCGTTCGTGACATCAGCGACCGCAAACGGGCCGAGGAAGTCAAAGAAAAGACGCAGCGGCGGCAGAAGGAGATCAGCCGGCTTCAGATGTCGCTCCTGGCAGCGGCTCCACTTCAGGACAAGCTCAGACAGATTACCGACGCCATCGTCCGGCTCTTCGACGCGGATTTCTGCCGGATCTGGTTGATCAAACCGGGAGACCTGTGCCAACAGGGCTGCGTCCATGCCCAGGCGGATGAGGGGCCCCACGTTTGTCGTTATCGCGACCGTTGTCTGCATCTGGCGGTCAGTTCCGGACGCTATACGCACATAGACGGCCAGGTCCACCGCCGGGTTCCATTCGGATGCTACAAGATCGGCCGCGTGGCCTCCAGCGAGGATCACAGATTCCTCACCAACGACGCCCAGAATGATCCCCGTGTTCACGACCACGCATGGGCGAGAGACCTGGGCCTGGTCTCGTTTGCGGGATACCAGCTTCGGATCCCGGGGGCAGAGACCCTGGGCGTCCTGGCCCTGTTTGCCAGACATCCCATCTCACCTGAGGAAGACGCCCTTCTGGACGGACTCGGAAGCACCGCAGCGCTAGTCATCCAACAGGGCGCATCCGATGAGTTGCTGCGGGAGAGCGAGGAGAAGCATCGGGTCCTCTTTGAGAGCTCACGGGACGCGATCATGGTCCTTGCGCCTCCCTCGTTCAAGTTCATTCACGACAACCCGACGACACTCCAGATGTTCGGGGTGGCGAGTGAGGCCGAGTTCAGTCGGCTCGGGCCCTGGGACGTGTCGCCCGAACGGCAACCGGATGGGAGGCCCTCGGCTGACAAGGCCAAGGAGATGATCGAGACGGCCTTGCGCGAGGGCACGCACTTCTTCGAATGGACGCACAAGCGGCTTTCAGGGGAGGAGTTTCCATGCACGGTGCTCCTGACCCGAATGGAGATGGCCGGGCAGACGGTGCTCCAGGCCACGGTCCGGGACATCACCGAGCAGAAGAGGGTCGAGAATGCGCTGCGTGAAAGCGAGGTCCGACTGAAGGCCATCCTGGACTCGATCTATACCGCCGTGGTCATCATCGATCCCCGATCGCGCACGATCGTGGACGTCAATCCCATGGCCGAGGAAATCCTCGGTTTGGCCAGAGACGAGATGATCGGGCGGACGTGCCAGGGATTCATCTGTCAGCACAGTCACGGCCAGTGCGCCATCACGGGTTCGGATCAGAGGGCTATCCGTGAGGAGTGGGTCCTCATGGACGCCTATGGCAAGCCGGTGCAAGTCCTGATGAACATCCTGCCCATCACCCTCCACGGCCAGGAGTATCGAGTCCACAGTTTCGTGGATATCACGGACCGCAAAGAGGCGGAAGAGGCGATCAGGCGGACCAACGAGCAACTGGAGAAGGTCAATCGCGAGCTCAAGGAGATGCAGGCCCAGATCGTCCAGAGCGAGAAGCTGGCCTCCATCGGCCAGCTCGCGGCCGGGGTGGCCCATGAGATGAACACGCCCGTGGGCTTCGTGGCCAGCAACTTCCAGACGCTCCAGAAGTACATGACCAAGCTCCTGGACCTGCTGCAAGTGTACGAGGATCTGAGCGGGGCGGTAGAGGACGGCCTGAAGGAAAGGCGGCTTCAGATCGTGGAGAAGATCGGGCAGGTCCGCAAGGACCTCAAGATCGACTTCCTGCTGGGGGACATCGAAGGGCTGTTCTGGGAGTCCAGGGAGGGACTGGAGCGGATCACCGGCATCATCCAGAACCTGCGGGATTTTTCCCGGATCGACCAGGCCGAGGAGTTTGCCGAGTACAGCCTCAACGACGGGCTGAAGGCCACGTTGGTGGTCGCACAGAACGAGATCAAGGATGACGCGGAGGTCCAGTTGGAGCTGGGGGACGTCCCGCCGGTGCCGTGTCGGGCCGGACAGATCAATCAGGTCTTCCTGAATATCGTGATCAACGCGGTCCAGGCGATCCGGTCCCAAGGGCGGGCAGACATGGGGACGATCACGATTCGAACCTATCGGTCGGACGACGAAGTGGTCTGCGAGATTGCCGACGATGGGCCCGGCATCCCCGCCGAGATCGTGCCAAAGATCTTCGACCCCTTCTTCACCACCAAGCCGGTGGGCAAGGGGACCGGCCTTGGATTGAGCATTTCCTATGACATCGTGGTCAACAAGCACCAGGGGCAGATCGGGGTGGCCAGTACGGTAGGTCAGGGAACCACGTTTACCATCCAGTTGCCTATGAAGCAGATGCAAGTACAGGCAGAGCAGGTCTCTGCGGGGGGACTGACACATGAGTAAATCACAGGTCATCGAACACCGATCGCGAGCCATCTCGACCAAGGCGGACCACTGGGCCTCCCTGGCTGCAACGCGGCTCTCACTGAAAGTCAAGGACGTCATGAACGGACAGGTCGTGACGATCGAGCCCCAGGCCACGCTGGGGGCCGCGGCCCTGCGGATGGCCGAGCACGGGATCTCGTGCATCGTGGCCGTTGAAGGCGGCGCCATCAAGGGGATGCTGACGGACAGGGATTTCCTCAAGCAGATCGCGGACACGCACGGACCTCTGTACCAGCGCACGGTGGCCGATTGCATGTCCAGTCGCGTGGAATGCGCCTCTCCGGATCAGACCATCGTGGAGGCCAGCCGGATCATGCACAACCTGGGCATCCGGCGTCTGCCGGTCCTGGACCGGGGGCGTCTGGTGGGGATCGTCACGGAGACCGATCTGACCCGTGCGCTGACCAGTTGCCACGCCCTCCAGGACGTCGGCCAGGTCATGAGCAAGGACGTGGCGACCGTGCCGGCCGATGCCACGGTCGTTTCGGCGGCGGAGGTCATGTCCGCTCGCCGCATCTCGTCGGTCGTGGTCGTGGAATCGGGCCGGCCCAAGGGCATTCTGACCGAGAGGGACGTGCTCAAGAAGGTCACCGCCCCCCAGAGAGACCCGGCGGCTGTGCCGGTCGCCGAGGTCATGACCAGTCCCCTGGTCAGCGTGGCCCAGGACTACTCCGTCTTCTGTGCAGGACGGATGATGGATCAGATGCACATCCATCGACTGGTGGTGATGGACCAGGACCGGCTGGTCGGCATCCTTACCCAGACGGACATCTTTCGGGCCGCCCAAATGAGGCTTCAGGCGGAGGAGGAGAAGGGCCTGGAGCTGCTCGACAGCTCCAGGGCCAGCGTCTACATGCTGGACGCCGAGGGCCGCACCATCTACATGAATCCCGCCTTCATGGAGCTCCTGGAATTGGACGAGCCGGCCGAGTTCATCGACCAGCCCTTCATGCCGGACCGGTTCTGGTTCAACCCGCTGGGGCGGACCTCCTTCATGGCCCGGTTCAGCCACGGCAACGTCCAGATGGACGAGCTTCGGCTCAAGACCGCCAAGGGCAACCCCCTGTACGTCAGCGTGGTCTCTACCTTCCTCCGGGACGTTCACGGTCGGATCAGCGGAACGCACGGGACCTTTCAGGACATCACCGCCAAGACGCTGGCCGAGCAGTCCTCGACCCTGGCCTACCAGCGGCTGGAGAGGGCCAATCGCGAACTGAAGCAGATGCAGTCTCAGGTCCTGCAGAACGAGAAACTGGCATCCATCGGACAACTGGCCGCAGGCGTGGCGCACGAGCTGAACACCCCGGTCGGTTTTGTGTCCGGCAACTTCGAGGCCCTTCAGAAATACGTCCATTGCCTTCGTCGGTTCGTTGTGCAGTACGACAAGCTGGCGGCCATGATCGATCAGCCGGGGGATCCAGAGGTGCGGGCCCAACTGGCCCAGATCCAGGGGATCCGCGAGACCATGAAGATCGACTTCATCCTGGAGGACATCCAGTCGCTCTTCGACGAGTCGCGAGAAGGCATCGAGCGGGTGACCACGATCGTCCGGAACCTGCGGGACTTCTCCCGCAGTGACGCGGGCGATAAGTGGGACGACTACAACCTCAACGCCGGCATCGAGGCCACGTTGATCGTGGCCCGCAACGAGATCAAGTACGACGCCGACGTCGTCAGGGACCTGGGGGAGGTCCCAGCGATCCCGTGCCACGCCGGTCAGATCAACCAGGTCCTGTTGAACGTCCTGGTCAACGCGGCCCAGGCGATCCGGTCACAAGGCCGGCCGGAGAAGGAGAAGGGGACCATTACCGTTCGGACGTATGCGACAGACGAGCACGTGGTCTGCCAGATAAGTGACAACGGGCCGGGCATTGCGCCCGAGAACATGCAGCGGATGTTCGAGCCCTTCTTCACGACCAAGCCCGCAGGCAAGGGCACTGGCCTGGGCCTGAGCGTGTCCCACGACATCGTGGTCAACAAACACGAGGGCCAGTTGTTGGTGGAGAGCTCCCCCGGCCAGGGGACCACCTTTACGATCAAGTTGCCGAAGACGAGACAGCCGGCACCCAAGCCCAATTCCCCCTTAGTGGAGGCACAGTCCAATGGATGAGAAACGAACGATCCTGTTTGTCGACGACGAAGAGAAGGTGCTCAAAAGCCTTCAGCGGGGCCTGATCGACGAGTCCTACGAGTGTCTGTTTGCCACCAGCGGCAAGCAGGCCCTGGACCTGCTCGAAAAGCACGAGGTGCACGTGATCTGCACGGACATGCGGATGCCGGAGATGAACGGCCTGGAGCTGCTGAAGATCGTCAAGGAGAAGTACCCCCACGTCGTCCGTCTGGTCTTATCGGGCTACACGCAGGTGGGGATGCTCCTGACGGCCATCAACCAAGGCGAGATCTTCAAGTTCATCACCAAGCCCTGGAAGCTGGAGGAGGAGTTCAAGTCCATCATCCAGCAGGCCATCGAGTACTACAACCTGAAGGCCGAGCGGGACCGGCTGGCCGCGGAGCTGGAAAACTACAGAAAGGGCGACGCCGAGAAGATTGGGGCGGCCGAGGGCCGGGGAATCCAGACACAGTAAGGTGAAACGTATGACCTCGGACACCTTGAGCCTTCTTCCCCATCAGGACGAGGGCTTGTACCGTACTCTGTTGGAGTCCATGTCCCAAGGGGCATTCGTGGCCGAGGTCCAGACACGTAGATTGGTCTTCGGCAACCCGGCGGCGTGTCGTCTCTTTGGATACACCCCCACGGAGATCGAGGGCCTCCACGTGCAGGACCTGCACCCGGAGGAGGTCCGGGACCAGGCCGTGGCCGAGTTCGACGCCATGGTCCGTGGCCAATCCTCCAAGATCAGGGACCTGCCCTGCCGCCGAAGGGACGGGAGCGTCTTCTATGCGGATATCACCTCCACTCTGATCCGGTCTTCGGGCCGATCGTGTGTGGCCGGTTTCTTTGACAACGTGACCGAGCGGCACCGCATGTCGGAGTCCCTCCAGACGCACCAGGAAGAGCTGGAGCAACTCGTCCTGGCCAGGACCGGGCAGCTCCAGGAGAGCGAGCAGAGGTATCGTACGATCGTGGACAACGCCAGCGATGGGATCGTTATCCTCAGAGACGGACGCATCCATTTCGCCAATCCACGGTTCGCAACCATGATGGGATGCACGGCCGAGGAGTTGCTCGGCATGCCCTTTGTTGACACCCTGCATCCGGACGACCACGCCCTGGTGGCCGACCGCCACCGCCGGCGCCAGGCTGGAGAATCGGTCCCTGCGTGCTATGAGACCTCGCTGCAGCCCAGGACGGGACGGACTACTCCCGTCGAGTTCCGCGTCATAGCGGTAGCTGAGGGCGGTGTACCCGAGTTCATCGTTTTGATCCGAGACGTCACGGACCGCCGGCAGGTCGAGGCCCATCAGGCCAAGCTGGCCCACGCCTGGCGGATCAATACCCTGGGCCAGATGGCCTCGGAGATTGCCCACGAGATCAATCAGCCCCTCTGCGCGATCAGCAATTACGCGGGATCCTGCCTACGCATGACCGCACGTGAGACCCTGGAGAGGGATCGCCTCGTGGACGGGATCTCCAGGATCGCCGAACAGGCGGATCGGGCCGGCCAGATCATCCGGAGGATCAGGGCCCAGGCCGGACACCATGAGCCCAAGAAAACGCCCCTGGACATCAACGAGACTGTGGAGGAGGTCCTGGCCATGGTCAGATCCGAGGTCCAGCAGCGACAGGTCCTGATCCGGAGAGACCTGGATGCCTCCCTGCCCAAAGTCCAGGCAGATCGGATCGAGATCGAGCAGGTGATCCTGAACCTGGTACGCAACGGCATCGAGGCGATGGCCGAGGCGTCCGAGCGGCCTCGTCTCCTGACCGTGGAGTCCCACAGGCGAGACGGCGGCCTGGTCGAGGTGGCGGTCTCGGACTCGGGTCCAGGACTCTCGGACGAGGTGGCGTCCAGGGTCTTTGACTCGTTTTTCACGACCAAGTCTAAAGGGCTGGGGATCGGGCTGCCGATCAGTAAGAAGATCGTAGAGGCCCACGGGGGGACCCTTTGGGCCGATAATAACCACGACGCCGCATGCACGTTTCGATTCACGTTGCCCGTGGCGGACTCCGGGGACTGATATGGATACCTATGAAGCAACGGTCTTCATCGTGGACGACGACGAGGCGGTCTTGCACTCCCTGTCCGTTCTGGTCGAAGAGGTGGGGCTGCGTGTGGAGATCTTCGCCACAGCCCAGGCCTTTCTCGATACGTACGATCC
>Ga0209777_10003254_pt1 | contig 20329 bp, 17 predicted proteins | sample FrelakmetHBP12HB_FD_187147 | JGI IMG/M metagenome (GOLD analysis project Ga0209777, IMG submission 187147) | Freshwater lake sediment microbial communities from the University of Notre Dame, USA, for methane emissions studies -HBP12 HB (SPAdes)... | ecosystem: Environmental > Aquatic >...
ACAGTTAATAACGAGTAATACAAAACTATTCAAATATAAATTGGCTTGGATTAAATCTAAGGCAACCAATTTCCTGAATGCCAAAAAACAGCCCCTAAGAAAATATGAAGATGTCTGTATATTTTACAGAAATGATATCTATCAACCAACGTATAACCCACAAATGACAGTTGGCGAACCATACAACAAAGGACACAGAAAAAAACAATTAACTGGAAGTTACGGTGAATTTAATTCCATAGAGGTAAAAAGCGATGGCCAAAGATATCCAAGTGATGTTATTTACTTTAAAACTGCTGAAAGTGAGGGAGAGATTTTCCATCCAACACAGAAACCAATTGAATTGGGACGATACCTTATCAGAACCTATACAAATAAAGGAGAGTTAGTTTTAGACAACACTTCTGGTAGTGGAAGTTTTCTGATTGCCTCTGCCCTAGAGGGAAGAAAATTTGTAGGTATAGAATTAAATCGAGGAACCATATTACATAAAAAAAGGAGAGTAAATCTAATTGAAACAACAAGACGAAGACTTAAAAAAATATCACCAAAATTGAAGATAAACATATATGGTAAAAGTTAATTACAATGAACGGAGTTGGGCAATAGATTTAATAACGGATATTAATCTTTGGCTTACCCACAGGAATATTTTGATTAAGAGGGCGGGAGGCGAAAACACTCTGCGATCTGGCTCAAAATCATTATTTCCTGACGTTTTACTTTTTGGTGACTTGAATAAAGGACGTATTTTGCAGGGCTGGGAGTTAAAAATGCCCGACACACCGCTAAGCGACACAGAGTTTATAAAAAATGCGCTGATTAAGGCAAAACTTCTTTCGCTCAACAGCTTTCTGCTGTGGAATGTTTCAAAGGCGATTTTGTATGAAATTAAAGAAAACGACACCCTTGCTATTATAAAAACTTGGAATAATTTAAGCCATATAAAAACAAGAGAAGAGGTCATTCAGAATAAAACCCTAATCAATGAGATGCTAGTTGAGATTCTAAATGACTTAAGTGATTTTATTTCAAATGGAACCATTAAAACCACCTCCGTTGTCACTGCCTTGAGCAGTGAAGCTGTTTCGGGGTTAGTCCAGAATAATCTAAGTTCTTATGTTGAAGCACTGAAAAATGCGGCAGAAGAAGATAATACTTTTTCGGACGAAATAACTCTTTGGTGGCGATATGCAAAAAATGATTACCCCGAAGAAAAAGATAGATTTGTTGTCTTAGCAAGAAACAATTTACTTTTTTTGGTAAATAAATTTTTATTTGCTCATATATTAAAATCCTATCAAGCTAATGCGAATACAATAGACTCGATTAATCATAATACTGACATTGAAACTGCTCTGGAAAATTTTAATCAAATTTCTGAAAAATGCGATTTTTGGAATATATTCCAAAGCCAAAGGGGTGAGAAATTCATAACTCTAAATGTTTGGCAAGATATTTTGAATTTTAATGACTTACTTAAAGAATTTAACTTTTCAAAGATTGAGAAAACATTACTCCACGATTTAATTGGCTTAACCGTATACAAAAATAAAAGAAAATTTGCTGGTCAATTCACTACTCCGCCAGAATTAGCAAGGCTCATTGCCTTACTCACCATCAAGGATAAAACACTTCCAACGATAGATCCTTGTTGTGGAACAGGGACAATAGTAAAAGAAATTTACAATATCAAGAAGGGATGTATAGGTGTTGAAAAAAGCTTAGCTACTGTTTGGGCATCTGATAAGTTTTCATTGCCACTACAAATGGCTATGTTCAATTTGGCAGATCCTGAAGCGTTAGGTTTTATCATTAGGATTTTTAAAGAAGATGCTACTAAGTTAACTGTTGGCCAAGAGATAAAATTGCACGAACCATTTAAGGGAAATGTCATCATCGAAAAGCTACCAAGGTTTGGTTATATTATTTCTAACCTCCCCTTTGTTCAGCAAGAAGATCTTGAGGTTTTGAACCCAACCGCTCCAGAAATAAATGCTATAATTGCCGAAAAGTTAGGGAGTGAATTCGAATTGGATGGTAGAAGTGATCTATACGCATACTTACCTTTTTACTTCTGGAGTTTATTAGAAAATAATGGCCGAGTTGCTATTATAGTTTCAAATTCTTGGCTAGGAACTGCTTGGGGACAAAAATTATATCAAGCTTTGTCTGGTTTCTTTAATATAGAAAATATTGTTATTTCGGGCAGTGGTCGTTGGTTCAATAATACAAAAGTTGTTACGAACATAATCACTTTGAAAAAGAAAGTTGTCCCCACTTTTCCCGAACCAGATGAAATGGTTAAATTTATTGTAACTAGGAAAAAACTTTCGGAGTATACACCAGAAGTTTTGAATGAAATTATAGCAATTATTTCATCTAAATTATCAGTTAACGAGGAGGATGTGTCTGTTCATTCATATACACACGCACATATTGCCAAAATTCAAAGCCTTGGTTTGAACTTAAATAGTTTTTTTGCAGACACTAACTGGATTTTAGAATTGAATGAAAAGTTAGTAAAAATTTCAAATTTCTTTACAATCGGGCGAGGAGAAAGACGAGGTTGGGACGAATTATTTTATCCCGATACAGCTAATGGAATAGAAAAAGAATACCTAAAGCCAGTTCTGAAAACTCCGAGGTCTATCGATACTTTAATCGCCAGGTCTGACGCTGTTGCATTTTGTTGTGACAGATCCAAAGAGGAATTGGAAAAATTAGGTCACGACGGTGCATTGGCTTGGATAAATAAATTCGAGGGTCAGACAAATGAAATGGGTGTTTCTCTCACAAAATGTTTAGTTAGAAAAGGAATACATTGGTACACAATGCTCCCCGCAACTATGGCAGAAATAGTAACAAGCATAAATTTCGGTGATAGACTGTTTTTCGCTCGTTTTAACGAACCAACCTTTGTCAATCAAAGACTGGTTAGATTTAGCCGTAAGTCGGCAAACGTGGACGATAAACTGTGTCACGCCTTAATGAATAGTTTAGTTGGTCTTTTTTACATAGAAGCTATGGGTACAGGTAGGGGTGAGGGTGCACTAGATTTAAGCAAAGATAAAATTGAGAATGGCCTATATATAATTAACCCAAGTTTAGTTAGCAAAGAAAACAGGGAAAAAATTCTATCTCTATTTGCTAAGCTTGAAACAAGGAAAATTATGCCGATACAAGAAGAGCTTGAGCAGGAAGACAGAAAAAACTTTGATAATGCAGTTCTAAATGCAATAGGATGTCTCTCCCATAGAGAGCGTATTAAAAATGCCCTTCTAGCGCTTTATAAAATAAGGGTGGCGGTGAATAACTAATGTATGAAAGCAATAAATGTCTCACGAGTATCAACTGAAGAACAAAAAGAGGCAGGCAATTCTTTGCCTGCCCAAATTGAACGTATAAAAAATTATTGTAAGAGAAAAGCCTTTGAAATCATCAGGTCATTCAGTTTTGATGAAAGTGCCTATAAAGAAAAGCGAGACGAATTTGATAAATTACTTGATTATGTCCAAGAAATTGCCAAAAAAGAAAAAATAGCTGTTTGCTTTGATAAAGTGGACAGACTTTCAAGAAGTATCTTTGATAAAAGGGTCGGGACGCTTTATGAAATGGCCGTAGCAGACAAGATAGAACTTCACTTTGTATCAGATGGACAAGTAATAAACAATCAAATGTCTGCGGTTGAAAAATTTCAGTTTGGTATGAGTTTAGGTCTAGCTAAATACTATTCTGATGCCATTGGTGATAATGTAAAAAGAGTCTTTGAGAATAAACGTAGAAATGGAGAATGGACAGGCCCAGTTCGTTTGGGTTATTTGAATGTTAGCTTAAACCAAGAAAAAAAACTACGCAAAGATATAATTATCGACCCAGACCGAGGACATCTAATCCAAAAAATGTTTGAGCTTTATGCAATGGGCCAAGACTCTTTGGAAACAATACGAATGAAAATGACAGAGCTTGGATTAAGAACACTTAAGGGAAATAAACTGTCCAAAAGCGGTACAGAAGAGATCCTAAAGGATAGTTTTTATTGTGGTATAGCAATATCAAAAAAGTATGGTCCCTATGCCCACAAATATCCACGCTTAATAACAAAAGAGCTATTTGATAGGTGCCAACAAATTCGCACTAAACGCAGTAAAATGCCATACAAAGCTCGATCCAAAGACTTTATCTTCAAGGGTCTGCTTAAATGCCAAAACTGCGGTTGTTCTATGAGCCCTGAAATAAAGATAAAGAAGAGCGGACTTATCTTTATCTATTATGCCTGTACGAACGCTAAAGGCATATGTAAACGAGTATATGTACCCGAGAAAGACCTTCTAAGGCCCGTTTATGAGGTTCTGGAGCGATTTGAAAGCATTACCGACGAGGTGCAGAATGGTCTTGTAGATGAGTTAAGAAAATGCACGGAATCAGAGGTTGTGTTTCATAAAGCACAAATAAATCGGATACGAACTGATTATGATAACTTAAAAGTAAAGCAGGATAGGCTTCTTGAGGCTTATTTAGACCAGAGTATTACTAAGGATACTTATGACAAGAAACATCAAGAATATCAAGACCAAATACAACTCCTAGAAATTGAAATGTCTGAACACCAAAAAGCAGACTATGATTATCAAACTACTGTTGCCACGGTCATTTCTGTGGCACGCAGAGCAAAGACTATATTCGAGAAAAGTTCTGATGTTGCAGGAAAACGAGCATTTTTGAATTACATACTTCAGAACCCAATCGTAAACGAAAAAACGCTAGGTTTTACCTTGCGTTCTCCGTTCAATCTAGTACTAGAACTAGCTGACAACCCTGTTTGGCTCCGGGGGTCGGACTCGAACCGACAACCTACTGGTTAACAGCCAGTCGCTCCACCATTGAGCTACCCCGGAATGTATTGAATATTATAGAATATTTTTTGTTTTTCGGCAAGATTAAAAGTAATCTTTAATTTTCTCAATTCCTTTCATCTCGCGCAAGCGCTCAATGGCTTTGGCTTCAATCTGACGAATACGCTCACGGGTAACATTATAATCACGCCCCACTTCTTCCAAAGTATGAGTGACTCCATCCACTAAACCAAAACGAACTTCTAAAATTTTTCGCTCTCGATTAGGTAAATCCTTAACTATACCTTTCATATAATCGCGCAAAATTTTCACCGCTGCCACGCGCTCTGGACTAATAGTTTTTAGATCTTCAATTAAATCACCCAACTCTGTATCGCGGTCATCGTCATCACCCACCGTCGTCTCTAATGACACAATGTCTTGAGAAATTTCCATGATGTGACGAATATTTTCCGACATCTCGCCCATTTCCGCGGCTACTTCTTCAGCGGTTACTTCACGGCCCAATTGCTGAGTTAACCAGCGACGGGATTGTTGAAATCGGTTAATGGACTCCACCATATGAACCGGAATGCGAATGGTACGCGACTGATCGGCCAGGGCGCGGGTTACCGCTTGTTTAATCCACCAGGTGGCGTAAGTAGAAAACTTATAGCCTCTCTTCCAATCAAACTTTTCTACGGCTCGGAACAGACCCATATTACCCTCTTGAATCAAATCCAAAAATGACAGACCATAACCAATGAATTTTTTGGCAATACTGACTACTAACCGCAAATTCGCTTCAATCAATTTTTGCATAGCTTCTTTATCGCCCGCATCTTTCCGGCGCGCCAGATTCATTTCTTCGTCGGGGGTTAGAAGCGACACCTTACCGATTTCTTTCAAATACATTTGAATAGAATCTTCAGAAAGATGAGAAATATCAAACATCATTTCATGACCAGGGGCTTCTTTTTTGACGGCCGGCTTTAAACTTAACAGGTCCTGCTGGGATTCTTTTATAGAGACACCGCGTTTATCAAATTGATTTAATAATTCTTCATAGCGATCCACATAACATTCAAGATTGGGAAAAGCATATAAAATTTCGTTCTCGGTCACAAACCCCAGCTGTTTTCCTTTGGTAAGCAACTTCTGCGCCTCGGCTTCAGGCCAAACGATTTTGGCTTTTTTCCTATGCGAAATATTCTGACGGCGAACTTGACGTTTGAAAAAATTTCTTCGATTTTTTTTAGACCGTCGCGACATAGAAAATAATTATATTTCAAAAACTTAATACCCTTTATATTTGATGGATGGTGCGATTAATTTGAGAAATTCTATTCAACAGCCTTTTAACTTCATCGGGTTGTTTATTTTTCTCGGCTTCTTTTAGTTTTTTACTTAGTTCTTTCTTTTCTTTGCTAAGATGCTCAATTTGTAAAATAGTAAAAAACTTCTTCATCTCATCGGTTAATTCTTTTCGTATTGATTCAGTAAGTTCAGACTTAGGAGACGGCATAAGACTTGGATATTCCTTCTCGGCCAATAATCCTAAGTAATTAAAAAAGTCCACTAAATTATTTTGGGTAAGTTGTGGTCGTATGGTTTCAATGATATTATCTTGATTTCCTGAATTATAACACTTTTGAATCAATTCAGCAAGATCGCGAGCTTGACCGACAAGAAAAGCATCGGTTGGTAAATTCAGAAAATAGCCCATGGCCAATTTGGGATGCTTAATCAATAGACCCAAGAATATTTCCGTGGCCATCTGTTCTTTGGTGATTTTTGAGGCGGAGGTAGTATTGGTTTTTACAATCGATTTATTCTGCTTTAGATTTTTCAATTTATCTCTTAGTGAATATTCGGGAACATTAATTTTGTCGGCCAAAAATTTAATCCAATAATTTTGTTCTACTGGATCACCAAATTTGCTAATCGCGGGTAACAAAAGTTTGACGATGTTTTTCTGGTCTTCAATTTTTTTCACATCGCGATCGCGCAACGCCAGATCAAAATAATATTCCATTATCGGCTTAGCGGCTTTAATCGCCTCAAACCATTTATCTGGACTTTCTTTAATACACTCATCCGGATCTTTTCCTTCTGGCACCACGATAATTTTAACATTCATCTCTTCTTGCAGGGCCACGTCAATTCCCCGCTGAGTAGCATTCTCTCCGGCTAAATCCACATCAAAGGATAAAAATAAATTTGGCGTATAGCGTTTTAAAATTTTAATTTGATCCAGGGTTAGGGCCGTACCAGAAGATGCCACCACATTTTTAGATCCAGCTTGATGACAAGCAATCACGTCCATATTGCCCTCAACCACAATGACAAAATTTTCTTTTTTAATAGCGCTTTTTGCTTTATCTAAACCATACAAAACATGACTTTTACTATAAAGCGGCGTCTCCGGTGTATTCACATATTTAGCCGCCTCTTTATCGGTTGACCAAGGTACAATGCGGGAGGTAAAACCAATCGGATTGCCATATAAATCGTTAATGGGAAACATAATGCGATTGCGAAAACGATCATAATGACCGTATTGATTGGGTCCTGATCTATTAGATCTCGTCACCAACCCGGCCATTTCGGCTTCCTGAAGATTAATTTTTTTCTTGGCAAAAAATTTAATCAATTCATCCCAACGATCGGGCGCAAAACCCAATTGAAATTTTTCAATGGTCTCATCAGACAATTGACGATCTGCCAAATACTGCCTAGCCTGAGCGGCCAAAGAAGATTTTAATAAAACTAAATGATAAAAATTAGCTGCCCACTTCATCACATCTAAAAGTTTGGTCCTCTGACTAATGGCCTGACGGTCGGTATTAGATAATTGCACGCCAGCTTTTTGGGCTAAAATTCTCAGGGCTTCTGGGAATTCAATGTTTTCAATCTTCATGACAAACTTAAAAATATCGCCGCCTTCATTACAAGAACCAAAACAATGCCAAATCTGCCGCTCCGGTGAAACGAAAAATGACGGCGCTTTTTCCGAATGAAATGGACAAAGTGCTCGATAATTAGCACCAGACTGCCTTAACTGTACATATTCAGAAATTACTTCCACTATGTCCAGACGGTTTTTTATTTCTTCTACTGGCGTTGCCATATATTAAAAAACTAAAACGGCCACAAAGCCGATTAATCCACAAATTAAACCGATCAGCGCCCCTCGTCCTGGTAATTGTCGAAAGACAATATAGTCAAGCATGGGCTCAACAATCAAAATAGCAGTCAATGAGGTAACGGTTACGGTCCAAATATTTTGAAAAACCTTAAAACCAAACATATAGCCGATCAACAAGCACAAACCAGCGATTACAATTAAAATTACCAACCGCCAAAAAATAGGTGAAAAAAATCGCGCTCCCGCAGCTGAAAAATTTTTAGCGGCGATTATTTCGGCATAAATTGATAAAGCTTCACCAATAAAAATTAACCAAATAACCAAGATTTTAAATAGAATAGAATTCATGGCTTTGCGCGGTAATTAAGATAATTTCTTAAAAAATTCATCAAAAATTACCTTTAAATCATCAAGATTTTTATATTGTTTGACAACTATATGATTATTGCCTAAAACCATGGCCGAAGGATGACCATCTGCGACCTCTCGCCAGATACAAAGAATTCTTTTCTTGGCGCTTTCGGCTTTGGCTACTTCATAGCCTACGCCCGTGCTAGCCACGGTCACCTCGGCTATCACTATATCAGATTGCAACAACCAATTAACGTCTCGCTCATAAATATAATTTTCCGTAAATTTTTCGCCGTAACTAGAAATATTTTTATTAGCCACATGTTCGGTCAAAACTTCTCCGTAGCTTTTAAGCAAATCAACGATTTGAAAGTATAGACTTTGATCTTGTCTGCCGCCGCGGATTGAACCGGCAAAATAAATTTTCATAGTTTACTTATAGACGATATTTAAGCGGCGACATGAAGACATCTTCCTTAGCTTGACTCCAGCGCTTTTAAACATCAATTTGGCGGCTTTAATTATCGGCGTCTTGTCATACATCTTAGCGGAATCTGACAAATAAATCACCTCTTTAATGCCGGATTGAATAATCGCCTTAGCACATTCATTACAAGGAACCAAAAAGGTATATATCTTACAGCCATTTAAGCTTCTACCATGACTATTAAGAATAGCATTCAATTCAGCGTGGCAAACATAAAAATATTTTGTGTACAGCGGATCGTTTCCTTTGTTGGTCCAAGGAAACTCGTCATCAGAACAACCCATAGGAAAACCGTTATAACCGATGCCGACAATTTTATTCTTCTGATCAACGACACAAGAACCGACCTGGGTGTGGGGATCTTTGCTCCTAAAGGCCGAGAGAATAGCGATGCCCATAAAATATTCATCCCAAGAAATATAATCCTGGCGCTTTTGAGTTAATCGTCTTTTTTTTGTAGCCATAAAATTATAATTTTATTATAAATACCGCACAAATTTATTCTGTCTATCAACCAAAATAATAACCGGTTTAATGGGTTGATCAACCAACTCGAACCCCATTACAATAATTTCCTCGCCTTTCTTAATCAGACGGGCACCGGCGCCGTTCATACAAATCATTCCAGAACCGCGCTGACCAACAATAACATAGGTCTCTAATCGCACCCCAGAAGTATTACTGGCTACTAAAACTTTTTCGCCCGGCCAAAGTTTTGCCTTATCAATTAAATCTTCATCAATGCTAATACTGCCAACATAATTTAAGTCAGCGTCGGTGACCGTGGCTTTATGAATCTTAGAACGCAACACAAAGCGCATACCAATAATCTAAAATATGTTTACTTAATTCTCATGATCATTGGCGGAAGGGGCGGGATTCGAACCCGCGATACCCTTTCGGGCATACTTGCTTTCCAAGCAAGCGCACTCGGCCACTATGCGACCCTTCCAATATATAACCATTAATAAGAGATTAACCTAAATAATAACACTATCTTTATAAAAAACAAGGAGAACCCACGTTAGCAGGAATCTCTTTGTTTTTTAAATCTTAGACAAATTAACGAAGGCGTTTATTAAGTTCTTTAATAATCTTTTCTTGATCAATGGTTTCCTGGGAGCCACTGTTTATATCACGAATAATAACAGTTTTGTGCAATACTTCCTGCTGGCCAAGAATAAGAGAATACTTTACGCCCAATTTGCTGGCCAGATCTAGCTGATTGCGCAAGCTATCTTCGCTTAAATTCTCTGCCACCCTAAATCCATCATGACGAATAGTCTCAGAAACCCTTAAAGCATTTTGTCGGCCCAAATCACCAATTTGAGCCACAAATACCTGCCACGGTTTTTCTTTTGGCAGTTTTATCTCTTTTTTCTTGAGTACGTCAATAATATGATCTAATGCCAATCCTACGCCACACATTGGAGTGTTCGGCCCACCAATAGCTCGCATCAATTGATCATAATGTCCCCCACTGCCAAGGACAATCGGCTTCTCGCTCTTCGGCGGTTGCAGATGAGTATGAATTGATTTGTTTCCATCCTTTTTGTCAGATAAATTATCAATTAGTTTATCTACTTTATCAATAATCGACCAAAATTCAAAAACAGTTTTATTATAATAATCCACGCCATGAACTAGATAGGGGTTTAAAGTATAAATTAATCTGGCTTCATCTAAAAATTCTAGTGTTTTAACAAACTGGCCACGACACTCTTCGCACAGAAAATCAATCAAATGCGGCGCCTGAGTTAGAAGGTGCTGACAAGTTGGATTCTGACAAGTAAAAACATTTAGGGGGTGACGTTTAATTTTGTGGCGACAATCCCGGCAAAGATCTTTACCTTTATGCTTTAAAAAAGACGCGAGCTTCCTTTCATAAATCGGCCGGCATTCCTTGCAGCCCAGGCTATTAATTTGAATAGTATATTTAAGCCCCAGGCTGTTTAAAAGATTGCTCACCAGCAAGATTAGCTGAGCGTCAATCACCGACTTATTCGAGCCAATTACTTCTAGTCCAAGCTGATAAAACTGTCGGCGCCTACCTTCTTCGATTTTTTGATGCCTGAACATCGGACCATTATAGAATAATTTTACCGGCTGCGGCCAGGTAGATAAATTATGTTCAATATAGGCCCTGGCCACGGCGGCCGTGCCCTCGGGGCGCAGGCAGACCTTCTGACTGCCGATTGAATCAAGAATAAATAAATCTTTTTTAAAAATATCGCTAGTTAATCCTGCGCGTCTTTTAAACAAATCGGCCTCTTCTAAGATTGGGGTGGTTATTTTTTGAAAACCATAAGCCCTGGCTATTTCTTCGGCGCGCCCGGATACAAAATCAAAATATTTTTGTCGTTCAGCTAAAATATCGCCCACTCCTTTTATCAAGTGAGGGATATATTTTTTTGCCTTATGATGAATCTCGGGCGATGATTTCTTAAAATGTTTTGGTTTACGAGACATAAAATAAAAATTTATAAATTTATTGCCAAGCGGAGCGAGTGAAGCGAAAACTGGTTTTCGCTTCCAAGCGAGCGCGGGCAACAAAGGATTTAGCGTCCCTTATTTTTTAATTTAATATTGATAAACCGGAGCGTTAAATTTGGTTATTCTGTTTAACGGCCAACCCCTGAACCAAACTCGGCCAACTATGCCCTGACGAGTAATTACGCCAAAGGACCGAGAGTCTAAACTTACCGATCGATTGTCGCCTAAAACGAAATATCGATTAGAGCCGACCTGAACGTCTAAATCACCTCCAGTCATTAAACCCGGCGGCAGATAAGATTCATTTAACTTAAAACCTGCTGGGTGCGAATCGTTATAAATTGTTACTTCACCACCCTTAATTTCAACCCTCTCATCAGGTAAGCCAATCACTCTTTTAATCAAATAATCACCAGGGTTCTCGGGTGACTTAAACACTATAACGTCGCCCCGCTGAGGACCATTGAAACGATAACTTATTTCTTCCACAATTAAGTATTCTTTATCAAAAAAGGTTGGTTCCATTGACGGGCCTTGAACTAAAAAGGGCTGAAAGACGAATTTATGAATCGGCCAAACAATGATAAAAGCCAGAATGACCAGTTTTACAATGTCCCATGTGAATGATAGCCACCCCGGTAAACGTTTATTTCTCATGATAATTATTTTTTGTTAATAGTCTCGTTTAACTTGTCCTCAAATATGGATAATTTTCGAACGACCTTGGTAATCTCGCTCTCGGTCCTCCTTAGCTTAAGCGTGAAATAAAAAATAAAATAAAAGATAATAATAATAGAAAAGTAGATAATAACATCCACACCGCGACCTACGCCCAGAATCCGAGCGAAATAACTGGCTGACTGCGGCCAATTAATAATAACCAGGGCGGCCAACCATAGTACTAGCCAAAAAGCAAAAGAACCAAGATTAATCTTGTTTTGTCTTAATTTTAAAAATAAATTCACTAAAAAAAATACTATTACTAAATCAATAATGAGCTGAATGGCCAACATAATGAGAAAAATTAACTTTTAAAAATTATCCCTCTTGGTCATATCTTTCCACTAAGGGCTGTAATAAAATGCGATTGGCTTTAACGTATTCAATTGTTTGGTTAAGACCAGCGTCTAGGCTAGCCACTGGGAACCAATTTAATTTTGTTTTAGCTAAGGTAATGTCCGGTAAACCAAGCGGCCGCATAAACGGCAGGGGCGGACGGAAAACTATTTTTGACTGAGATCCCGTAACCTGAATAATCTTTTTGGCCACATCTGACAAACGATACTGTTCGGGTTGACCTAAATTAATCGGCCCAGCCTCTGAAGAGGCCATCAACATAACCATTCCGGTAACAACATCATCTACATAGCAGAGTGAGGTAGAAAAGTTTTCATCGCCATAGATGATTAGGTCTTTATTGTTTAGGGCCTGCAAAATAAAATCAGAAATCATCTGTCCATCAAACAAGGCCAAGCGCGGCCCATAGGTTCTAAAAATTCTGGCAATTTTTGTATCAAGGTTGTTGGCCTCGCGATAGGTTACAGCGCAAGTCTCGGCAAATCTTTTTCCCTCATCATAACAGGCTCGCGGATCATCGGGGTTAACCACTCCGAAATCACTTTCTTTAAAATAAGGATGCTCATCGTGCTTAGCGCCGTAAACGACTGACGATGAGGCGAGTAAAAATTTAGCCTTATATTTCTTAGCTAGCTCTAAGACGTTAACAGTGCCGACCGAATTGGCCCACAGGGTTTCCATGCGCATCTGCATAAAATTCTTGGCGGTCGTTGGGCAAGCCAAATGATAAACTTCTTGAATACCCTGAATCTCGATTTTAAATTCCTTCAACTCATTAATCGTTTCAAGATTAAAGGGTTGATTAACATTTTGTTTAATAAAACGGAAGCTGGGATGACGGAGTAAATATTCAATGTTTCTAACGTCTCCACCGCCGCCGAGAAGGTCGTCTAAACAAATAACGTTGTTCTTTTCAATCAAGACTTCGCACAAATGAGAACCCAAGAATCCCGCCCCGCCAGTCACTAAAATGTTTTTTCTACCAAAATTGTATTTCATAAAAAATATTTTATTTTGTCGAGCCTGCCTGACGGTAGGCAGGCGAGGAGTAAAATGGAAAATTTTAATTTTACGTTTTCTCCGACCTGTGCCGCCATGGCCTTAGCGACGGCGCAGCGAAGACGAAACAAAGGGTTTAAGGCCCCTTATGATTTGTCTAATAATCTTTCTTGTTTAATGCGCAAATATTCTTTCACCAGAATAATGATAATAGTTAAAATTGGAATGGCCAAGATTAAGCCAATGGCTCCGCCCAATCTCGCCCCAATCAACGCCACCACAATGACGACAATTGGATCTAGCCCTACGGTACGTTGCATTAATTTGGGGAAAACAATATGACCAGTAAACTCTTGAACGAGAAGGTAATAAATGGCTATGATCAAGGCCTGTAGCGGCGACTGTAAGAGAGCCACTAAAACCGCCAAGATCGAGGCTATCCACGTTCCTACCCAAGGAATTATCATGCCTATGGCCCCCAAGACAGCCAAAAGCAGAGCAAACCTCACTCCCACCGCCAACAGACCAATATAATTTAAAATACCAACCATCACGGCGACGATCAACAAACCCTGTGCCCAACCACCAACATCTTTTTGCATCAAATCAACCATGCGTCCAACAGCGGCATGATATTTCTTTGGTAAAATCTTCTTGCCCACCTCTTGAAGTGTCTGCCTTTGTAGGGTTAAATAAAAGGAAATAACAAAAACTAACAGAGTCGCCACGATTCCACCCAAGACCGTTCCTAAAACACCAAAAAGACCCTTGGTAGCTGCACCGGGGGTGTTAATCCAATTGATAAAAAAACTACGAGCGATTTGATCCCAGCTCTTATCTGAAATACTGAAATATTGATTAAGCTTATCGTAATAATCCGGAAGTTTCTGCAAAAGGGTGCTAACTTCGTGAGACAAGACCGGTCCTAAAGGAATAATCAAGCCGACTACAACCAAAAGGATGAATAGATAAATTAAAATCGTAGTTAGTAATCTGGGGACTTTTTTCTTTTCTAACCAATCAACCAAAGGAGTAAAAATAAAAGCAATGATAATGGCGGTTAAAATTAACAAAATGATGTCACGTATCAGGTATAAAGCCACGATCAACAATAAAACTAGTAATAGCTTTACGACCGACCAAAAGTCTATTTTAATGACGATATTTCGAGGAGCGCCGGCCCCCTGATTGGCTTCGGGTTGAATATTCATAAAAATTGATTAATTACACTCTAATACTATAATCCTTTATCTAAAAGAGACAAGAGCTGAGGAGATTTTTTAAGGTCGCCGATAACAGCTAAATTTAATTTTCGGCGTTGAAAAATATTATTAGCTACTCTTTGTATGGCCCCTAAACCAATCTTTTGAATCTGCTTAATTTTGCTGGCTGGAGTTAATATTTTACCTATTAATACTTGTTGACGTCCATACCAAGCAGCCAATTCTGCTGAATCCTCTAAGCTAAGGCTTAATTTACCTTCAAAAAAGGTTTTAGCGCGTTTTAATTCTTCGACGGTTACGCCATCTTTTTTTATTTTTTTTAATTCGCCTAAAATTATCCGAGTGGTTTCCAGGGCATTCTTGGCGTCAATACCAGCCGTAATAACAAAGTTACCGGTGTCTTGATAAGAAGTTGATTCGGCCCTAACCGCATAGGCCAATCCCCTTTTTTCCCGAACTTCGGTAAAAAGACGAGAACTCATATTACCGCCCAAAATAATAGCTAATAAATTTGCTGTCTCTTCGTCACGATGAGTATAAGAATAACCAGGAAATCCCAAGGCTAATTGAATTTGCTGCGATGGTTTAGACAAAATATTTAAAGTTGGACTCTTCTGTGGTCGCTGTAAATATTTTTTAAACGATAAATTGTGATTAATCTTTGTTGGCTGAATAAAATATTGATTAATCATTTTTTTAATCTTCGTTCGATTAACCTGGCCGGCGACAGCCACGGTTATATTAGACAATGAATAATGACGCATTTTAAAATTAAGGAGTTCGCGATGAGTTAGTTGCTCAATGTTTTTTATCTCGCCGCTAATCGACCAACCTAGGGGGCAATTGCCATAAAGAGTCTGTTCAAATAAATTATCTATGTAAATCAAGGGATTGTCTTTATACATTTTTATTTCTTCAATAATAACCCCTCTCTCTCTGGCAAACTCTTGGGGGTCAAACAAGGAATGAAATAACATATCAGAAATAATTTCTAGTCCCAGCGGCAAGAATTTTTTGTCTAATTTAATCCAATAAGCAGTAATGTCTTTAGCCGTGAAGGCATTATATTCGGCACCCAAGGCATCAAGCTCACGAGCAATTAATAAATTAGCTGGGCGCTTTTTGGTGCCTTTAAACATCATGTGTTCAATAAAATGGGCTACGCCATTATTTTTTTTATTCTCGTACCTAGAGCCAACTTTAACGAAAACTAAAATAGTCACTGCCTCTGTATTTTTAACAGGGACAGTGATCAGAGTTGGTCCGTCCGAAGGCCTATCTAAAAAATACATAGAATAAATTTATTACTGCACCAAAGGCAATCTAATTGGCGGCTCGCCGCGCTTGCTGCCAGTTTTTTGCACCAAACGAATAGTAGCGCCAGTCTTAATGTTGGCTGCAGGAAAATGATAAAGAGTGGCCAATTCTTCAGTGTTAAGAACAAAATTTTTAGCTCCGATAAAGCGGCTTCTGGTTTTATAAGCATGCATTAAACGCATTTGTTTCTTGGCTAGCCGCCGCGCGCCGAATAACATCGGCTTGCTGGTTTTAGCCTGATCGTCGGGCTTAAATCCATTAAGATCAAGGGTATTAAATTGGTTAATCGAACCCAAAAATCCGACTACGCCTCGATTTTTGAAAAAAACCTCTTTGCGTGCCACATAAACGGCTCGATATTTTACCTTAAAGCCAAGTTTGCTGGTTTTTTCTTGAATGGCCTCAAGGCCTTTTTTCTCGCCGGGCGATAAATTAATTGCTTCTTTTTTCTCTTCCTTTTTTTCGGCCGTTCCTCCAGTTGACAAAGCGGTTCCCATAGCGCTTAAACCGCCTATTAAATAATCACCAACGTTTTTCTGGACCGGTATTTTAATGCCCAACATTTTTTTAACAAAATTATCGGCTCTCTTTTTCCAGTCGTTATTAATCGGAGTCACAATCAGTTGAGTCCATAAGTGTTCGCCGGCGCCCAACTTACCCATTAATTCCCACAATACGCCCAAGGGATCTTTTAATTCTTTGCTTAGTGAATGTTCAAACTCCGGATAGGTCCGAATCGGATAAAAATCTTTGTTGTATAAAATTAAATCGCTGATCCAACAATCATATTCATCATTGGGAAATATATCTGGTATTTCGGTAACATAATCTTCGGCTTCCATTATTTCGGCGTCATGATAGGCGCTATAAATAGCCGCTTCAATCATGTCACGAAACTGGACTGGAATGCGAATAAAATAACGAATCTTTCCTTCCAAGCTAACTAATTCAAAAGAAAAATCCGGTTGGACGTAGCCCTTAAAATAAACATCAATCTTTGATCCACTGGAGCGCGTGCCGGCCAATTGGGCGAATAACCTTTCTACCGCCTCAGGTCCCTGCTCGTTATTTTTTGGCACATCAATGGTTAGTAGTATATATTGCATCGAAGCCAAGAATTTCTTTCTGACGCGCATTAACCAATAGTTCCAGAATCCAGAAATTAGTAAAATCAAAATTATCACCCAGCCGCCATAAATAAAAACATCCCACAAAATTAATTGCGGCGGTTGAGAAAAAAACGCCCAAATCGACGAGAAATTAAGATTGAAATTAAGAAACGATAAATCCGGCATATGAAGTAGAATATAAGGCCTTTATTGAGAGTATAGCAAATAATTAAAATAATACCAGTAACGCCAGGGCATTAAACTGGCCATCTTTTAGTATAACAAGTATTTATAAAAAATATAGGGCTAGCCGCCTCTTGCCTAAAATTAAAACCCGCCGCATGATGCGACATGTGACGGGTAGGCTCATTAAGCCGAAATATTGTGCGTATGGGGATCTCTCAGCGTGGTAACCAGCAAGCACACGAATCCCGACAGCATGACAATGATGGTTTTCCAAAGCAAGCCCTCATTGTGCAGGACAAAGTGTGCCCACAGAGTGCCAAAGGCCCCCGCTAGGATGGCTACCGAAGCCAACACGTCGATCAACGTCTTTGGTTTCATTTCCACTCCTTTCAATTATATTATTATAGCACATTTTTGACTTTTTGTCAAGGCTGTTTATTAACAACCGCAGCCCTAAGCGTAGTTGAATGGGTCAATAGGAAAACTTTTTAAAATTAAATCCGGTCCAAATGGCCGGATTTAATATCTGAACTATTTATTCTGTTCTACTATGGCTTCTTCTCTTCATACTCACCTTCAATTGGTCCTTGATCTTGTTTGGGTGGTTCACTGGCGTTGCCTTGATTAGCTGAACCCTTGTCCTCCGTAGCTTTAGCGGAGGAGGAATACATGGCCGCGCCGATCTTCTGAATGACATCGCCCAATTCTTGAATAGATTTTTTTATGGTTTCAATGTCTGTGCCATCTTTAGCTTTCTTTAGTTCGGCAATTTTTTCTTCTACTGGTTTTTTGTCTTCTGGTTTGACTTTGTCACCAGCATCCTTGAGCGCCTTTTCCGAAGTATAAACTAAAGTATCAGCCTGATTGCGCAGTTCAATTAATTCCTTTTTATTGCGATCTTCACTAGCAAACTGTTCGGCTTGCTTTTTCATTTTTTCAATTTCATCTTTAGATAAGGCCGAGGTATCTTTAATGGTAATGTGTTGAGAGCGATTGGTGGCCTTGTCTTTGGCCGTTACGGTTAAAATTCCGTTAGCATCAATGTCAAAAATAACTTCCACCTGGGGAATGCCGCGCGGTGAGGGCGGAATACCGTCTAATAAAAATCTGCCTAAGGTGCGATTATCGCTAGCCATTGGCCGTTCGCCTTGTAGCACATGAATCTCTACTGAGGTCTGATTATCGGCCGCCGTAGAAAAAACTTGCGATTTTGAGGTTGGTACTGTGGTGTTGCGATCAATCAATGGTGTGCGCACGCCACCCAAGGTTTCAATACCTAGGGTTAGGGGAGTTACGTCGAGTAAAAGCACGTCTTTAACTTCGGTCTCACCGGCTAAAATAGCGCCCTGAACAGCCGCGCCCATAGCCACGCACTCCATCGGATCAACGCCGCGGGCAATCTTATCGCCAAAAATATTAGAAATAAACTTCTGCACTATTGGCATGCGAGTCGGACCGCCGACTAAAATAACCTTTTCAATATCAGTTGGATTTAATTTAGCGTCGCCCAGGGCTTGCTCCACTGAATGGCGACAACGCTCCACGATTGCCTTCACTAATTCTTCTAATTTGGCCCTGGTAATTTTCATTAATAAATGTTTTGGTCCATCGTTGGTGGCCGTCACAAATGGTAAATTAATTTCTGTTTCTAAGGTTGAAGATAATTCAATTTTGGCTTTTTCAGCCGCTTCTTTAACGCGCTGCATGGCCATCTTATCCTTACTCAAATCAACGCTTGAATCTTTTTTAAACTCGCTAATAATGTAGTTAACCACTATTTCGTCCATGTCAGTACCACCCAACTGTGTATCACCAGAAGTAGATAAAACTTCAAACACGCCTTGACCAAAATTCATAATCGTCACGTCAAGCGTACCGGCGCCGAAATCAAACACCAAGACTTGCTGATCTTTCTGTCCGGATTTGTCCAGGCCATAAGCCAAACTAGCTGCGGTGGGTTCGTTAACCAAACGCACCACTTCTAGACCAGCGATGGTGCCTGCATCCTTGGTGGCCTGACGTTGGGCATCACTAAAATAAGCTGGTACGGTAATAACCGCCTTTTCTATTTTTTCGCCCAAAAATAATTCCGAATCCTTTTTAACTTTTTGTAGAATAAAAGCGGAAATTTGCTGTGGCGTATATTCTTTACCAAAAATTTTATATTTAAAATCAGTACCCATTTTCCTCTTGGCCGCAAAAACTGTGCCCTCGGGATTGGCTACTGCCTGACGCCGGGCTGGCTCGCCCACCAAAAGTTCGCCTTCTTTAGTAAAAGCCACATAAGACGGAAAAGCCTTACCGCCAACCAAGGTAGTTCCTTCGGCCGAAGGAATCATTTTGGGCTTGCCGGCTTCCATATAGGCAGCCGCTGAATTAGATGTACCGAGATCGATACCAATAATTTTTGCCATAATTGTTAGAAATTTACGAGTTATGAAGTAACGAAGAAAATTTCGTTACTATTATGAGCATCCCGCCCATGGCGGGATAGCCATATAATTTTATGATTTTATAAATTAATTAATTTAATTACTTATTCGATTATTACTTTGGCTGGCCGAATAACTCGACCGTTCATCTTATGGCCAGGTTGTATTTCCTCAATAATTACGCCCTTATCGCCTTTCTTTTCTACCACCTCGTGTTCATCAACGTTAAACTTAGCGCCGCTAGCTGGCGAAGTAATTCGCTCCACGCCCTGTGCTTTTAAGAAATTTTCCAACTGATCTTTAATTTTTAAAACCCCTTTGGCCCATTCATCGTTTTTTAACTTTTCCGGCAAATGCTTTATGGACTCGTCAAAACTGTCTAAAATTGTCAGCAAATGCAAAATTAATTCTAAATTAGCAAATTTTATCCATTCTACCTTTTCGCGATCTATTTCGCGCTCCAAATTAAGATAATCGGCCTTAGCTCGCTTCCAACCATTCAGATATTCGTCGGCTTGTTTTTGCAACTCAGTTATTTTTTTTTCTAACTCGGAGATCTTCGCCTTATCTTCAGACATAATAAAATTATTTAATTGTTTAAGAATTTTTTAACGTAATTGATAAGTCCAATATTTCTCTCATAGTCCATTCGCAGTGGCCCCAGCAGTCCGA
>Ga0209777_10003255_pt1 | contig 20328 bp, 16 predicted proteins | sample FrelakmetHBP12HB_FD_187147 | JGI IMG/M metagenome (GOLD analysis project Ga0209777, IMG submission 187147) | Freshwater lake sediment microbial communities from the University of Notre Dame, USA, for methane emissions studies -HBP12 HB (SPAdes)... | ecosystem: Environmental > Aquatic >...
GGGAGAGGAAGCCTTTGCAGAATCCGGCCGGAGTTATCAGGATGCTGCGCTGGTCGAGACGGATGCTGATGTTGCCGTCGGTGGCGACCACGAGCTTGCGCTCGTAGAGCAGTTTACCGACCTCGCAGATTGCCCGGCGGAGAATGAATTCCTGCTTCATCTTATCCGCAGATTACGCAGATTCCGCAGAACCGGAATCGAACCACAGAGAACAGAGGACGCAGAGGCACGCGGCGGAAACGCAAATCCGAAATCCGAAGTCCGAAATTCGAATCCGGACGTCTTGGATTTTGGGGATCCGGACTTGTTTCGAGTTTCGACATTAGGTGTTTACGTCCCCGCGATACTGCGTCTCTTCACTTCGTTGTGATTCTCTCCAGCCCGCCCATGTACGGCCTGAGGACGTCGGGTACGATGACACTGCCATCGGCCTGCTGGTAGTTCTCGACTATCGCGACGAAGATACGGGGGAAGGCAAGGCCGGAGCCGTTCATGATGTGGACGAACTCCGAGCCGCCGGTCTTGCGCCGGAACCGGATGTTGGCGCGGCGGGCCTGGAAGTCCTCGCAGTTGGAGATGGACGACACCTCAAGCCAGTTGCCGACGCCGGCGGCATAGGCGTCAAGGTCGTAGGTCTTGGCCGACTGGAACGCCATCTCGCTCGCGGCCAGGCGCTTGACCCGGTAGGGTAGCTTCAGGCTGCGCAGAATCGTCTCCGCGTTGCCCCGGAGTTTCTCCATCTCGTCATAGGAGCTCTCCGGCGTGGTGAACTTGACCAGCTCGACCTTGTCGAACTGGTGGACCCGAATCATGCCCCGCACGTCTTTGCCATAGGACCCGGCCTCGCGCCGGAAGCAGGGCGTGTAGGCGGCATAGCATTTCGGCAGGTCGGATTCGTTCAGGGTCTCGCCCCGGTGGATGTTCACGAGCGGAACCTCGGCCGTCGGAATCAGGTAATACGGGTCTTCCTTGAACCGGTACATTTCATCCGCCTGCTTGGGGAGCGAGCCGGTGCCGAAGAAGCACTCCTCAAGGCACAGGAACGGCGGGCTGATTTCGGTGTAGCCGTGGAGCCGGGTGTGGGTATCCAGGCAGTAGTTGATGAGCGCGCGTTCGAGCCGGGCCCCGGCGCCCTTGTAGAGCACGAAGCGCGAGCCCGAGAGCTTGGCCGCAGTCTTGAAGTCGAGAATGCCGAGGGTTTCGCAAAGGTCCCAGTGGGCCTTGGGTGCGAAGTCGAACTTGGGCACTTCGCCCCACTCGGCCACGACCGTGTCTTCATCGGTGACCGAGTCGTGAATCCGGTTGGGCACGAATTGCATGAGCGAAGCGATGTTCTGCTCGGCGTCCGAAACCTGCTCCTCGTACTCGCGAATCGTGACCGAGACGGCCTTGGCATCGGCCATCTCCCGTTCGGCCGGCTGTTTCGCGCGCTTGAGTTGCGCGACTTTCTCGGAGAGCTCTTTCTGCTGATGCCGGGCCTCGTCGCGCTTGACGATAATCTCGCGGCGTCGGGCGTCCTGCTTCAGAATAGTCTCGATGCTGACGCCCTCGTTGCGGCGCAGCAGGAGCTTGTGCGCCAGCTCCGGATTCTCGCGGATGAACTTCAGGTCCATGGCAGGATGATATTGCAAACGCGCAATCGTGTCAACCGGAACTCTGCGCGTAATGACCAAGCTCCAAATCCCAATACCCAACCAAATCCCAAGCTCCAATGCCCAAAGGGACGGGTTGCTGGCTGTTAGCTGTTAGCCGTAAGCTGTAGGCCGTCAGCGGAGGAAGGGAATCCGGCGGAGCTGAGGTTCGAATCGGACCGTGAGCCAACCAGTCAGGATGCCCAGCGCGGCGCCGCCGAGTACGTCGGTCGCGTAGTGCTTCCCGAGGTAGATTCGCGAAAATGCCACGCCTGCCCCGACGACGTACAGGGGAATCGCGAGCCGGTGGTACTTCAGGGCGTAGACCGTGGCAATCGAGAAATAGTCCGACGTGTGGCCGGAGGGAAACGAAGAGTCCCAACGCGAGCCTCCGGAGCCGTCCGGCCGAGTGCGGTTCACGGCACCCTTGATAATGGTAGTCGCGACGCCGGAAGCGCACCATGACACGGTGGCAAGCTTGACCGTGCGTGCGACGCTGTCATTGCCGAGGAAGAAGACGCCGAGGTTGATTGCGGCATCGGCCCGGGCATCGCCGAGCGTCGTGATTCCCCCCATTGCGGTGTTGAGCAGGTGGATGCTCGTGTCCCGGCGGACGGCATTGGACAGGTCGGTGTCGAAGTTGCCGTTCAGAAAGATCGCGAGTAACAGCAGCGGCATCTGGGTAGTCAGCGGCTCAGTCAGAGCTCCGCATCCGCTGACCGGGCATCATCCGCGCGACGTATTTGCCGATGACGTCGAATTCGATGTTCACATCGTCGCCAATCCGGCGCAGTTTCAGCGTGGTATTCTGTACGGTGAAGGGAACGATGTTGACGAACACGCGCTGGCCCTTTGCCTCGGCGACGGTCAGGCTAATGCCGTCAATCGCGATTGAGCCTTTGCTGACCACGAACCGGCTGCCTTCCGGGCTGACGCCGAACTCGAACCGGTGCGAGCCGGGCAGGGTCCGGATGTTCAGTACCTTGCCGGTCTCGTCGATGTGGCCGGAGACGATGTGCCCGCCCATGCGGTCGGTCGGGAGAAGCGCCCGCTCCAGATTCACCGGGTCGCCTCGTCGCCGAAGCTTGAGCGTGGTGAGCGCGACGGTCTCGGCCACCGCGTCGGCAAGGAAGCCGCCGGGACTGACCTTCCTGACCGTCAGACAGACACCATCCACGGCAATGCTCTCTCCCGGCTTCGGCGAGAACGGACTCGATATCTCGAACACTCGGTTGTCGCGGTCCGGCGTCGCACTTCTGACCGTGCCTACCGCTTCAATGATACCAGTGAACATCAGTCCTCTTGCAGGTAACCAGTGACCAGCAGGTCGCTGCCGACCGGTTCGGTCTGCCATTCGCGCAAGGAAATCGCCTGGTTCAGGTTCGTCGCGCCCAGCCCGGCCGAGAATGACTTTCCCGAGCCGAGAATCCTAGGTGCAAGAAACAGGTAGAGCTTGCTGACCATTCGAGCCTTCAGTACCGATGCCGCGACTTCGGCCCCGCCCTCGACCAGCACTGACGCGATTCGTCGCTCCATGAGTGCGGCCAGTACTTCATGCCAGAACTGCCGGTCGCGCTTCTGCTCGCGCACCGGGATGACTTCGACCCTGTCCGTGCCCAGCCGCTGTCGCTTGCGCACCGGAACGCGCGCAGAACAGAAGACAATCGTCCGGCCCGGGCAGGACAAAAGCCGGGAGCGCGGCGAGATGCTGAGCGAGTGGTCAAGGACTACGCGGGTCGGGTGCCGCTCACCCGAGGTGCGGCAGTTGAGTCGGGGATTGTCGGCCTGCACCGTGCCGGCGCCGACCAGGACCGCGTCATACTTCGCGCGCAGAAGTTGGACCCGGGCGCGCGCTTCCGGGCCGGTAATCCACTTGGACCGTCCTTGGGCATCGGCAATCATGCCGTCCAGGGTCGCGGCCAGCTTGAGCGCGGCAAACGGGCGATGGTGCTTGAGGCTGTGGAAGTAGAACTCGTTCTGGCGCAAGGCTTCCGCCGCGCATACCCCGGTAGTGACAGTGATGCCGGCGGCGCGAATCTTCAAGAGCCCGTCGTCGCACATCGTTTTCGGATTGGGGTCCATAGCGGCGATGACCAGCCGCCCGATGCCCGAGCGAATCACGGCGTCGGTGCAGGGCGGAGTCTTGCCGAAGTGATTGCAGGGTTGGAGGGTGACGTACATCGTTCCGCCCCGGGCGCGTCTTCCGGCCCTGGCGACGGCTGCGACCTCGGCATGGCACTCGCCGTACCGGGCGTGATAACCGCGCCCCACGACTTTGCCGCGACGCACGATGACGCAGCCCACCACGGGATTGGGCGAGACGAATCCCCGACCGTTCTCCGCGATGGCGAGCGCTTCACGCATGAACCGCAGGTCGTTCATGGAGCTAATCTAACGCAGGCCCCTTGATAAGTCAAGCCGGGATTCAGATTCGGATTCTCAGCACATGACACAAGGGCCCGAGGCAGAGAGCAAGAATCAAAGAGCGAGTAACATCTCTGAACTCTGCTCTTTGCTCTGACCTGGTATCCTCGGGTTGACAACTCCGGCTCAGACTCTAATATACTCCTATGAGTCGTGCGTTGGTCACCGGCGCGAATGGCTTCATCGGCAGCCACCTGTGCGAGGCACTGGTCGCAAAGGGCTGGGAGGTCCACGCCCTGGTGCGCAGGAACTCGAATCTGCAGTGGCTGAAAGGCGTTCCGGTCAAGCTGCACGTCGGCGAAATCACGGAGCTGCAGTCTCTGGATGATGCAGTGAAGGGGGCCGACTACGTGTTCCACTGCGCGGCAATAGTCAAGGCGCGCAGCGCGGAGCAGTTCACCCGGGTCAACGTCGAGGGGACGCGGAACGTCCTGGACGCCTGCGCGCAGCAGGCCCGCGCGCTCAAGAAGTTCGTGTTGTTCTCCAGTATCTCAGCGCTCGGCCCGAGTGACCGTTCGAACGGGCCGGTGAGTCAATATGGCGCATCCAAGCTGGCCGCCGAGGCAGTCGTTGCCGGGTTCGCCGGCCGTTTGCCGGCTGCGATTCTGCGCCTGCCGCCGGTCTATGGCCCGCGTGACGCCGGAGGCCTGGAGCTGTTTCAGACCCTGAACTTCGGGCTCAGGCCGGTGATCGATATGTGCATGAGCGTCTGCTATGTCGCGGACGCGGTCGAGGCCGGCATCGGCCTAGCCCTGGCGCCAGGGGACGACGCGCGACCGTATTCGGCGTGCGATGGTGCGGTCGTTGAATTCAGCCGCTGGGCCGAGGCGGTCGAGAAGGCACTGGGCCGGAAGACCGTCAAAGTCCGCATTCCGCTCTGGCTGCTCAGGATCGTGGCATGGTGGAGCGAGAAGCTCTCGGCCGAGATGCCCGTACTCAATACCGACAAGGCCCGGGAGTTCTCCTGCCGGGCATGGACGTGCGACTTGAAGGCGCTGCAGGCAAGAACCGGGTTCGTGCCGAACTACGACCTGGAGCGCGGCCTGAGACTGACCATCGACTGGTACCGGGAGCACAAATGGCTGCACTGAGCCGAACCGAAATCCAGCGCCGGCTCGAAGAACTGGCCGTCAGATTGGGCGCCAAAGTGATTTATGATGACCTGAATTTCCCGGGCGGGAACTGCCGGAGCAAAGGTCAGTTCTACATCGTCATCAACGACCGCCTGGCGCTGGACGAGAAAATCAGGTATCTCTGCGCCGGAGTCTCAGAATTGCCCTGGGAGAACGAGCAGTTGCCGCCTGAGATTCAGAACCTGCTGGTGCGGAAGCCGGCGGCTTCCTGAACCCGGCCCCTACTTGATCAGCCGGCGTTTCATCAGCCGGATTGCCGTGAAGAACGCCACCGCCCCGACCACGAGAATCCAGGCCGCGCTCAACAGCAGGTTGGGCTTGATGTCATTCAGCATCAGCCCGCGGCAGATGCGCACGACATGCGACAGGGGCAGAATCGCATAGCTGATGACTTGCACCGCGCGCGGCAGGGCAGAAATCGGGAAGAACGTGCCGCTGAGCAGGAACATCGGGGTGATAAACAGGTAGATGGGATAGTTGAAGAAGTCAATTGACGGGACCAGCGACGTCGCAATCATCCCGAGTGAACCGAACAGGATGCCGCAGATGAAGCCGATCGCAGCGATTGCTGGCAGCCACCAGATTGGAGTCAGCCGGAACAGGCTGACCACAACGAAGACGAGCGAGGCGTTGAGTGCGGACCGGGTCGCGCCCCAGAATATCTCACCGGCAACGACTTCCTCGACATTGACCGGGGTGGCGACTATCGCATCAAAGGTCCGCTGAAAAATCATCCGGACGAATGAAGCAAAGGTGCATTCGAAGTAGGCGGCGTACATCATGGAGACCGAAACCAGGCCCGGACCGATGAAGCGCGAGTAGGGGATGCCGTTGATCTGCTTGATGAACATGCCCAGGCCGTAGCCCAGGGCCACGAGGTAGAACACCGGCTCGAGCATGGGCAGGATGAAATTCACCAGGAACAGGCGACGGAACACGCTGAAATTCCGGCGCCAGACCGTCCAGAGGCGCAGACTCAATTCCGGGAAGAAGCCGTCCATCAGTCGCGCAACTCCTTGCCCGTGAGCCGGATGAAGACGTCTTCGAGCGTTGCCCGGCGCACGCCATAGGACCGCAGGGCTACCTTCGCCCGGAGGGTGTTGAGCAGGTCCGGGCAGTCTCCCGAGAAAATCTCGAACTTGTCGCCGAGCTGCTGAAAGTGCCCGCACGCGGCCAGTTCTTTCTGCAGGTTCGAGTCATTCGGGTTCTCGGGCGCAACCTCGAGGACTTCGCTGCCCGCATACTGCGCAATCAGGCCGTCCGGCGTTCCCTCGGCGATGAACCGGCCGTTGTCCATGACCAGAACCCGGTCGCAGACCTGCTCGGCTTCGTCCATGTAGTGCGTGGTAATGATGACCGTGACCCCGGAATGCTTGAGTTCGCGGATGCGCTGCCAGATGAGCCGCCGCGCCTGCGGGTCGAGCCCAGTGGTCGGTTCATCGAGCACAAGCAGCCGGGGCTGGTTGATGAGCCCGCGCGCCATGATCAAGCGCCGCTTCATGCCGCCCGAGAGCTCCTCGACGTTGTGGTCGGCCTTCTCGGTGAGTTGCATGAACTCCAGCAGTTCGCGGGCCCGCGGAGCAGTCTGCTTCGGGCTGAAACCGTAGTACCGGCCATAGGTGACCAGGTTCTCAATCACAGACAGGTCCGGGTCGTAGTTGTTGTCCTGGGGCACGACCCCAATCTGCGCCTTGATTTCGCGGGGGTGCGCGGTCACCTTCAGGCCGAAGACGGTGAGCGAGCCCTCGGTGAGCGGCGAGGTGCAGGTAATCATGCGCACGGTAGTCGTCTTGCCCGCGCCGTTCGGACCCAGGAACCCGACGACTTCGCCGGGCTGAATCTCGAAACTCACATGGTCGACCGCGGCCAGCTTGTCAAACCGCTTGGTCAGTTCGCGCGCAACTACGATCGGCACCGGATTCTGACTGCTCACCTTCCTGGTTTGACCGGCGAAGCAACGTCCTAGGTCAGGGCCTCGGACGTTCCGCCGGGCGGTACCCGGCTCGGCAGCGGAATTGCGGAATCGCGGGACGCGCTGAGATGCGAGACGGTTGCCTCCGGGGCATGCGCCGGTCTCGCCAGTGAACGTAACAAGGGGTCCAGTTCGGCCAGCCGGCGCTGGATGTCGCTCAGGTCCGATTTGACTTCGTTGACCAGCACTTCCTGCCGGCGGACCGTGTCGACCAGCCGGGTCTCGGTCTGGTTCAGAGCGGCAGTGAGCTGGAGCAGGGTGAGGTCAATCGCGGCCTGGTGCTTGTTGCCCAGCTTGCCCTCCAGCGCGCTCATGGCCGGTTCAAGGGCCGTTGCGACCTGCCGGACCTGCGACGGAAGTTCATCGGCGAGGTCCAGCAGCTGGTTCCGGAGCGGCTGAGTTTCCTCTCGGATAAGGCTCTTCAACTCCTGGTTCGCATCGGCGCCGCGCCGAGTCAGCCCGGCGACGTCCTGCTGCATTTCCTGCAGGCGCTTGCCCAGGCTGCCGAGCACCTGCTCAAGCTGGGCCAGGCGCGTGGGAATTTCGGTCGGCTCACTCTGCTTCAACTGGTCCACGGCGCTCTTGAGCTCGGAGCGGAACGCCCCGGCCTGGTTGGCCAGCGAACTCGCCAGGGTCTCGCGGACCGCGGCGATGTCGTCGTGCAGCCGGTTCATCTCAATCTCGAGCTCGCTCTTCTCGTTGGACCGGCCGGGTCGGGCCAGCAGGAGCACGATGACCACCACGGCGATGACCACCGCGAGTTGCACGGCCAGGGAGATAATGTAGGTTACCGTCACGCGGGACTCCCGGTCAGGCTGAGCTTCGGAAACATCAGGAGCGATGGTAACAGATACGGCGGAAGTGTCAAGGGGCGGGAGAAGGCCGGCATTTCGGCGGGCTGCCGACGCGCCCGGGATTTCGGACGGACTTGACTTCGCAGGCAATGATTCTTATCCTTCGATGTGGAAATCGGGATTATCGGGACCGGCTACGTGGGTCTGACGTCGGGCGCGTGTTTCGCTCATATCGGGCACAAAGTGTGGTGTGTGGACAACGACAAGGCCAAGATTGACGTGCTGCGCTCGGGCCGGATGCCCATCTACGAGCCCGGGCTGGACAAGGTCGTGGCCGAGAATGTCAAGAACGGCCGGCTGGTCTTTACCACCAGCATCGCCGATGCGGTGAAGAACTGCCCGGTGCTGTTCATTGCGGTGGGCACGCCGCCCAGGGATACGGGCGAGCCGGACTTGTCATACGTCGAGGCGGTGGCGCGGGAAATCGGCGAGAACATGACCGAGTACCGGGTCATCGTCGAGAAGAGCACCGTGCCGGTTCAGACGGGCAAGTGGGTGAAACGCACGATTGACCGGTACAACCGCCGAAAGACCCCCTATGACGTGGCCTCGAATCCCGAATTCCTGCGCGAAGGTTCGTCGCTCAACGATTTCCTGTACCCGGACCGGATTGTCATCGGCTGTGAAACCGAGCGCGCCCGGGAGCTTCTGCTCGAGGTCTACAAACCCATCGAGGGCAAGAAGCTGGTCGTGGACCTGGAGAGTGCCGAGCTGATCAAGCACGCCTCCAACGCGTTCCTGGCGATGAAGATCTCGTTCATTAATGCGGTCGCCAATGTCTGCGAAAAGAGCGGCGCCGATATCCTGAAGGTCGCGGAGGGCGTGGGGCTGGACAAACGAATCGGCATGGCGTTCCTGAACGCGGGCGTCGGTTACGGCGGGTTCTGCTTCCCCAAGGACCTGCGCGCATTCATCCGGATTGCCGAGGAGCTGGGCTACGATTTCCGGCTGCTGAAGGAGGTTGAGCGCGTGAATGAAGAGCAGAAGGAAAGGTTTGTCAGAAAGATCGAGGGCCTGCTCTGGAACCTGCGCGGCAAGACCGTGGGCATCCTCGGGCTCGCGTTCAAGCCGAACACGGACGACATGCGGTTCGCGCCGTCAATTGACATCATCGCCCATCTGAAGCGGGAGGGCGTGACCGTGAAGGCGTATGACCCGCAGGGCCAGGAGCGCGCGAAGCAACTGATGCCCGATGTCGTCTACTGCAAGGACCCCTATGAAGTGGCTCAGGACGCGGACTGTCTGGCGATAGTAACCGAATGGGATGAATTCCGGCAACTGGACCTGAAACGCATCAAGGACCTACTCAAACTGCCGATTATCGTGGACGGCCGTAACATCTTCGACCCGAGGAAGATGGAAGAGCTGGGGTTCATCTATCGCGGAATCGGAAGATAGGGACAAGGGGATTGCAGAATGCAGATTGCAGAATGCAAACTGGCCAGACTCCGAATTCCTTCGATGCGCAATCCGTGAAATCTGCGGCTGGAGAATAGAGGCGTGAGAGTCCTTATTAGCGGCGGGGCCGGATTCATCGGGTCGCATCTGTGCGACCGGTTCATTCTGGACGGCGAGCAGGTCGTTGCCGTTGACAATCTCAGCACCGGGCGCGAAGCGAACATTCGGCATCTGCTGAGGAACCGGCAGTTCGAATTCGTGCGCGCAGACATCGCCGAGCCATTGACGCTGAGCGGCCACTTCGACGGCATCCTCGATTTCGCCTCGCCGGCCAGCCCGATTGACTTCGAGAGAATCCCAATCGAGATACTCAAGGTCGGCTCGTTCGGGGTTTATCACCTGCTTGAGCTCGCGCGCCGGGATAACGCGGTCTTTCTGCACGCCTCGACTTCCGAGGTCTACGGCGACCCGGAGGAGCACCCGCAGAAAGAAACCTACTGGGGTCACGTGAATCCGATTGGCACGCGCGCGCCATATGATGAATCCAAGCGTTTCGCCGAGGCGATGGTGTCGGCGTACCATCGCAAGCATGGAGTGAAGACCCGAATTGCCCGGATATTCAATACCTACGGGCCCCGGATGCGAGAAAATGACGGACGGGTCGTGCCCAACCTCGTGTTTCAGGCATTGAACCGACAGCCGCTGACCGCATACGGCGACGGCAGTCAGACGCGCAGCTTTTGTTACGTCTCGGACTTGGTCGAGGGTATTGTCCGATTGTTCCGGTCCGAAGTCACCGAACCCGTGAACCTCGGCAACCCGGACGAGTTTACCGTGAATGAATTCGCCCGCATCGTAATTGAGTTGACGAAATCGTCAAGCGACATCAAGTACCTGCCTTTGCCGCACGACGACCCGAAGAAACGCCGACCCGACGTTACCCGGGCCCGGACCCTGCTCGGCTGGGGGCCGAAGCTCGACCTGCGTGCCGGGCTCGCACTGACGATTGACTGGTTTCGGCACCTCCAGCACGAATAGCGACTAGTTGCGTCAGCCCGATAGCAGTCCTCGTCAACTCGAGGAGTCGGTCATTTCGAGGCAGGGCAGGCAGCCGCGAATCCAGGATAGTCAGACGTGATTCTGGTGCCGGGCAGTGTTCTGCTGGCGGAGACAACGCAACAGAAATCGGAGCGTTCGCCACCCGTCGCGGAAGGTCTTCAGGTGAGGAGCGTGAGCTTTTCGGCCATCAGGATGAAGGGTGATGGGAACTTCGGCGATTCGGGCGCGCAGCTGACTGGACTTGATGAGCATTTCGATAGCGAACTCCATGCCGATTGACTTCTGTCCCAGTCTCCCGTACAGCTCTCGCGTGAACCCGCGCATCCCGCAGTAAGCATCGTGCACCGGGGCACGGAACCACCATCTCACTAGAAACGTAAACATGGGATTCCCGATCCACCGGTGCAAAAAGGGCATCGCGCCGGGCATCACCGTTCCCCCGCCTGAAGGTAAGCGGCATCCCGCAACGAGGTCGAAGCCCTCTCGGAGTTTGCCCAAGAACTTCGGGACATCGAGAAAGTCATAGCTGTCGTCGGCATCCCCCATGATAATGAATCTGCCTTGTGCCGCGGCAATGCCGCCCATCAGTGCCGCACCGTAGCCTTTGGTCTCAACCAGAATCACTCGGGCTCCGAGCTGAGCGGCTATCGCCCGGGACTCGTCGGTGCTGCCATTGTCGGCCACGACTACTTCACCCGCGATCCCGCCGGCAGCAAGAGCTCGCCGGGCCTTCTCCACGCAGAGCCTGACCGTATCAGCCTCGTTGAGGCAGGGCAGGACCACCGAGAGCTCGCAATCAGAGCTGACGGGACCGCTACTCAGTCTACCGTCGGGGTCTCCAACCACCGTCACTGTGCCTCCTTCTTCCAATGCTGCATTTGACCCGAATGCCGAAAGTCCATCCTGAATTCACCGTCGCCTGCCGCACAACTTCCGAGGTCTGTCCAGACGTCAATCACCCGGGCCAGCGGGTCGCGGCGAACAGATGCGAATGTAGACATGCTACTGCCCGGTTGTTGCGGCCGGCACCGCCTTCTGTTCCCACTGCCATGCAGTCTTCATCATATCATCGAGCCCATATTCGGGTCGCCAGCCGAGAAGATTCCTGGCTTTCCGGTTGTCGGCGTAGACTGCTGCCGCGTCACCCGGTCGTCTGGGTCCGATGCGGTAGCCGAGCTTCCGGCCGGTTGCCCGCTCAAAAGATCTGATTGCCTCGAGAACCGTCGTGCCGGTGCCGGAACCGAGGTTGAGGACATCCAGCAGACCTTCCGTGGCAGTCGAACCATCCGGCGCCTTCACCCGAGCGTTCGGCTCAGGGTTCTTTCGGTCACCTCTCTTCTCCATATGTCGGAGCGCGTCAACATGGGCACGGGCAATATCCGTGACATGGATGTAGTCACGGACGCAGGTGCCGTCCCGCGTATCGTAGTCGTTGCCGTGAACGACGAGCTCCGGCAACCTGCCGGCGGCGGTCCAGACGATTCTGGGGACGAGATTATCGGGCTCGCCGCAGGGCACTTCCCCGATCTCACCCGAAGGATGGGCGCCCACAGGATTGAAGTAGCGCAGCGAGATGAAACTGGTCCCACTCACTTTCGAGAAATCCTGGATGATGTGCTCGCCCATCTGCTTGGTCCGGGCATAAGGGCATTCAGCTTCGCCGAACGGTGTGTCTTCAGTGACCGGCAGTTCGTCCGAGTTGCCGTACACCGAGCAGGAAGACGAGAAGACAAGACACGGAATCCGGTACTTGTCGGTACACACGAGCACGTTGAGCAGGGAGTTGATGTTGTTATCGTAGTAAAGTAGGGGTTTTGCCACCGACTCGGAAACGGTCTTGTACGCGGCGAAATGGATGACCGCCACCGCGTCGCAATTCTCCGAGAAACAGGCATCGGTCAAGGCAGCATCGCACAGATATACCGGGTAGTTCCTGACCCGTTTCCCGGAGATTCTCTCGACACCGACCAAGATGCTCTCGCTTGAGCGGGAGTTGTCGTCAATGGAAACGGCTTCGTAGCCGGCCGCAATCAGTTCGACGAGCGTGTGGCTGCCGATGTAGCCGCAACCACCGGTTACGAGCACCTTGGGCATTTCGCGGACTTTACAGGATGGCGAGAAAGATGTCAAGGCCCCCGATTTTCGGAACCCGACAGTTGGTCTAATTCTGCTTCACCTTGAAGATCAAGACCTGCGCGTCCTTCGGCCCGACGACGCCGATTTGTTCGAATCGTTCCGGGTGGTCCCGGATAACCGGGTAGAGGTACTGGACGCTCGTCCCGAAGAATGTCTCCAGAAGGACGTGCGTTGCGCCACGCCGGTCAATCTCACCCAGCACCTTGTTTTCGTCGGCAATGAACGGATAGACAAACGACTTCCGCTGGGAATAGAGATAAGTGAACGGTGGTTTGCGTGATACTACGACCGCATCTGTTTCAGTGTGATCGCGCAGCCACTCTGCCGCTTGGAAGTATGTTCGCCAGGCATCGTCATAACCTGCAAACCGGTCACCCTTCATGTACTCGGATAGATTCTTCAGATTCGTCCCGGCCTGCCCGACATCAGCGGCAAGGCAGAACAGCAGCATAACGCCCCCGGCATACAACGGAAACCTGGACGTCTTGATAAATCGAGCCAGCGCCCGGAATCCGACCGCCAGATACCAGAGCACCGGCGGCAGGATTGACAGCAGGTATCGGTCACCGGACCAGACCGTCAAGTACACCGTCATTCCTCCTGCCGTCAGCAGCAGATACCATTCCAGCATCCCCATCCTGTTCCTTCGCGCCTCGGACACAAACCCCAGAATGGCAATGCCGCTGACAATGACGCCAAACAAAGGCAGGATCGCCTTTGCCGACCCGAGCACCGGCAGCACGACCGCGGGCAGAGCGTGCAGCAGGTAGATGCCGATGTTGTCCAGAATTCGCTTCAGGAACTCACCCGCGGTGACATTCCCCGCCCCCACATCGTACCAGTCCCGCCGCAGTACCTGCGCCATGTATCCGGTATCGTGCGGCACGTGCAGGTCCCGAATCATCCAGGGCAGCCATATCACGAAGAACACCAGCGCGAAGACACCCAGTTCGCTCCAGCGACGCTTCAGGGTCAGGAATACTCCGAGCCCGAGCGGCAGGGCCAGTCCCTGAGTCCGGGTCAAGAAGGCCAGGGCGGCAAGCAGGCCGGCAAGTCCGGCGAACAACCGGCTTCTCCGCTCTTTCGCGGCCCGCAGAAGGAAATACAGCGCAGACAGCGATACTATGACGAACGGCACCTCGGTGTAGGTGTCGTGCGCGTACGACAGGAACACCGGCGCGACCGCGAGCAGCAGCAGGGGCAAAACCCAGTCGCGCCCGGAACCGAGTCTACGGAGCACAAGAAAGAACATGAGCAGTCCGACGATGCCGCACGCGACCATCAGCAGTTTGGTCGGTATGAAGCTTCCGCCTGAGACTGCGACGACCGGAGCCAGCAGCAGCGGGAATGCCGGTGGATACTGCGTTTGCGGCGGGCTGCCCGGTTCCTGTAGATTGCTGTATGATCCGTGAAGCAGCGACTTGGCCAGAATCAAGTACTGCGCATTGTCCCCGCCGGTCGAAAGCTTGGGGTCAAAGAGCGCCAGCGACAACACCAGATGCAGTGCCAGTATCGCGAAGAGAATCTGCCGGTCGGTGAAACGTGTTCGGCCAGACTTCGATATCGGCTGCGAAGGCTTGGCCATCAGTTGCGGTCAGACCTCATGCCCGCCAGTCAAACCTGGCTGTGAAACCTGGCAATCGTCAGCGTGAGTCCGGTGCGCAGGTCGAGATTCGACTCTTAACCGAGCAACGTCCTGGCCCGAGTCGCGCCCGACCGGCGCTGCTCTGGAACATGACTCCATACCAGTAGAATAAGGGCTTGCCGTCCCGAAGTCAAGTCCGCCAGCGACAACTCTCCACCTAATCTCTTCCGGGCCGGCATCATCAGGAGTAGTCGCGTCACCGTCCAATTCGCTTGACATCGGGCTGAGCCGGGCTACGATCTAGCCAGCCAGATTCGGCAAAGACGAGTTTCCTGCCGGGAAGACCGAAAAAGGCGACCGAATCTCCGGGCCGGGCTTCCGGCGGGCGAAACGGGTAAGTTGGCGCCGGCCCGCTAAGGTAATGTAGGAGGAAACGTGAGGACGATGCTGATTGGCATTATCATGAACCTGGTCCTGGCAGGCATGGCCAGCGATGTGTGCGCCGCCCGGGAAGCAAGCGCGGAACTCTCGCGGCCGGGTTCCTACCACGCAGCAAGAAAGCCACAAAGCAGAGAAACCAGAAGCCCGGTTTCACGACTGCCCCTACAGTGGCGTGAATCGAGTCTGCAGGACTTCGCTGACGGCGAAATCGACCCTGAGCTCTACGTGTCGCGTCGGTCCGAGCTCGACCCGGATTCGGGATGTGTTGAGTTCTCCACCTACTTTGACGTAAATCATGACGGGTACTACGACCTGATTGCGGCGGACGTGCTCGGACCGGACATCAGAGTCTTCTTGGGGAGCGACTCAGGCTACTCGCCATCTCGAAACCTTCTGTATCCTGTTGGGAGGGGCGGAGGAGCGCTATTTGCCGACCTCAACCAAGACCGAAATCCAGAACTCGTTCATTCCGGCGACTCGAACCAAGTGTCCCAGGTATTCTGGGGCACGGACAGTGGACCTTCTCCGAACACACCCACCATTCTGTCGAACCACCCGATGGGCGAGGCAATTGACGTGGCTGACCTGGACCACGACGGCTATCCCGACATCATGGTCGGCTGTCGGGTCGGCAGTCGCGAATTGCACATCTACTGGGGCGGCGCCTCGGGCTACTCGTCCACGAACCAGATGACAATCATGTGCCCGGGCGACGTCGTGGCCAACATCGAGACTGCGGACCTGAATCGCGACGGCTGGCTCGACGTGATTCTGCCCACGTACAGCGACAGCGTTGTAATTCTGTACTGGGGTCCGAACCGGACCTACCGAATGGTGGAACTGCCGTTCCCGGAACAACTCCAGCACGGAATGTCTGTTGCCGACCTCAACGGCGACGGCTGGCTTGATTTCATCTGCACTGCCTTCGGAGGCTCCACGCAGAGCTACATCTACTGGGGGTCGGCAAGCGGATTCTCGACTTCGCAACGGACGATAATCGACATCGGCGGACCAGTCTACGGCGGCAGCGCCGTAACCGACTTCAACCGAGACGGGAAGCTTGACATCGTGTACTTCTACGGTTACGGCTACCGACACAAACCGCGTGTATATTACAATACCGGTACGTTTCCGTATTTCGACGGTCAGCATTACTCCGACGTGGGATCAATCGATATTGACGCGGATGGCGGAATAGCGGCCGACCTCAACTTTGACAGCATACCCGACCTCTTCGTCTGTTCCGGGGCCACCACCGACTACGTGTTCTATGGACCCGATTACAATCGTGTGGACTACCTGACGACAAATGTGGACCACCACGGCACGTTCCGGGAACCGGGCAACGTCTATGATCGTTCGCTGAGCGCCTACTACTACTCCTCGGTCTTCGATGCCGGTCCCGGCGAGCGCATGGTGAGCGGGATGGCGTCCTGGGTCGGCCGCGAGCCGACCGGTTCCCGCTTGCTGGTGGCATATCGCAGTGGAGACACGCTCAAGCCCGACTCGACGTGGCGACCATTCGCCGAAGTCCCGACCAACGGCGGTCGGATTCCCGACTCATGCTTGGGCGGGCGCTATCTCCAGTACCGCGTGACCTTCGCCTACGACCGGCCCAACCATCTTCCGGAACTGGAGGCGATCACCGCCAACCTATCGCCGGTTTCGAACAGCAGCATTGACGCCGGCGTGGTGCAAATACTTGCGCCACCCAGCGTGGTGGACTCGGGCACCATCCTCGTTCCCAAGGCGGTGGTGCGCAATTACGGTACTCAGCCTGCGACGTTTCCGGTCCGGTTCCGAATAGGCAGCGACTACAGTGCGGAGACGACCGTGACCCTGGCCACGGGCGCAAGTGACACGGCTACATTTCCTTCCTGGGTTGCCTTGCCGCGCGGCACGCTGGCCGTGAAGTGCACGACCGCGCTGGTCAACGACTCAAATGCCTGGAACAATGCCCTGACGACTTCGGTGACGGTCCGCGTCCGGGATGTCGGGGCAACGGCGATTCTGCGCCCGCGCGGCTTGACGCCGGACGGCGACATCGTGATACCGACTGCGGTTGTCCAGAATTTCGGAACAACGTTTGAGTCATTCGACGTGGTCATGCGCATTGCGAATGGCTATGAGGATACCGCGCACGTGAATGCGCTCGCGCCGGATTCGATGCGGCTCGTCAATTTCGCATCGTGGACTGCCACGCCCGGGACGCACGTCATTCGCTGCTCGACAATGCTCGCGGCTGACCTGGTTCACGCGAACGACATGGTGGTCGACAGCGCTCAAGTTATCGCCCGTCACATTTCGGTTAACCCGGATACTTCGGGCGTGGTTATGCCGGGCGGCTCGATAAGCTACCTGCTGCGCGTGTCGAATCTCGGGAGTGTTGCAGATTCCATTGACGTCTGGTCCTCGGGCACGCGGGCCGACTGGACTGTCGGGCTCTTTGACTCATCCGGTCAGAACCCGCTTACGGACCACAACTCGAATGGCGTGCCGGATGTGGGCGAGGTGGCCGTCGGTTGCACGGTTCGGGTTCTGGCGCGACTCGGAGCGCCGGCGCAGGAGCCGGGCAGCGTGCTGGACACCACAATCGTTTTCGGCCGCTCCGGTGTAGATTCAATCCAGCAGGACAATGCGCGGCTCTACACCCGGGTCGCGGCCCTGCCGAATCTGGCGATCAGTCCGGACCAGAATGACTCAGCTTCCCCCGGCCGGGCGGTTGACTATACCTGCACGGTGCAGAACCTGGGCAACATCTCGGACCTGATTGACCTGGACGTTGTTCGAACCGGGGCCGACACCGGCTGGCGCTACGAGTTCCTCAACCCGGTTGAGTTGCCGCTCCCGGACATGAATGTCAACGGAATGCCCGACGTCGGACCTCTGGCGCCGTTCACCGGTACCGCGCAGTTCCTGCTGCGAGTGACTCCACCCGCAAATGCACCACAGGGGGAATGCGACACCGCACAGGTCTGGGCGATTTCCGGCACCAATCCGGCGGTAAGGCAGGCGATAACCGTCTATACGACAGTGCTTGGCCAGGTGACCAGCCTGGTCGTCGCCCCGGACCAGACCGACCGGGTTCCGGGCGGCACGACTCACAGCTACAACCTCTATGTCCGGCTGCAGGGCAACATGAGCGACATTGTCAACCTCTCAGTCGAGGGGAGCAATCCGGACTGGACCGTGCAGCTGTATGACGCAAGCGGCCAGTCCCTGCTGAGCGACCACAATAGCGACGGTATCCCGGACGTGGGCTCGGTGGCCCCGGGCGCCGACGAGCCGTTTATCGTCAAGGTCACCTCGCCGACGCCGAACTCGGGACTGATCGGCAACGTGGATTCGCTTTCGACCGACTTTGTCAAAGTAGTCGGCCGGGCCAGCACGGACCGCGCCCTGGTTGACACGGCCAACCTTACGATTCTCATGGTGCCGATTCTGGCCATCCATAACTTCCAGAATCCGTTCCGGGACCAAACCAGATTTGTGTTCGGCGTGCCTTTGGATGGGCGCGTGAGCCTAGTCGTTTATGACCGTAATGGCCAGGTCGTCCGGCGATTGCTGGAACATGTCCAGTACTCGGCCGGGGTCTACAACCTGCCCTGGGACGGTCGAAATGACCATAACCTCAAGCTTGCGCCAGGGGTGTATCTCTACGCATTCGAACTCGAGAGCGGCGACAACCAGACTGAGCGCGTCAACCGGAAGCTGATGATCAGCAGCCGCCAGGAGCAGCAATGAGCATCTTCCTGACGATTCTCACTCTGGTCAGCGCCTTTGGTGATGACGCCGGCACCTCGGCCCTGCCGCTTCTCCGGGTGAGCACCGGACCGCGAGCCTGCGCGATGGGCGGCAGTTTTGCGGGTCTGGCCGATGACGCCACCGCGGTATTCTGGAACCCGGCCGGCATCGGACAGCTCACGAATCCGGAGTTCTTTGTTTCGCATCACGAGTGGTTCATGGGCATCCGAGATGAGTTCGCAAGTCTGGTGATACCGACGGGAACCGGACGACTGGGCGTCGGCCTGGTCTATTCCGGCGAGTCCGGAATAGAATCCTGGGACGAAGGCAACTTGCCGGGTGAGACGCTCAGCGCCAACACCGGCCTGGTTGGTTTGAGCTATGGGTCACCGGTTGCGCACAACACATATGCCGGTGGAACGGCTCGCTTTCTGTACGACCGGCTGGGAAACGAGACCGGAACCGGCATCTGTGCCGACCTGGGCATCCTGGCCCGACCCCTGCCGTACCTGACCATCGGCCTGACGTCGCGCAACCTGGGCTGGGGCATGCATTACGAGAACGGCAATTACCGGCTGCCGACCTGTTTTCGACTGGGTGCCGCAGTGCAGTCAGGAGAATTCAGCCTGGCCAGCGACTTCGAGGTGCCGCTGGTCGGGATTCCCGAGTTCCACATCGGCGGCGAGTATGCGCCGATTCGAGCCCTGGCGTTTCGCGCCGGATTCGAGACAGGGCCGGAAGACATTGCCTCGCTCGGTGGCGTGAGCGGCTTGTGCCTGGGACTAGGCTTCACGTTTGGCCGTTTCGCGCTGGACTACTCCTTTGCGCCTTACGGCAAACTCGGGATGGTGCATCGGATTGGACTGCGCTCAACAATTCAGCCGAGAGGCGGGGGCCGGCTTGAGGTCCAGACCATAGATGCGCAAAGCAATGAAGCCATACCGGCAACCATTGAATTCAGTGGACTCAGGGAGGGCTCCCGGGAAGCAGGCGCGGACGGCCGCACGGAACTGGCGAAGTTGAACGAGGGCTGGCTTAAGCTCAGGGCAACGTATCCTGGTTACTTCCCGGTGCTGGACTCGGTCTATGTCCGGGGCGACGAGGACCAGAAAGTCCTGCTCAGTCTGAGCAAGCCGGGCCGGGGAACCATCTGGGGCATGCTCTATGACGCCGCGACCAAAGCGAATATCTCGGGCAGGGTGGCATACCAGGGTCCGGTTGCCGGTCAGGCGCAACTGGACAAGGAGAACACCAGCTACTCCGTGAAGCTGGCCCCGGCCGGCCGATACGTACTTGCTGCTTCCGGTCCAACTGACGACTACATCCCTCAGACCTGCACGGTCAACGTCGCCGCCGGGCAAATGGTAACTCGGGACTTCTACCTGCTGAAGAAGAAGGCCGTGATTGTGCTCAAGGGGGTGAACTTCGAGACCGGCAAGGCCGACATCCGACCCGAATTTGATTCGATTCTGGACGATGCGGGCGGAATCTTGCTGGCAAACCCGACGGTCATCGTCGAACTTGGCGGACACACCGACCCGCGAGAAATCAACACGCCGGAGTTCCCGAGCAACTGGGAGTTGTCCCAGGCTCGGGCGGAGGCGGTGCGAAAATACCTGATTGACAAGTTCAAGATTGACCCGAATCGGCTGCTTGCCCGGGGCTATGCCGATACCCAGCCGATCGCGCCGAACAACTCCGACGAGGGAATGGCCAAGAACCGCCGAACCGAGTTTGTGGTGCTGGAGGAGTAGAGCGCTGGGGCGCGGGCGATAGTCCCGGCCGAGTTTCTGGACAAGCTCTAGAATGCCTCACCCTTGTCAGAATCTGGCCCATCCGGAGCTCAAGTCCCGGTCAAGTGCCGAATTGTCTGCAAATTCGGTCTTGGATTTGCGGTGTCTTCTGTTCATTCAGGTCCAGATATGGTATTTGTTCGAGCCATTCCTCAGCC
>Ga0209777_10003256_pt1 | contig 20320 bp, 22 predicted proteins | sample FrelakmetHBP12HB_FD_187147 | JGI IMG/M metagenome (GOLD analysis project Ga0209777, IMG submission 187147) | Freshwater lake sediment microbial communities from the University of Notre Dame, USA, for methane emissions studies -HBP12 HB (SPAdes)... | ecosystem: Environmental > Aquatic >...
TAGCACCGCTTTCCACATCTTAATGTTCACGGTTTCTCCTTTCTCCTTGTGCGGCAAGGAAATCATGTAGATTTCAGCTGAAATCTTGTTTATATTATAGCATATTTTTGACCTTTTGTCAACCCCCACACCAAATTTTTTGGTGTGGGGGTCAAGAGCCAGAGGCTGTAAAGTTCTCCATTATAACTAATTTAACTTAATAATAAAAAGCTGTTCCGCGAGGAACAGCTTAATTGCTCTAGGTTGCTTCACCAGATAGCCAGGACTTGATAGCGTCACGCCGCCCTTCTGTTTTTGTCCAAGTCCATTTTAGCGGTTTGACAATCAGCGCGCCTAGGATATAGACGAGAGTCAGGATTAGCCAGGAAATAATAGCCACTGGTAGGCCCAAGATCCCAGCCGGCAGGCCAAAACTTAAGATGAAGGATGAACCGAGGGGTATGGCCAACGATAGTTCATAATTCCAACCAGACCATAAACTTAAAATCAAAACCCAAAGTCCGCCCAGCGCCAATAGGGCGATTAATCCACCATGCTCAAAACAATACATTCCTCCCAGGCCGAGAACCAAACTAATACCTATACCAAAACTCATCGCGCCATCCAGACAATCAATCTGGCTTTTATAAATAGGCATATTCAGGGTAATCATTAGTGAAAAGAAAATCAGCCCGATGAGCAGATCAAACCAACGCGACAGGCTAAAGGGCAATCGCCAAGTCCAATCTTTAAGATTGAAAAAATCGTCTCGCAACAGGCTGAGATTTTGGATGATTGGTGCATCATGATGAGCAACCAATCTATAGATTATCAGAATTCCGCCAATAACCAGGATAGATATCAGCGAACTGCGCCAGATGGCTGCATTTCTTTGTTTTTTCCAGTTGGGGTCGAGAATATACTGACTCAGATCCATTTTACCTCCTTTGATTCTGAGTATAGCAAATAGAGATTTTTTGTCAAGAGAACCGATTGACGAAAGATCAATAAAATATTATAATAATTTTAGCTTTAATCTTTTAATAATTTTGGCATGTCTTTTTCTATCGGTATTGTATGGATACAACACGACAATTTGAGAATAAAGACGGAGAAACCAAGCTAATTCCTTTTGAATTTACAATAAAACTGCCTGACACAGAAAGATTCGGAAATGAACGAAAAGTTTTAGTATAATAGGTTTGAATTAGTTAAGAAATTAAAAAAGGCCTTCTTAAAGGGCTCTTTTTTGCTATTGACAAAAAGAGGAGAAAATGAAAAAATATATATGTTCGTCAAGGAGGGAATTGACTCTCCTTATTTCGTTTGGCTGAGAAGTCTAAACTCAATGAAAGGTGGTGAGAAATGATTTTTCTCTACCAATACCTCGTAGCCCTACTGACCCACTTCCTAACCATAAGCTTCTTCGCCTTCATCGCTTCGCCCTTTGCCATCGTAGCTTGGATTATCGCTCTGTGCAGGGGGATACGGAAGACTGTATACACAAGAGAGGCCATCACGTATTCCTTCGCCGTTCCCATTGCTCTCGTCGCAAGCTTCATCTTCAAAGAACTGATGGCGACGGATTAGCCAGGCTGGGCACCAGGAGTTGCTGGACACGAACCCATCGGCCTTCAGATTTTGGAGGCTTCTCCTCTTGCTTACTTCTGTAGCGTCGCTACGATGTTCGTCTTCTTTGGCCTCTACATCTGGCTTGCCTACTTCGTCGGCAAGAAGGCGGAGAAGTGGCTGAAGGTCGATACTACAGAAGAAGAGAGAAGAATGGCAGAACGGGAGAGATTGCGACCAAGATACGAGCGTCGTGGAGGCGATTAGACTCAGAGGGTCGAACAACATCATCAGCACGGGGAGTCCTGCCCCGTGCTGAACTATTTACAAAAATAAGAGTATTACTACTCGCCTATTTTATTTATAGGTTTAAACTCTTGTTGGAGGTATAAAAAAATACCTTTAAGATAAAGGATTATTTACTTTAGGTGGTCTATTAGATACTATTAGAATCTGTTTTGACAAAATTAAGAAAAATGAAATATTGCTTATTGCTTTTCTTTAAGTTTTTTTCTTTCTATTTTCTCCAGATGTTTTAATTCTTTTTTAACTTCTTTAATATGTTTTTCTGGTGGCAACTGTTCTGGAAGAACACCGCCAATATCTTTTATTGTTTGTCTTATTTTGCCGCCAATCATAAAATGAGTTTTGGAAGCCGCCTCTTCTCCTTGTATTTTGCCATTTCTTATTTTTTCATCGGTTTGAGTAATACGAAACAAGTTTGCGGCCAACTCCGTAGAACCAGCCCTATCCAACAACTCACCCTTTTTGATACCTTTCTTTCGCTCTACTTCAGATAAAGGAGCACCATAAAGCCCCTGATAACCAGCATCATTAAATAAGCCAAATTTGGAAACACCTGCCTGCTTGGCTGTTTTGAAAAGTTTTTTATTATGGTCGGAAACTTGACCACGGATGAATAGCCGTTTAGCTGTGTCTGGGAGTTGTTCAAACACTTCTTGTCGCCTTGTTTGAATGGCAAAATAGGTTTGTGCTAATGCTATCTCGGGTTTACTGGAGTCTCCGTTTTGAGCTATTAAATAGCAAGCATATCTATCTAACTTAAAATCTCCGACTTCTCGCACTGTATTTGAGCCAATTTTGACCAATTTGCTGATTTTAGCAAAATGGTTATCTACGTCCTGCCCGCTTTCCATACACGCCCGTGCGGCTCTTCCTATAACTTCCTCAAAGTTACGCCACTGGGAATAGCCAAGCAAAAACATAAGCTCACGAGCCATCCAATACTCAATACCATTTTTATCAATTTTCTTAATACCCTCAAAGTCTCTATGCGGAGCATTTGGTATTGTTTCGTTTACCATAAAGGTTATTTTACATAATAAAAATTAAAGTGATAATCTTTATACACCCATTACTCACTATATTATTATAACACAAAACTTCCAGAAATGGAAGCTTTATGTTTAGAGTAGCAAGCTACTGAAAGGAAAAACAAGATTTCGTCGTTTGTTTCACCCTTTGTTCGCTTCCGCAAATGCGGCTCTTGGTGCACCCGTAAGCCACTGTTGTTTTTAACCGCACCCTTTGCCCATCTCTGGGCAAATCCACCGCACAAGGCGGATGGCGGACTTATTGCACAACACTGTTATCGGTAAAAACCGATAAACACCAACTCTCACTACTCCAATTTATTTATAGCAAATTTTGCTCTACTCCGCCAGTCACTATAAATTCAACACCTTCCACTCTGATAAATCTTTAGGATTATATTGATACTTTTCGCTATCATTATATCTCCAAGTTCCGTTAACATAAATCGCAATTCCGCCGATTATTTTCTTATTCTTTCCATTTTTAATATATTTCTGCAAGGCCTCGGCTCTTTCTTTAGCATCTTTAGCCGTCACTCCCTGTTTGGTTTCAAAAATGCCGAGCGTTCCGTTTTTAAGTTGAACGATAAAATCGGGATAAAAGGCTTGGTCGTCTGGCCTTAAAACTGCAAAATACTTTATCTCACTTTCTCCATTTTTATACCACCACTTAACTTTTTTAGACTCATTCAGAAAATCAATAAACAATTTCTCGGGTTCACTCTGTTTGGCCGTATAAAATGGTCTCATAATAGAGGTCGGTTGCTCTTCTTTTTTATATCGGCTATTGTAGCTAATAATTACTGGCACTTCCCACTTGGGAGTTTCTATCAGCTCTCTTTTCTGACTAACCCTTTCAACAACTTCTTTTTTGTATTTTTCTTTGGCCAAATTGATGGTGTCTATAAAAAGTTGGACGTTTTCTTTACCCAAGATTATCTTTTGGACGCTCGGGTCATATTTAGCAAATCCGAACTTCTGATTAAAAAATTGATAAAGGGCTGTTTTCATTCTATCACTTGAATCGGCTGGAGCATAAGGAGTGCAGTTTTGAACGATAAATCTATCAAATTTATCTTGTAATTCTTTTTCGCTTAAAGTAATTTTTATTGTTCCTTTATGTTCAATCTCGCCTGATTTATCAATATCTATAATTTTGCCATCAGCTATTATAGGGCTTACTATCTTTGTTGGTTTAAGCTTTATTTTCTTTTGTAATTTATTAACCTCCGCAATTTTTAGAAAAATTTTAATAAAATCTCCTGATAAACGGGTTCGTTCCCTCTGTCTTTTTAGGTAAATAGATGGTAAGGAAATGTTTTTATAAAGTTTATTATTCCTTCTTGATTCATAAACCGTTATATAGTCTTTAGCATATTCTTCGGTAATTTCTATATTGGCCAAATTAGTAAAAACAAAACCCTTATTAAGTTCGGGTTCTTTTGTATAGTATTTTAATTCGGGCATTCTCATTATTCGGCCAATTGTCTGAATGGTAAAAATAAAGCTTTTTGACTCCCTAAAAATTACAAGGATTGACGCTCTGGGGCAGTCCCAGCCTAAAGCAATAGCTTGTTTAAAGATTAACACCTCAACCTCGTTATTATTTTTTTCTATATCTGGTAAGGTGTCTGACTTATCTTCTGATAACCAAATAGCCAGTTTTCCGTTTTTCCCTGTTAAACCTTTTTTATTTAATATCTTAATAACCTCTTCTTTTTTGCTGATTAAACCAGCTCTGTTGTCTGGGAGCTGAATAAGCATCAGAGGGTTAATTTTAGTTCCTTCTTTTTTATACATTCTGACTAATTCATCTCGTTTTTTAAGAGCTTGCTCTATTACTATTTCATCAGAGCTTTTGGTGCCGACTTTCACCTCAAGAAACTCTGGATTAACCGCAATCTCAGATTTAATCATTTCTTCGGCCTTAACATCGGTTAGACGAACTTTTTCTATCTCGGCAATGTTTTCAGTTAAATGAGGGGTAGCAGAAACTTCTAAGGTTATTTTGGGGCTAATAATTTCAATTAACTCTTTTGATTTCTCAGAGTTTGCAGTGTGATGACTTTCATCTATGATTAAAATAATTGTTCGGTCATCTTCTCTGGTATTTTTAATTATGTTGTTTAGATTATTGTCTTGTTCGTTTTCTCTTACAAAGATATTTATATCTTTTTTGTTTATGCTGTGCCAATTGATAAATAAGATTTCATTTTCACCAATTCTTCGGTCTTCTAAATCTTCAAAGTATGAGCATTTGAAGGCACGGTCATCTTCATAATAATTTTCCAGTTTTTCTTTGCTTTGTTCGTGCAACATTCTGACCGAAACCCAAACAAAAGAAAACTTTTTATCATCTTTTCTATTTTTTACTAATTCTTTTAACAATTCAGAAACCATTACTGTTTTACCTGACCCAGTGGGAGATTGAAAAATGACGACTTCGTTTTCAGAAGACCTTAACGAGTTTTCTATTTTGCGGTGTAAATTTTCTACCGCTTGTTTTTGGTAATCTTTTAATTCAATCATTTGAATATGCGTTTATATACATTTAAAATAACGGCTGGGATTGGTTTTAATTCAACCAATTTTTTTATATCTTCAAATTCTTCTTCTCGGGCACTATTATCAAGAGAAAAAACATAAACAATAAATTTTTTGTTATATTTCTTTATCTCCTGTTTGAGAGAATCAATCCCCGCATCATCATAAATAATGCCCAAATATTTGTTTTGGTTATTTTTAAAAATGCCATAGTTTTTATTTTTTTTAAATTCTTCAAAGCAATCTTCTTTAAGACAAAGCATCTCTGTTGATTTGTCAACAAGTTTTTTCTTGTTAATATCCGTCTGTTTTGCTTCAACAAAATCGGTTTTGAAATATTTAAGATTTTCTTTTAATCCTTGAATCTTTTTTGCTTTTAAATTTTTATATCCTTTTATAACTTTCTTAATTCTTGGATAGCACACTTTTATACAAATATTATTTTCGTTGTTGGTGCATAAAATAAACCTGCGAGACCCCTTATCTTCTTTATTAAGCTCTAACACTGCCTGAGCACTCGTTCCTGAGCCAGCCATAAAATCTAAAACAATAGAGTTTGGATTAGAAGCAATTTTCAAAAAATGTTTAATTAGTTCAACTGGTTTAGGATAGTCAAAAACTCTTTCTGCGTTGAATAATTCATATAAAGAAATACCCGCAGATTTAGCAGTTCCAAGATTTTCTAAAATAGAAATTGGGGTAGCATCTTTTTGCTCTCCAATAAATACCTTAATTGATGGAATGGAGTCGCCGTTTTTCCCAAAGTAAATTCTATTGTCTTTAATCAATTCATTTAACTCTACTTTAGTATATCTCCATTGTCTTATTACTTTTCTGCCAGAAGGAGTAATAACAGTAAAATATTTTTCACTCTTTTGATTAGAACCTGCTTCCGTGCTTGAAATTATACCTTGTTTATAGGGGCCTCTCGGGTCATTGTCTGGGTTAGTATAAATATTTTTGTAATTTCTATCTTCTTTGTATTTCTTAAAAAAAACTTTGTGTTTTTGTTTATATGCAACAATAATGTATTCGTGTTCAAGTCTAAATCTATGTGTTATTTTTAACCTCCCCGAATCATCACTTACTTTATGCCATACCATAATTTCTACATTACCTTCTCCAAAAATCTCATCCATTAGCATTTTTAACTGAGCAATTTCAATATCACTAATTGAAATAAAAACCACTCCTGTATCTTTTAGTAAATTCTTTGCTAATTTTAATCTTCTTTCCATAAAGGCAAGCCATTTAGAGTGCCTATATGTATCTTCTTTATCAACAAAATGGTCATTATATATAAAATCTTTATTACCAGTATTGTAAGGTGGGTCTATATAAATTATGTCTATTTTGCTTTGATGTGTATAATTTAAAACAGAAAGAGCGTGATAATTATCACCCTCAATAAGAATGTTTACTGGCTTTTCTTTGTCTGTTTTAATTTCTTTATTGCTATCTTCTATAAGAACTGGTAATTTTTCTTTACATAGTTCAACTACTCGTTCTGGTTTTTCTTCCCAAACAAGTCCATATCTTTTTCTTGATTTAAGTTTTTTAATTTCATTTTTAAGTTCCCCAATTTCGTTAAGGAACCCTTGTGTAGATTTATTTTTCATTTTATTGCAGTGGATTTACTTGTGAATAGGCAACAGAAAAGGGCACCCACTCACCGACAGCTCCTCTCGGAACCGTCTACTCCCTTTCGGGAGTAACCACTGCAATATGATAGTGAGATAGATGCCCATCTCTATATTGCAGTGGATTTTTCTGCCATACCCTATAGAAACTATAGGGGTTAGGCAATTAAATTGTTATTTATATAATAGCATAAAATCAAAATAGGTAAAGATTACCCTTGAAAAATATCTAAAAAGAGAGAAAATAAAGGAGTAAGGCCAGAAGGCTTAAAAATTAAAATGATAATTGAAATTAGTATGGTAGAAAGATATGTTGATAAAAAAATTCGTGTTCTTAATGCAATTTGCCAAAATTTAACTAAGGCTAATAGCTTTTCTATTGAAAGTTATGCGGTTAAAGTAAGCCCAGACAGTTTGCCTAAAATTGTTGAAGAACTTGGGTTAAAAATAGAGTGGATTGATGAAATACCTCTTTCTATGTTTGATGGTGACCCAGAACACGACGATACGCCAACCGAAGAAATAAGTATTAGATATAGTGACGTAGATGGAGATAAAATATTAAATTTATTAAAGAACCTTCAAGGGGAATATCCTAAACGAGAAACTCCGTTAATCAACGAAAAGGCCTTAGAGATAATGGCCATAGAAATTGGAGAATTTGAAACAGGGGCAGAGCTTGTAAACCTATTAAAAAAATGGGGAGTAGACGAAGAACTAATAATTTATCCAAAGACTAAATGGCGAATGGTTAATGACGTTTTTCAATATTTAACTTATTCAGACCGAGGGGCTGACCATAAAACATTATTTAGGATTATAGAAGAATCTGTTTACCCCTTAATGCACAAGGGCGACGAGAAATTGGCTAATGAAATTCAAGATAAATTCAACAGATTACTTAAATACGATGGCTTCTCCTTAAAAAATTATAAACTGAAAAAAATTACCAAAGAAGCTGAACAGGACAATGACTTGGATTTGTATCTTAAGAAGAAAATTTTACTGGAAAAATGGAGAGATGATTTATCTCACCCAATAACCGAGTTATCATTTAATAATAATACAATAGACCAAATTTGCTATTCTTTATGGGATTTATTTGTCTCCGATATTATTTTCTTTGGTGCTAACACTTTTCCAGAAAACATTTTGATTGAGACTGACCCACGATTTCATAAAGAGATTGCCTTTAATTGGAATTTGATTAGGGATTTAGATAACAACCCACATAAAGTAGAAACTGACTATGGCTTTGAGATAGAAATACTTGATGAGAAGAATCTTAAAAAAGACATAGAAAAAGAAATAAATGAATTTATTACTAATAAGGTTGAAAAGGACAAAATAGAAAAAGCAAAAGATTTTTATCCTGATACTAAATTTCTTGAAACTCCATCTTATTTACGGGGCATTTCCGCCAATTTTTACGCATATAAAAAACAAGCGGAAATTTTGCTTAATTTCGTTGCTAATCTATACGATAGGTTTGAAAATGAAATACTCGTTATAAAATTTAACGAAATAAAAGATAAAAATGTTAATGTTTTACGGACGATACTGGCTTTAGAAAAAGAAGGGTTTTTTACTATAAAAGAAATACGCAACGACAAAAAAGAATGGATAGACAAGGATAATGTTTATGTAAAAATTCAACTGGTTAAATCTAAAATACCAGTCATCAAAAAATTCTTATCTATTGCCGAAAAACCAGAAGTAAAAAGTAAAGTTGATAGAGAACCTATACAACGAGAAAGAGAGCCGATACCGATACGGGGCGAGATTAAAATTGAAGGATTGAAAGAGAGTTTGGAAGCTCTTGCGAAAACGAAAAAAGAAGAAAGTAAACCAAGATTTCCCTATCAACTACCAAGGGGGACGAAATGGGAAAATATTATCATCACGTTTTTAGACGAAGAAAATATTTTTATCCAAGTAAAGCAATTTAGACATAATACAAACTACAGGGAAATGAAATTGACAGGAAAAGGTAAAAATCCCAAACCAAGCGAAATATGGAATTTTTTAAAACTATTAGCAATTAAAGGCGGTGAAATACTATGGGAGAATATCAAAAATTTACCACGCAAAGACATAGATGCTATTAAAAAACATAAACAATCATTATCGGAATTTCTACAATCTTATTTTACAAGTGACATTGACCCTTTCTTTCCTTATGAAGAATATCCTCCTTATAAACACGAAAAATCATATAAAATCAGAATAACACTATTTCCAACGCAGGGAATGATAAAAGAAGCACAATCACTCAAAAAGAAGATAAATAGTGCAACCCAAAATGATAAGAATAATAACGATTTAGAAATAAAAGAATATTTAGATGAAGAAACCCCACAAGTATATGACCAATACGAGAATAAAAAATATGAAGAAGACCAGTAGCGAAATTGACTTTTAACTTTTAGTTAGTTCCGTCTTAAAAAACTCCTCGCAAAATGAGGAGTTTTTTAGTTTTTCTTTCTCACAGCGTGAAATTCGCCATTTATCTGTGTAGGGGGGAAGAATAAATCAGAACACAAAATTTAAATTGAATTAGTATGAACCAAAATTTTTCAACTTATGATTTAGGGCTGGCCACAGTTTTAGTAACGCTGGGCTATAAATTATTAAAATTAGATAAAACCAACCCCAAAAAGGTAAGGTTTGTATTCCAAGAAGAAAAAAACATTGATAAAGCAATGATGGAATACTGGAATGACAAGATAAAACTCCCAGCCCAAACATTATTTAATAATCAGAAAATGCTTAAAAACCGCATCTATTCCGATGCGTAATTTTTATTTTTATTAACAAACAAAAAAATATGAAATCACTTCAAAGAAGATTTGATAATATCACGACAAAAAACCCTTATTGGAGTTCTTATGTCTGTTTTGCCGAAGCAGTTAAAGGCCAAAATTTTAACAAACAGACAATATGTCGTTGGTTTCAAAAATTAGTAGATAAAGATGACTACGCCAGAAATGAGAAAAAAGAAGCGTTGGCACACCTTCAAAATCTCTCAACACCCACTGAGGACAACCAAAATTAAGGGTAAATAGGCCTTATAAGGAATTTATTTTTAGAAGACATACAAATTATCATTGAATGAAAATGAAATATGCTTAACTATAATACTCATTTAATAACATTGAGAAGGAGCTATTCAATTAAAGATGTGGCTTCACTTTTAGGTATAGACCAAAGAACTTGTCATCGCTGGATAAAAAACGAAGGTTTAAAGGTTATAGAAGAAAACGCAAGACCATTCTTAATAATGGGAGCAGATTTAGCCAATTTTATTAAAGCAAAAAAGGCAAAAGCAAAAATTCCCCTCAAGGATGACGAATGTTTCTGTTTAAAATGTCGCAAGGCTGTTAAACCAAAAGCTGGGAGCGAAAAAATCATTCAAACTGGGAAGAAAATAGGAAAAGACAATTTGGAACAGGTAAAGAAAATAGGCATTTGTGAGGTTTGCGGGACTAAAATAAATAGATTTTTACGAGGGACAAAACAAGACTAATAGGTTATTTACTTATCCTCGTAAATGTCCAGTTTAACGCCGTTAGCTAACTAAAAATAATATGACATCAATAATTTATAAAAACGAACTAATTAAAAGAAGATTTTTTGATTATCTCAAAAATTATTCTGGGGGACTTTCCTCCAAAACCATCCAATGTTATGAAAAAGCAATTTGGCGATGGGAAGATTTTTCGCACAAATCAGATTTCGCCCAGTTTAACAAAACGATGGCCGAGGGTTTCAAGGACTGGTTAAAAAATAAGAAAAAACCGAAGAGTCAAGAAAACATCAGCCTTTCTTATTGTTATGATATTTTGCGATATTTAAGGGTCTTTTTTGAATGGTTGTCAGAGCAAAAAGGCTATAAAAAAATAAGGCTAAAAGAGTCGGTTGGCTATCTTAATTTATCAAAAGCCGAAAGAAGAATGGCCACTCAACCGAGAAATAAAATCTTCCCTTCAGTAGAAGAGGTTAAAAAGGTTATTGAAGATATTAAAGGAAAATCTGAGATTGAAATGAGAGATAGGGCTTTAATTTCTATTTTTTTCTTAACAGGAGCAAGAATTTCTGCGGTGATGACTCTTCCGATGAAAAGTTTTGATAGGGATAAATTAGTCATAGACCAAAACCCACAATGGGGAGTAAAAACAAAATTTTCAAAAAAAATCTTCTCCACTTTTATTACCGTCTCTTACAAAGAACCAATAAACTATTTTCTTGACTGGTTTAATTATTTAGAAAAAGAAAAACAATTTAAGCCAGACGACCCTATATTTCCAGCGACTAAAATAGAAAATGGGGAAGAAAATATAAGCTTTTATAACACTGGACGGGTTGAGTCAATCTTTTGGAAAAGCTCATCTTCTCCGAGAAAAGTGTTTGAAGCAAGATTTAAAGAAGCAGGAATTAAACCTTATCACCCGCACTCTTTAAGACACCTATTAGTTAGCGAAGTAAGAAAAATACCCCTGAACGAAGAACAAAAAAAAGCTATCAGCCAAAATTTCGGACACGATGATGTCGGAACAACTTTTGGTTCTTTTGGCTATGGCGAAATTCCAGATAACAGGCACATAGAGATTATTAGAGATATTGATTTTAAAGGGAGTGGTCAAGAATCTAAACTCTTTCTAAACGAAGAAAGCGTAGAACGATTAGCGGAAAAAATAAGTGAAAAAATTAAAAGGAAAAGTTAAAAATTAGTTGACTAAAAAATTCAATGACTTCAGAAAAAGCACTAAAAGAAGATGGGGTTGAGTTAATGATTGGGTTGGATAGAAAAATAGAAGTTAAAAAAACCGACGAGATTGGGCGTGCTTTAATTATTCAAAAAAAGAGAGCGTCTCGCAAGGATAAAATAAAAGAACCAAGAATAACCTATGAATTAGTCGGCACGCAAGAAGAAAATCAGGAAAAAATGGATAAAATCTTTGATTTGATTTTTAACGAGGTTTTGGAAAGAAGGGGAAAAGTATGTATTGACAGATATGGACATTAGTTTTATAATATAATAGATTAAAGCTCTATTATTATGACTTTTGTTAAAAGAAAAGAAGTCGCAAAATTCTTCGCTGTTTCAGAACGAACGCTGGATAGGTGGATTAAAAGGGGCATTTTAAGAGCCCATAAGTTTGGCATAAGCCGAAATTCGGCTGTTAGAATTCCCAAATCAGAAGTTAATAAGTTTTTACAAAAACATAAAAAAAATGTCAGAAGAAATACAAAAAATAAATAAACTGGTAGCGGTTTACGGGCGTGTCTCAACTTCAAACCAGGAAAATGAAGGCACAATAGAAAGCCAACTTTATGCTGTTAAGGAATTTGCCAAGAAAAACGATTATGTAATCGTAAGAGAGTATTTGGATGATGGTTGGAGTGGTGATATACTTGTAAGGCCAGCATTAGACCAACTCAGAATGGACGCTAAACAAAAAATCTGGGAGGCGGTTTTAATTTATGACCCAGACCGAATAGCTCGCAGATATTCTTACCAAGAATTGGTTATGGACGAACTAAAAGAGGCGGGCATTGAAGTAATTTTTGTAACCACTCCCGCTCCTAAAAACCAAGAAGAAAAGGTGATGTATGGTATGCGAGGGATATTTGCCGAATGGGAGAGAATGAAAATTACAGAGCGATTTAGGTTAGGGAAAATTAGGAAAGTTAAAGAAGGTCATTTGTTGGTTAGTGAACCGCTGTATGGCTATAACTACATTCCTAAAAATGGCAACGAGCAAGGATATTATGAAATAAATCCAGAAGAGGCACGGGTTGTAAAAATGATATTTGAATGGGTCGGAAATGAAGGTTTAACACTTAGAAAAGTAGTGAAGAGATTGCAGGAATTAGGTATAAAACCACGCAAGAGTGAAAGAGGAGTTTGGAATACAAGCACATTGAGTCATCTTACGAGGCATAAGGCTTATATTGGCGAAGAAAGATGGGGAAGCACCTATGCAGTAGTGCCTAAAAATCCTATCAATAAAGAAAAATACAGAAAGTTTAAAAAGAGCAGTCGCAGAAGCAAGCCAGAGGAAGAATGGATAGCATCAAAAATTCCCGTGCCAGTAATAATTGATAAAGACTTGTTTTATAAAGCACGCAAGCAGTTAGAGACTAATTTTGAATTAAGTCAACGAAATAGAAAAAATGATTACTTATTGAGTGGTAAAATATATTGTGTTTGCGGAAGAAGAAGAACGGGGGAGGGTGCATTACACGGGAAACATTTATATTATCGTTGCACGGATAGGGTTTTAAGGCACCCGTTGCCTAAAGTGTGTAATGAAAAAGGAATCAATGCCAGAATGGCGGATGAATTAGTTTGGAAGGGGTTGTCAAAAATGATTAGCTCTCAGGAATTGCTAACGATTCAATTAAATCGTTGGTTAAAAAGACAGGGAGGTAAAGCAAAATCATCTTGCGGAAACTTGGGCGAAATGATAAAAGAAATTGATAAATTTAAAGAACAGGAAAATCGTTACAACAAAGCCTATGGTGCTGGATTGTTCACGATGGGGCAGTTAAAAGAATATACAGCATCAATTAAAGATAAAATAGGTTCTCTTCAGATTCAAATTGCAAAGGCTAAACAGGAGCAAACTAATGCTGTTACTTTGCTACCCGAACAAGGAGAGATAAAAACATTTGTAGAAAAAGCCAAAGAAGTCATTAGAACATTTAATTTTGCTCAAAAGAGAGAAATAATAATAGATGCCATTGATAAAATTATAGGCACAAAAACAGAATTAAAGGTCGCTGGTCATATAACTATTTATTCACAACAAAATGTCGTATTCAAATCTATCAGTCGGCATCGTGGGCTTGCCCAATGTCGGCAAATCCACCCTATTTCAAGCTATTACCAAAAAGCAGGTGGACTGCGCCAATTATCCTTTTTGTACTATTGAACCCAATGTCGGCGTGGTGGCCGTGCCGGATGAGCGCGTGGAAAAATTGGCCGAGTTGACCAAGTCAGCTAAGAAAATTTATACCACGGTCAAGTTTGTGGATATCGCTGGTTTGGTTAAAGGCGCCAGTCAGGGCGAAGGTCTGGGTAATAAATTTTTGGCTAATATTCGCGAGACTGACGCGATTGTTTACGTCTTGCGGGCTTTTTTGAATGACAAAATAATTAACACCCAAAATCGCATTGACCCAGTGGCCGATAAAGAAATTTTGGACACTGAATTAATTTTGAAAGATATGGAGACCGTGGCCAAAAGACTGGAAGCACTGGAGCACGAGATTAAAAGTGGCCGCCAAGAGGCCAAGCAAGAAACGGAAGTGCTAAAAAGAGCTCGGCAATTACTGGACGATGGTCAAATTTTATATGAAGTGCAGTTAGATGACACGGAAAAAGCGATTTTGAAAAATTATCAATTGCTGACCATGAAACCGCGCATTTATTTATTAAATGGCGCGGAAGCCGAAGTGCCAGCCGAGATCAAAAAAGTTTTTGAGCAACATAGCTGGCCATATTTAATCGTGGATGTAGTGGCTGAATTAGAGGCAGCCGACATGACGCCAGAAGACAGGCAGGCTTTGGGGCTGGCTGCGATGTCGGGCCTAGACAAATTGATTCAACGTTCTTATCAGCTATTAGATTTGATTACTTTTTTAACTACCGGAGCTGACGAAACGCGGGCTTGGACCTTAAAGCGCGGCAGTACGGCGCCGCAGGCCGGTGGCGTGATTCATACTGATTTTGAACGTTGCTTTGTCCGGGCGGAAGTGATTTGGTGGAAAGATTTATTGAATGTCGGTGGTTTTGTGCCGGCCCGGGAAAAAGGTTTAGTACGCACTGAAGGCAAGGAATACATTATTAAAGATGGCGACGTGATTGAGATCAGGGCCAATGCGTAGAATTAGAATATAGAAGATAGGATTAGAATAAAGAGTAAAGAAAATCGCTCGTCAGTTGACGGGCGATTTTAGTGTATGGGATCAGGGAACCAACCGTTTACTATCCAGATTCTTTCCATCCAAGCATGTATGGGGTGTTGCAAAAGTAAAATCAAAATTAGAGCGAAAGTCGCAAACAATACCACCCAAATTAAATTCGAGATAAAGAGTAATCTGTTCGGATCAAATTCTCTGTCTGGCATGGTGCCGGGAATAAATCCGCCCTTGGCAACCGCATTTTGCACCGGATTGGCCCCGGCATCAATCTTGTCGTTGCGATAAGGGACGAATTCATCTTTACGCCATTCTTTTATGCTTGGATCAATCTTCCACCACAATAAACTTTTACCTATTTTTTGCGTCCAGAATCCTTTACTAAACCATTCCATTAAAACACTCACTAAAAGTGATTTATGCCTCTTGGCCGTCCAGTATGATGGGCCTTGTCTAATTCTGGTGGGCGGCGGCGGCGCGAGCCTATCTTCATCAAATCCTTCTCTGGGCCATCGATCATTTTCAGACACTTTAACCTCCTTGGTTTGATTATTTTTATTATAATTTAACTCGAAAAAATGTCAAGAGCGTAAGTAAATTAATTTAATAGAAAAGCCGGTCGCTTGAGCGACCGGCGCGTAGACTTCGTTGAGTCCTGGTTAGTAGTTGGCGTGGCGGAGATAGGTTGGGTAGCCGTTGGGCAGCATTTGGTGCAGGAAATCTGGCCAGGTGGTGATGCCGAATTGGCCTTGGACCGCCTGGAAGCAGTCGGCCAGCCGAGTTTTGATGTGCTCGTCGTGAAAGGGCCAGTTGTCAGCATTGAGAGTTGAACAGATCCGCCTGGTTTCTTGCAGGAACTTCTTCAGGTAGTAGAAGCTGAGCGTGTCGTTGGAGCAGATGCTGTCGATGTTGCCAATTTTGGGGTTGAATGTCCAGTCGGAATCGTTGCACTGGAGGTCGTTGAGGATCTGATCGAGGTGTTCATAGGTTGCTTTCAGTTGTCCGGAGCTGATTGTTGAGTCGTTCATTTGGCGACGAAGCTCTTGTCGGTGATACGCAGTCCATCGTCTTAGGGCTGTCTGGGCCAGAGTTCTGAGTTCTATAGGGTCGAGGGTGAATTCCAGGTCCTTGGCCATTTTGAATTCCTGCGCTTGGCGCCTGAGTTCATGGGCCCACATAAATACTTCAGTGGAGCCAGTGTCAGACCAGATGGCTTTTGTGTAGGAATCTCTGATAGATCTCAGCGTCTGCTTTTCATTCAGGCGCGCTTGGACGCAATTGCGATGGGCTTGAATCAGTCCGAAGCCGAGGCAACCGATGATAATCAACATCATCAGTATCACGAACGCAGCTTCGCACGATAGCCCCTGGGTCTTTTTCTCGTTTGTATCCATTTCTTACCTCCTGTTTGGATGTTCATATTATAGCATATTTTTAGAAATTTGTCAATAGGATAACTTTTAAGGTTTTTATATTTTTGTATGACGTTATGATTAATTATTTAGGCTTCGTAAAATGTTAATCAAAAATTTGAAAATAACAGGCTATATTTAATGAAAAATTTTGGTTTGATAATTGATGGTTAAAAATGTTCCGCGCGGAACATTTTTATTATAAGCCTTATAATTCAAGGACTTTTTGATTCAAGATCGGAATTAATTTTCAAAACAAAGCCCTAAAAAATTATTTCAGCAAGCGAATTAATATTTATAAATTTTATAGTTTTTGACAAAATGTTCCGCGCGGAACATTTTATAGTTTTATAAAAAATTTTATTTAAACCCCATCGACACCTTTATTTTTCTGATTAACATTTTACGACGCAACTTGTGGGTAGAGAAAAATAGATTGTAATCAGGACATGAGTTGATTAATAAGACAGGTGGTTGTAAGGGTCAAAGTATTTCTAAATGATTTAAAACTAGTCAAAGCCAATCGGCATTTTTTGGGGCAAGGGTTGACAAATGTTTTTTAAGGAATATAATTCTAATTAAGGAGGTAAAATGAGACCAAAGTTTGATAACCCAATTGACGACCCCGATACTCCTATCGCCGGTCAAGGTTCGATTGACCTGATTATTCAGCAGATCTCGCAGGCCGAACATAACCCAACTGACATGCCAAAGTTGGATTATGCTGGCTTGAAATTTGCTTTTCGCGACCTTGATGATTTTTTTAGGACACACTTAAAGCAGTTTTGTCTTGCGGCTGATGTGGCTCTGGAAAAGTATATAAAGGAGCATGGTGACGAATATACTACCATTGAAATTAATGTTGAAATTCCAGTTATCTGTTCTCAGTGTCAGGGGGGCAAATTAATTCTGGTTAGGGCTGATGCGATTATGGATCGGAGCGTTCAAAATCGACATGAGCGCGAGGAAAGTGCAGGCAGGATTGTTCGTCGCGGTCCAGATCCAGGACCAAGGCAGATTGGCAGCACCTATGAAGTTGGCTGTCCCAAGTGTAAGAGAGGTTTTCGCTATCGACGTCAGCCAAGCTTTGTCTTCAATGCTTCAACTAAGAAATAAGGGCCCGAATGGGCCCTTTTAATTTACAAAAATTATGATTTATTTTAGAACAAAGCTTTTTGATTTTTATTGATTTTTTTCTTGGGCGTGGGCGTGTCCAGGCGCTTGGAATCAGGGGAATCGGCGAAAATTTTGATTTGACCAAAAACGCCGTCATAGCCGGGGTTTTTTATCACCTGACCTTGGCGCATTTTCATAATGGCTTCGGCTAATTGATTGTCGCCGATGGATTTTAGCTCCGCGGCTGACAAATTGAGCAAGATATTGAATTCATTTTTGCCTTTTTTGATCAGGTCATGATAAATGGCGTCAACGCGTTTGCTGGTGGGCATCACGCCTTCAATTTCAGCGACGATTTCTTTCAGCGGGACAATGCTTTTTTGGTCCGGCGCGCCCTGGGGCTGTTGAGGCTTAGCGCGGTCAGCTAATTCGGCCACGCGATTTAAGACACCGACCGTCAGCGGTCGATGACAGACCGGGCAAATACCTTTTAGTTTTTTGGTTTGGACTGGTTCGCATTGAAAATTACAAGCGCGATGGCCGTCAATATGATATTTACCTTCTTCAGGAAAAAATTCAATAGTGTAAAGAAAGTTTTTTCTGGTTTTGATGGCTCGCATGATGTCCGAATAAGCAGGTTCTTTGGCAAAGTTGAAAACATTGGCTTCGCGGCCCAGTTTTTCCGGCGAATGGGCGTCGGAGTTGGAGATCAAAGTATACTTGTCTAAATACGACCATTGCCAATTCATTAACGGGTCGGAGGAAAGGCCAGTTTCCAGGGCAAAAATATGCGGCGTCAGTTCGTCAAAGCACTCTTCCACGGAATTAAAGCCGGACTTGGAGCCGAAAATAGAAAACCAGGGAGTCCAGGCGTGAGCCGGGATCATCACAATGTCAGGCGAGATGCTTAATAGAATTTTTAATAATTCTTTGGCGTCAATTCCCAGAATCGGCCGACCATCAGATTTCAAATTATATTTGGCGCCCAAAGTTTTGTTAATTTTTTCTACAGTGGCGATATCGGGTGCAAAAACGCACAGATGGATCCGGCGGCATTTGTCGTTTTTAGTATAAATACAGGAAAATTCCGTGGACAAAATAAAGCGCATCAACGATTTGGCGCCTTTGAGTTTATATAAACCGTCGGTGGCCGGCTCTAATTTGCTACTGATTTCCTTGAACCAGAGCGGATGAGTAAAATCGCCGGTGCCGAGGATTTGGATGCCTTTGATTTCCGCCCATTGCGTTAAATGCTCCAGGTCAGTGCTTTTGGAAGTGGCGCGAGAATATTTGGAATGGATATGTAAGTCGGCGATGTATAACATACCAAATTTGTTGAAATTTATGAGTTATTTTATAACGATGTAAATTTCGTTACAAATTTGAGTACCCCGACTTTTATGAGGGGTTACCCAATTAAAATAATGAATTAAGAATATAGAATTAAGTATAACAAAAAGAGCCGGAAAGACCAGCTCTTTTTGAGAATAAGAATTAAGAATTATCGGCCTTCGGTTGGTTGTCCGTAATCATCTCGGTAAAAATCACTCTCTTTTTTGCGTAATGCGTTTAATTCTTGCCTTAGTCCATCATAATCAGGATGAGCTTGTTTAAAAGTATCCAAATCAGCTGGAGATTTAACTTCTTTGGAATATGCGAGCATAGTAGGATGATTTATTAATTCCATTATCTTTCCCCTCTCTTGTAACGTAAGGCCATGATAAAGGCCATTTTCTATTTCATAAGCCTTTTTATTTTTAGCTCGTTGCGCAACCTCAGCCAAACCCCTAAATTCGTATCTGCTCTCGTACATTTGATCATCTCTCATTGCATATACGATTTCTCTTTGTAAAAAATCTCTTTCTGCTAAAACTTTTGATAATTGTGGGCGGTCTTTCAATAAGGTATCAGCCTTAGAATTGAAAAGTGTTTGCTTAAAGCCGTCAGCATCAGCAAATGCCTGTAGATCTGCGGCGTGTTCTTGATCAATTTGATCAAGTTTTGCTTGGAGGTCTTGAATAAAGGCAGTGGCTTCTTTTTGCTCTTGCTCTTGCTTGGCCTGGCCGAAGGCTTCTTGTGAACCATAGCCACCCATACCCTTTTCTATACTATTGATTGGCATAAATTACCTCTTTATTAATCCCACTAATCAGGATTATTAATTTTTATTTATGTTTTAATTATAGCATAAATTTATAAAAAGTCAACCCCATCCGCTTAACTTATCAACAACGGCCATTTGCAAATATTTAATTGGTTATTTTAAATTCCGGAATATTAAGATGAATGTGGGCACTAACGGGGCTGGGTGGATAATTTTTTTAAAACAAAAAACAAGCCCAGGGTTCTGGCGTTGGCCTACTCTCATAACCCCAAGAGGGCTACTACCATCAGCGCAGAAGGGCTTAACTTCCGTGTTCGGTATGGGAACGGGTGTGACCCCTTCGCTTGAAACACCAGAACTCTGAGCTTGTTTTAATGTTAGTTAAGTTGAAATAATTTATTTTTTATGTTGTTGTGTGGGCAACATATATTCGGTTTTTAGCGAGGTAAATAAGAAATTTGACTAATTAGGACTCCTCGGCTTAAGCCATTACTGGCCTTATACCTAGAGCCTATCAACCTGGTCATCTCCCAGGAGTCTTTACTCTGTATAAATACAGAGAACGAAAATTAATCTTGAGGACGGCTTCACACTTAGATGCTTTCAGCGTTTATCCGTGCCGAACGGTAGCTACCCAGCAATGCCCTTGGCAGGACAGCTGGTACACCAGAGGTTCGTTAGTCCCGGTCCTCTCGT
>Ga0209777_10003257_pt1 | contig 20320 bp, 13 predicted proteins | sample FrelakmetHBP12HB_FD_187147 | JGI IMG/M metagenome (GOLD analysis project Ga0209777, IMG submission 187147) | Freshwater lake sediment microbial communities from the University of Notre Dame, USA, for methane emissions studies -HBP12 HB (SPAdes)... | ecosystem: Environmental > Aquatic >...
AGTGCCCGCGCCGTCTGTTCGAGCGTTGGCTCCGGATTTTTCCCCCCGCAACCGGGCGGTCTCGCGGGCCAGGAACAGCATCACCAACTGACAGAGCACCAAGTGCCGCATCAACCCCCTTTCGGGCAGGAACAGGTCCGAGTCGATCAGGGTCTTGAAGGCCCCGTGGAGATAGCCCAGGTGGACGGTCACGAGGCGGTTCTCGATCTTGCCGACGGCCCCGCAGTATTGCCGCTGCACGCCGGGGGTCTGGGTTCCCTTCTTGACCGAACTGGTCTCGTCTACCAGGCCGATGACGCCCAGCGCGTCCAGGGGCATGCCGGGAGCGGGCATGTCGCGGGCGACCAGGTGCCACTGAAGCCGGTCACGCACCGCCTGCTCGTCCCAGTCATAGAAGGTCAGGAATTCCTGGAGCGTTCGCACGGCAGCGCCGGCGGCCAGGGCGATGGGCTCGACGCTTTTGCGGGCCAGGTTGCTCATCAGTCCGCGGCTGTAGGTGCCCAGGTGCTCAAACCCACAGTCGGTGGCGAAACAGCAACGGAACTCTTTGAGGAACGCTCCCAAACGCGGTGCCAACTCGGCGATCTGCTGTTGGTTCATGGGCGACCTCCTTGTCGTGTCCATGAACGTCATCGACAAAGCTGGGGGAAAATCTTGAGCCCGAGTAGCGCTGTAGTGCTAAACGAGGCACGGCCAGGCACGGCACCCCTGAGCCAACGGCACACCTGAGCCCTTGGCGCAGCGGTGCCGAAGCCCTAGGATGTCGCATCCGCGTCATGAGATGCGGTGTTAGGAGATCCGCACCCCATGAAGTTCATGCCTGCCGAACCGTTGATCCGGGAAGCGTTCAAGGGCGGCTATGCCGTCCCGTCGTTCTGCGTCTTCAATGCCGAGACGATCGACACGGTCCTCCGCGTGGCCGCGGCCCAGCGGGCCCCAGTGCTCCTGATGGCCGGGCCGGGCGAGTTTCCGCTCACGCCGGCCGGCCTGCTCGGCGAGATCGCCCAGCTCGTGGCCCGGCGCTACGATGTGCCGGCCGCGCTGCACCTCGACCACGGCAGTTCGCTCCAGGAGGTCGACGACTGCATCGCCGCCGGCTTCACGTCGCTGATGCTCGACTTCTCGACCCGCCCCTTCGCCGAGAACGCCGAGGCTCTGCGCCAGGTGGCCGCCCGCGCCCGGCCGCGCGGCATCACCGTCGAGGGCGAACTCGGCGCCGTCGGCCGCGTCGGCGACGCCACCCAGGAAGGTGCGAAGGCCTCGACCCTTACGGACCCCGCCGAGGCGAAGGCCTACGTCGGCGCGACCGGCGTCGAAATGCTGGCCGTCTCGATCGGCAACGCCCACGGCATCTATACGCGCCGGCCGCGCCTCGACTTTGACCGCCTCGGCGCCATCCGCGAGGCGACCGGCATCCCCCTCGTGCTTCACGGCGGTTCCGGGACGCCCGAGGAAGACCTCAAGCGGGCGATCTCGCTCGGCATCGCCAAGGTTAACGTCGCCAGCGAGTTGTGCCGCGCGGTCCGCAGCACGGTCCAGGACCCCGCCGGCAACACGGCATGGCTCCCGCAGGTCTTCGCCCGCGCCATGGAGGCAATGGCCCAGGTCGTCGAGCGGTGGATCCTTATGTGCGGCGCGGCAGGAAAGGCCGCCAAGTCGCCTCGTTAGCCGCCCCGCTTGCGGGGCGCGGGCCGTTCCTGAGGGCACCGGCGTGAAACGCATCAACACCCTCGGCGTAATCGTCCTGGACGCCCTGAGCGGCCCCATCGGCGAGTACCCGACCCGTCGCGGTCGGACCCAGGTCGTCACGAAGCGGGTCCAGTTCATGCCGGGAGGCGGCGCCGCCAACACCGGGTGCGCCCTGGCGAAGATGGGCCTGCCGGCGGGGATCTTCGCGAAGATCGGCGACGACTTCGCCGGTCGGTTCCTCCTCGACGAGATCGCCCGCTCGGGCGCCGACACCAGGGGCGTCCGCGCCTCGAAGACGGAGTCGACGCCCTTCACGTTCGTCGCCATCCACGACGACGGCGACCGCACGTTCATCCACACGCCCGGGGCCAACCTCACCTACTCGCCGGCCGACGTGGACCTCGAGCGGTTGCTCGCCACCGACCTGCTGCTCTGGCAGGACCTCTGGGTCAAGCCCGCCATCGACGGCGCGCCCGGCGCGGCCATCCTCGCGGAGGCCCGGCGGCGCGGCGTCGTCACGCTCCTCGACGAGTGTTTCGGCCTCGGCCCGAACCGCGAGACGCTCGAAGCGATGCTCCCGCACTGCGACTACTTTCTCCCGAGCCTCGACGACATGCGGGTTCTCTGGCCCGGCGCGTCGCCCGAAGAGGTCGCCCGGACGCTTCTGGCGCGCGGCACCGGCACGGTCGTCCTCAAGATGGGGGCCGACGGCTGCCTCCTGGCGCGCGGCACCGAGCGGGTTCACGTGCCGGTGTTTCCGACGAAGGTCGTCGACGCGACCGGCGCCGGCGACTCGTGGGACGCCGGTTTCCTCGCCGCCCTCGCCCACGGCGAACCGGCGGAAGTGGCCGCCCGGGTCGGCAACGCTGCCGCCAGCTTCTGCATCCAGGCGGTCGGCGGGTCGGCAGGCATTCCGAAGTACGAGGCGGTGCGGGCGAAGGCGATGTAGGCCCACCCTCGCCCGGCATCGGCCGCCGGCGGAGGCCAATTTTGGCACGCCGTTTGCGCCGAACGGTGCCCCATCGGCAACAAACCACCATTGGTTGGGTCCTGGATCACCGGAAAGGCAAGGCCTCGGGTGTCTGTCACGCCTTGGTTCTCCCCCTGTCTGTGGGAGGGGAGCGGCGCCTACAGGAAAAAGAGGGACGTGTTACAGGGGCCGTTTGCCGTCGGGCTTGCGCGGCGTCCTTCCCGGAAACGGCGTCAGGGCAGCTTGTCTTCCGCCAGGGCCTCCTGGAACTCCAGGGCAACGTCCAGGTAGTCGTCGCGTTCCACCAGGCGACAAACCCGGCCCTGCGCGGTCACCACTTCGCCCGTCTCGTTCATGACCTTGGGGGAAATGAGGATCCGGATCTGAACCCGTTGGCCATAGAACACGCCCTGGCAGGAACGCAGGCCCCTGATATGGATACCCCCGCGCGAGATGTCCAGGACCTTGCCTCGGAAGACCTCCTTCTCGAGGCCGTCCCACAGCTCAGCGTCGTACGGCCGCCTGACCCGTGGATGCCGGCGGCGGTTCTCCAGAAACCGGCGAAGAACACTCTTGAGTTCCAGCATGCCGCCCCCGCTCCTCCCATGTTGCGTGCCGCGCGGCCCTTGGGGCCGTTACATACTTTATCGGGCGTCAACCTCATAGCCCTTGAGCATGACATCCAAAAAGTGCATTCTAATCGGGTTTCAGGCGTCCGTATGACGTAAACGGAAAGAAAGGCTGGCTGAATCCTGTAGGCCGCGGCGGGGCGGAAGGGGTCAGGAGCCCTATGTGTAAGGCTCCTGACCCCTTTTCCGTTCGGCCGCCATGGGCCAATCTGCGCCGCGTGCCATGCAGCAGGAAGGGGTCGGGAGCCCTATCTGTAAGGCTCCTGACCCCTTTGCCGTTCGACCGCCGCGAGCCGATCTGTGGAACATGCCATGCACCAGGAAGGGGTCAGGAGCCCTATCTGTAAGGCTCCTGACCCCTTTGCCGTTCGGCCGCCGCGAGCCGATCTGTGGAACATGCCATGCACCAGGAAGCGGTCAGGAGCCCTATCTGTAAGGCTCCTGACCCCTTTGCCGTTCGACCGCCGCGAGCCGATCTGTGGAACATGCCATGCACCAGGAAGCGGTCAGGAGCCCTATCTGTAAGGCTCCTGACCCCTTTGCCGTTCGACCGCCATGGGCCAATCTGCGCCGCGTGCCATGCAACATCGTTGGGTTGTAGGAACAGCGGCCCGGCTTGGCGAGAACGGAAATCAGTATTGTTTCCCAATGGACCCTGTCTTTCCGCCCCGGAGGGGCGGCGGCGTGTAGCCACGGGTGGAGCGCAGCGTAACCCGTGGAAACCTGCGGACTCGCGAGAGAGATAAGTATCCGTTCCGCCCGAAGGGGCGGATCCATCGCCCGGACGCGCATCGGGTCAGTCGAACACGTACCCCATCGCCGGCTCGGACAACTCCGTCGCCCCTCCGGGGCGAAAAGAACCGTCCGCGAGTGCCGCGCCGACTCTCCACGGGTTTCGTGTCGGCCGCGCCGCGGGCCGACGCTCCACCCGTGGCTACATGCCTCCGCCCCGTCGGGGCGAAAAACAGTATCCTGTCACCCCAAACTTCTGTCACCCCAAACTTTTCAGTGCTTTTCCTCCGACTTGACCGGCCGCGTTGCCTGATCCATTTTCCGGAGCAAGTCCTCCAGGGCGGCCTTGCCTTTCGGGATGTCCGTCTTACTGCTGCTGCGCAGTGCCATAATGCCCTCGTCGAGCGTCCTGTCGAGCAGCAACCAGGTGGCGGGGGCCCTTGGCTTCAACGCAGCTTCCCTGGCGTCCCAGGCGGTCTCCAGGTCAGTGAGCTGCGCTATCGCTTCCGTGTTCTTGCCTCCATCGAACAACTGGATCGTCGCCTTGATCATCACCTTGAACTCCGCCGTCTCCTTCGCGGCGTACACGGCAGCCGGCACGGAGGCCACCGGCTCGGGGGCCGAGGCCGCGGCGGGAGCGGCCTCTGGGGCGCTGGCGGCGCGGCCCACGGTCGCCTGCTCCAGTTCTGCCATCAGGCTCTCCAGGGCGGCCCGGCCCGTGGGAAGATTCGTCTTGCTCCCGCGGAGGGCCGCAATGGCCCGGTCGAGAGTCTCGTCGAGAACCCTCCAGGTCGCGTCGTTCTTGGGCCGCAAGGTCTTCTCCCTGGCGTCCCAGGCGCCTTCCAGGGCGGTGATCTTCGCGACAATGTCCGGCCCCTTGCCCGCATCGATCGCCGGGATCGTCGCCTTGGCCAGCGACTGCAACTCCGCCGCCTCCTCGACGCTACAGATCGGCGCCAGCACGGGGCGATTGGGGCTGTTGTCCCCGGCGTCTTTGCCCCAGGCCGACGGCGTCGCCATCAGTGCCACCACGCCACACAGCATCCACAGGGCCAGTTTCATCGGATCGTTCTCCACGCCTGTCTCTTGGAACAAGGAAGCCCCCCCGTGCATTCTATAGCCTTTCCGCAGAGTTCCGGGCATACTTACCTCCCGCTTCCGTGCGGGAGATAAGTATCCCCGGAACTCCCTATCTGCCTGGTTGGACCTGACGCGCGAACTCGTGCACGGTATTCCCTCGCCCATCCACGATGCGGACACTGGCCTGTTGGCGCTCGAACGCCAGGTGGGCAAACCCGAAACTGGACCGCGAGAACGGTCCGTGGTCGCCTTTGGTATCTGCGCGGAGCCGTCCGCCTCCGCCTCCGACGACAAGAAAGGAGGTCGGCCAGCCGTCGATCTCCAGGTGCTCCAGGACATGGTCGTGCCCGCAGAGGTAGAAATCGACCCGATACTTCTTGAGGATCGCCCCCCACTCCGCCTGGAGCTTGGCACCGTCGCCATGCGTGCCGTTTGAGAACAAGGGATGATGGCCCCCGCAGACCGTCCAAGGCGCGTGCGGCCCGGCGAGTTCGCCCTCCATCCACTGACGTTGCGCCTGCCACTCCTTGGAGGACATCTCCGACTTGTTGCTGTCGAGCATCAGGACCGTGACGAGAGGTGCCTTGGCCGGCAGGTCCACACGATACCATCGAGCGGGCATCCTCCAGCGCGAGTCGCCGTGCTCCTTTGCATACGCCATTTCAATGCGCGTGTTGGCGGACTCGCAGTCGTGGTTCCCCAGGATGGCGTAGAACGGGAACCTGAGCCGCTTGGGGTCATACGTCGCCTCGAAGATCGTCCCGAGCTGCGGCTCCTTGGCCTCTTTGAGGTGGACGTGAAAGTTGTCGCCCAGCAGAAGCACCGCCTGAAACGGATGATCCCGCGAGGCGGCGTAGTCGGCCATCGCCCTGGCCGTCGTCGGCGGATTGCCTTCCCGGTACTCCCAGTCGCCGACCGCCAGGAGGTCGACCTGTGGCGATACCGCGTCCGTCGCGGTTGGCGGCGCCGCTGTGGTCCACGGCACGGCACTGGCGAGCAGGAGGCACACCAGCAGGTGCAGACCCCACCGGTGACACTTCATCACATTCCTCTCTTCGCCCCCCCTGATATGGTGGGGCTGTGACCCCGCGGCGAGCCGTAATGCACTACACTATCCCATCCAAGGTAGAGGGCGAACCTTAGGCCAACCTTAAAGAGGGCGAGAAAATCAGGAGGGCAGAGCTCATGGGGCGGGGCCCACCTGTTTGGGAGGTAATCTGGGTTCCGGGGACACCTGAGTTCCGGGAGTTCCGGATTTCCACCCGTGGAAACCGGCGACACCCGCGAGATCGGCGTGCATCCGTCACACCCGCCCCGAAGGGGCGGCGGACTGTAGCCACGGGTGGAGCGCAGCGCAACCCGTGGACATATGTCGGCGCGCGAGACGGATACGTTTCCGTCGGACCCGCCCCGAAGGGGCGGAGGCATGTAGCCACGGGTGGAGCGCAGCGCAACCCGTGGAAACCCGTGGCACCGCGCGAGAGAGATACGTATCCGTGCCGCCCCGGAGGGGCGGAGGCATCGCCCGGAGGCGCATCGGGTCGGTCGAACCCGTACCCCGTCGCCGGATCGGACAACTCCGTCGCCCCTCCGGGGCGAGGAACAGTATCACTGGAAACCCGACAAGTCCTGTGAGGGTCTCAGGTCGTCTCGGCACGTTTGCGGCTCAGGATACCATTCACAATTACGTAGTTCCTCATAAGATTGGTTTCATTGTCTATGAAGCAATGCATCCAGTGCAGAGCCTTGAGAGCGTCTCCTTTGGGGTTCAGCCCATTCCCGTGGGCGTACTCGTTCCGCAGGTTTGCCATACTCTTGCACAGCTTGAGCGTTCCCGACTTCAGGACCTTATGCTCTATGAGTATTCCCCTGATACGCTGAATCTTGTGTTCCCGCTTGCCGCCATATGGCTTAGCCTTGTCTCGCTGAAATCTCTCAAAAGAAATCCCGCACATTGCGACGCAAGCGTAGAAGTGCCCGTCGACAAACACACTCCTAGCCTCCCTGATCAGGTCGCAATAAGGACCGGCCTCTATGAGCAGAGCCGGCAGTTGAGAAAGCCTCTCGTACCTATCGCGATCAAAGGGCTCCTTTTTCTCAATGCCAGACGGTGAGTCTGGGAGCCGCTCCTGTACGTCCTTCTTGGGTTCATTGCTCAGGACAAGCTTCGCGCCATTGGGCTGGAAGTCGATATAGGCAGGTTGTGTTTGGCCGCCGACCTGGACATACCCATTACCCAGTTCCTGTATCCAGCCGCAACTGCCCTCGGGCATGTTGTCTGCTTGGGTTATGCCCAGTACCTGGGATAGATCCGTGCCGCTGTATGGCCCCACCGTGTAGGGCTCGGCACCTGGGGTCTGACACACAATGCTGTATTTGGTAAGAATGGTCTTCCTCGCAATCAGCCGATAAAGCAGAGGCTTGCCGCGGCCTACTCTGTAGGCACCACGCCGAGCTCTGCTCCAGGCCACTCGCCTTTAGACCTGTTCACGCCTTGCGGCCAATCTCGGCAAGCGCTTTGTTTGTAAGCTCCTGAAACGCCGGTTCGATGGTCGCGCTTGCGGAACGAATAACGCTGCCAAAGTCTTTGGGTATCTGTCCGGGCTCCCTTTCCGCTTTCTCCGGTTCTCGGTGAACGAAATCATTCCGGAACTCGCGTATCTTGTCGATGTCGCTCCAGAACCCCTTGTATCTACTGCACTGCCTGAACTCCCTTGCCTTCTTGCCTACCAACTCCTCAAAGAGCCTTATGAAGTCCTGCCGCCTAGCGACATCTACGATCACGTCGGCAACACGATGCGGGCACCCTTCACGCGCCAGAATGCTCCTTATAAGTCTGGCCTCATGTACTTCAGCCAGAGAACAGAGGACCACCGCCTTCATACTAATAGCCACCCAGTCATGTTTGTCCTTGAAGCAATAAAGAGCCGCGTGATAGACCTGACCCGCGCTTCCCGGCCACACGTATGCCGTCCTTGCTGGCTTATTGCAGTGCTGGCAAATCCTATGCTTAGGCTCTGTCGAGTTGGGGTCAGATGTTATGCAAAAACACTTCATACATTGCCAGTATGGCGCTAAGACATAAGTTGGTAAGGTCGGTCTCTTCCTACCGCGTTGAGGATGTTTCATCTTGGTCTCCCCTGATGGCTCCCAAGAGGGATCCGCGTTGTACTCACTTATCTGCGCCGAGCGCCGTAGCCGGCGGGCGCACGAAAAATGGCGTTCAACCGCCCCGCCGGGGCTACAAAATAAACAACACAACATGGATTGGCACCGCCGAGTTCCACGGCCTTGCGGCCGTGGCTAGAGCGCAAGCGCCCCGCCGGGGCTGAAGCAAAGGCGAAGGAAGCCGCGGCAAGCCGCGGCCTACATTCAAGGAAGCCGGGGCACGCCCCGGCCTACATTATTTCGGCACAGCCGCGGTGACCTTGGCTTCCGGAGCGATAGCCTTGAGGTCGCGGCGCGGGCTCTCCCATGCCTTTTTGACGGCCCCTTCGACGGCGGCGCGGACGGCGACGTAGTCCGGATCGGCCGTGTCCTTGTACGTCGGCTCCTTGCACTTGCCCGAACCGCCGGCGTCTTTCGCAAGGGGCGCGACAAGGAAGAGGCTCTTCGACGGGTCGCGAAGGTCGATCCACCAGGTCCGCGTGACTTCGTCCGGCTTGTGGCATGCGGCGCAGCGCTTCGCATGGATATCCGTAATCGTACGGATGAGGCCGGAGTCGGCGGCCAGGTCGTACGGGGGCTTCTCGGGCCGCTTGTCGATAAATCCATCATTGTACGGCGCGTTCGCGTCGATCCACGTGACAACACTCACCCACTCTTCGGGCGAGACCCCGTCCGGGCCCTTACCGAGCCTCTTCTGGAACTGGCCGACGATCTTGCTCTTGTGCGAGCCGAACGCGAGGGGCGGCGTGATCTTCGAGTCGTCGTTCTTGTCGGCCAGGGCCACGAGGCCGCGCGAGATGATCGTGTCGTAGGCCCGGTTGTGCTGGGCCGTCAGGCCGCCCGAGAAGTCGAGGCCCTTCGGAGGCTTCAGGCCCGTGTGGCACCGGACGCAGTGCTTGTCGAAGATCGGCTGCACGTCGCGGAGGAAGCTCAAGGGCTTCGTGCCCCACGGCGGCGGGGTCGGGACGGAAGGGTCGCGGGCGACGGCAATCGTCCCGGCGAGCGCCGCCACCGGCGCGGCCGCGCGGGTCTCGTGGCAACCGGAACAGGCCCGCGATTCGCCCGGCTGGAAGCTGATGAACGACCGCATCCGCCGCAGCTCCATGTGGTTTTCGTCGAGAAGCTGGAAGTAGAGCGGCGTATCGACGGGGACGCGGAAGTGGGCGCTCCCGTCGGCCTCGATCGGGACGGTGCCGATGTACCGGACGGGCGTCCACTCGGTGCCGGCCGCCTTGGCGTCGGCCTCGTAGCGCTGGCCGCCATGCGTGTTGTCGTAGGGCCAGGCGATCCGCTGGCCGATGCGGAGGAACTTGATCCGCTCCGGGGCGACGCCGTCGACCCCCTGCCCCACGTTGGCCAGCGAGCACACGGCGTAAGGCTTGGCCGGGTCGGTCGCGTCGGCGAGGACCGGCGGCCGCGGCCGCGGGCGGAGCGGAACCGGGATGAACGAGGAGATCGCCGGGTCGCGGAAGACCAGCTCCTTAGTGCCATATACATCTATAAGATAGATGCCGTAGCCCGCCGGGTCGGTCTGGCCGCCGGCACAATAGGAGACGAGGAAGTATTTCCCTGAGAGCGGCCAGGGGGTCATGTAGAAGCCGCCGGCGTCGCGGACGCCGCCCTCGGCGACGGGCGTGCCGCTCATGCCGCCCTCGGGTGGGCGGACGCCGGGCGTCACGATGCGGATGCCCGCGGGGCTGTTGATGCCGACCCCCGGGTCGAGGACGACGACCGGCCCGGCCGCCAGCGTGTGGTGGCCCGCGGCGATGGCGACGAGCTTCCCGCTGCCGGGGATGGACCGCATGTCCTCGACCGCCCAGGGATCGTTGAAATGCTGTTTGAAGACGGCGTCGGCGCCCGTGCCGTCGGGCCGGATCGTCCAGAGCGACTGGATGTTGGCCCAGCCGCGCTCCTGGTATTCCCAGCGGAGGTAGCCGATGGTGCCGTCGGCGAGGGCGTGCGGCAAATAGTCGCCGTCCTTCGTGACGGAGAGGCGCTTGACGCCCGTGCCGTCGGGGTGGACGACGTAGAGGTTGCAGCTCGTCTCGTCCTTGTCGAATTCGTTGCACTGGAGCGAGTAGCCGCACCGCTCCGAGGCGAACGCGATGTCGCCGCTCGCGAGGTACGTCGGATCGAGATCGCTCCATTCACCTCGCGTGATTTGCCGCAGGCCCTTCCCGTCGATGCCGATCTCGAAGAGGTGCGTCGGCTCCTCCGTGCGGCGAAGGCGATAACTCTGGGCGCGGTCGAGCCAGCCGTCGGGCGGCTTGTCGCTCCTGGCCTTCGCCCAGCCGAAGACAACCCGCGACCCGTCCCACCAGAGGTCCATGCCGTGGACGTGGCCGGGGCCGAGCTGCCCGGCGATGAGCGGCCGGACCTGGCCCTCGCCCGAGGCGAAGCCCGTGAGGACGCAAATGTCGCCGCCCGGCCGCGAGCACCAGGGCATGTGGTTGAGGCAGACGTCGGGGTAGGTTTCCTGTGTGAACCGCTTGATGAAGATGAGTTTATCGAAGTTCAGCAACGGGTTGGCGAAGGCGAGTTGTCGCACGGTGGCCCGGGCTTCGAGATAAAGCGATTTCCGCGCGTCGGCCGGGGCGTCGGCGGGGAGCTTCTCGAGCCGCGCGGCCACGTCGTCGAGCGCCTTGCGGTGCGGCGCGAGGTCGGCGCCCATCGTCGCGAGGTCGGCGGCCAGGCGCTGGCCGCGCGCGAGAACGTCGGCCGTGGGATAGGCCGCGCCGGCGTCGGCCTCGGGCGGCGGTTCCGCCTTCGCGGTCGACCACTGGCTGGTGCTCGACTGGTCGGCGGGCCGATGGAGGGCGAGGTTCTTCGCGGGGGCGACGGGGCCGAAGACCTCGACCTCGTCGAGATGAAAATACACGGGCTCGGCGCTGCGGACCTGGAGGCGGATGTAGCGGGCGCGGACGGCGTTGTTCGGGAAGACGATCTCGAGGGGCTTCGTGTCGCTGCCCACGCCGCCGAAGAACTGGCCCGGATGGTTGTGTCGGACCGTCCACGTCGCGCCGTCGTCGGATGTCAGGAGCACCATGTGGTCGGCATTGTGGAGGCCAGGGGCGTAGTCGAGGCGGTTGAAGACGGTCACGCGGGTGATCGGCTGGGCCTGGCCCAGGTCGACCTGCCACCACGGGTTCGCTTCCTGGGCGGTGTGGAACCCGTACTTCCCGTTCTTGACGCCGTCGACCGCGCCGGCGGCGTCGGCCCGCGTCGTGACGGGCCCGGCCTGCCCCGGCGCCCGCGCGGCCTGAAGCTGCCGCAACCAGTCCTGCTCGACCAGGGGCGGATTCGCGGCAAACGCGCCGGCGGCCGGCAGGAGGAAGGCAAGTCCCAGGATCATCGGGATGCGGCCACTCACGCGAAGCCCCTCTCGTAGGCCCGGCGACGACATAAGCATGGCACAGAAAGCGGCGGGAGTCAAGGCACATGGGTGCGCCGAAAAATAGCTTCAGATTGGGGCACGGTCTTGCCGTAATGATAGGGAGGCGGTATATCACTTCCTTCCGCACGGCCGGGCCGGCTCTTGGAGCGAGGGCCTCCCGGCGTATAATGGCTCGTCCTGGTGAGAGAGGATGCACGCGATGCGACGCAACATTGTCCATGCGGGGGCGGGGTCCCTGACCTACGCCATCCGCGAGATCGTCCAGGTGGGGTACCGGTTCCGCGACCTGGGCGTCCCGATGACGTGGGAGAACATCGGCGATCCGGTCCAGAAGGGCGAGAAGATCGCCCCCTGGATCCGCGCCATCATGCACGAGGTCGTCGACGACGACAAATCGTGGGCCTACTGCGACACGGCCGGCGTCCCGGCGACGCGGGAGTTCCTGGCCGCCGAGGTCAATAAGCGGGGCGGCGTCCGGGTCACCCCGGAGGACATCGTCTTCTTCAACGGCATCGGCGACGCCGTCGGCAAGGTCTACGGGTTCCTGCGGCGCGAGGCCCGGGTGATCGGCCCGACGCCCGCCTACTCGACCCATTCCTCGGCCGAGGCCGCCCACTCCGGCTACGAGCACCTGACGTACGAACTCGACCCGTACAACAAGTGGATGCCGGACCTCGACGACCTCCGGATGAAAGTGAAATACAACCCGTCGATCGCGGCCATTCTGCTCATCAACCCCGACAACCCGACCGGGGCGGTCTACGCGCGCGAGATGCTCGAAGGGATGGCGGCCATCGCCCGGGAGTTCAACCTGTTCCTGATCGCCGACGAGATCTACACCCACATCGTCTACAACGGGCACAAGACGCTGCACCTCTCGGAGGTGATCGGCGACGTGTGCGGCGTGGTGATGCGCGGCATCTCGAAGGAGGTGCCGTGGCCGGGGTCGCGGTGCGGCTGGATCGAGGTCCTCAACCGCGGCCGCGACGAGCAGTTCGATACGTATATCAATACGCTTCTGGCCTCGAAGCGGCTGGAGGTCTGCTCGACCACCGCCCCGCAGATGTGCATCCCGCGGATCATGGGCAACGGACGGTACGCGGCCCACCTGAAGGCCCGCGCGTCGATCTTCGAGGCCCGGGCGAAGGAGGCGTGCGAACTCATGCGCGGCATTCCGGGCACGATCATCAACTGCCCGAGCGGCGCGTTCTACCTCACGGTCATGTTCGAGGAAGGCGTCCTCAACGACCGCCAGACGCTGCGGATCGAGAACCCGAAGGTCCGCGAAATGGCCGAGGGCCTCGTCCGGGGCATCGCCAACGACGGGCGGCTCGTGTACTACCTGATGGGCGCGACCGGCCTCGTCACGGTGCCCCTGAGCGGCTTCTGCTGCAAGCGTGACGGGTTCCGCGTGACGCTCCTGGAGTGCGACGACGCGAAGCGGCGATGGGTATTTCAGACGCTGGCCCGGGCGCTACGCGAGTACTTAAGCGTTTAGCCGTCGCCGGCACGGCGACGAACGTTGGCGTAAGCGTTTAGCCGTCGCCGGCACGGCGACGAAAGACACGGCGGGGAACCGCAAAGAACGCAAAGAGCGCAAAGAACGGCACGGATAAGAGGGAAAAGGCAAAGAGGCAAGGCAAGCCATTAACATGACTTTGCCTTTGTCGTTTTGTCACTCCTTACCTTTGCGCTCTTTGCGTTCTTTGCCGTTCAACCGCCTTGCCTTTTGAAGTGAGGACCACTATGACCCGCCCCGCCATCGCATTCGCCCTCGTGCTCGCCCTGCCCTCGCTTGCCCTGGCCGGGAATGCCCTCGCACCCGAGAAGGTCGAGGTGTACCCCAACTTCAACGCCGCCAGCGTCTACGCGTACTTCACGGGCGACGACAACCGCAACGCGACCGCCACGCTCCTGTACCGCGCGGGCGATGAGAAGGAGTTCCACGAGGGCCCGCCGCTTTCGCGCACGGGGCCCGGACGGTTTGCGGGCAGCGTTTTCTGGCTCCAACCGGACCAGCCGCTGGAGGTCCGCGTCACGTTCGCCGACCCGGACGGCGTAACGCCCGCGGAGCCCCTGCTCGCGAAGACGCGGACCCGGAGCGACAAGTTCCCCACGGGGTCGGGGAAGACGTACTACGTCGGCCCGGGCGGCGACGATGCAGCCGCGGGCACGCGCGACAAGCCCTTCAAGACGGTCCAGCATGCGGTCGGCCTCGCGGCGCCGGGCGACACGGTCCTCCTCATGGACGGGGCGTACGCCGAGAGCGTCACGGTTAAGCGCTCCGGGCGGCCGGACGCCTACATTACGCTACGGCCGGACCCCGAGGACACGGCGCCGCCCATCCGCTATGAAACCGAAGACCGGGGCCATGCGGAAAAGCGGTTCGTCGCCCGGCCTCGCCTCGTCGGGTGGGTCCACCCCGAGGGAGGCTGGGAAAACCTGCCGGGCAATCTCTACGCGGCCCCCGAGAAACGCCCCGTCGGCACGGTCACGATGTCCCTGCCCTACCCCGCCGACGACTCCCGGCCCGTGGGTACGCGCATTTATCATCATGAATCCCTGGAGGAACTGAAAGGTGCGGAGGCGGGGCTCCTCCCCGGCTGGTGGCAGGACGCCAAGGCGGGCAGGCTCTATGTCCGCCTCACGCCCCAGGACGGCCGCAGCGTTACGGCCTACGTCGTCCGGCTCGGCGTCCTGCGGTGCGGCCTCCAGTTCGACAAGGCGGGGTACTGGATCGTCGAGGACCTGACTTTCGAGGTCTTCGGCGGCGGGCCGTACTCGCACGGCATCGACATCGTCGACAGTCCGAACGTCGTCGTCCGCCGGTGCACGTTCGACACGATGCGGGTGGGCGTCGCCGTGCGCAAGGCCGGCTCGCGCGACTGCCTCGTCGAGCACTGCCGGTTCCACGACTCGGGGATCTGGACGTGGCCGTGGAAGAGCGTGAAGGCCCACGACACGGAGGGCGGCGCGGTGGACCTCATCGGCGGGCCGGGGAACGTCGTCCGCTTCTGCGACGTGCGCGGCCCGTTCAACGGCGTCGGCGCGTCGACCTGGGGCGACCTCGGGAACGAGGCCCTCAACCGCGACCTCGACGTCCACGACAACCGGTTCCTGGAGATCGGCGACGACCCGATGGAGCCCGAGGGCGCGTGCATGAACAACCGGTTCTGGAACAACGTCACGCACGATACGCTCCAGGGGATTTCGCTCGCCCCGATCACCGTCGGGCCGACCTGGGTCGTCCGCGACCGGTACTACCAGTACAAGGGCGGGGCCTTCAAGGCGTCCGTCGACTCAAAGGGCTTCGTCTACATTTATCACTGCCTCGGCTGGACGGACCGCCCCGCGCAGAACGCCTGCGACCCGTCGGGGCCCTACGGCAACTTCCATTTCCGCAACACGATCCTGCGCGGCACCCGGTACGCCTACGAGGACATGGTGCCGCACCTCGCGCCGAACTCGCTGGACTACTGCGACTTCTTCACGACCGACCCGAAACGGTTCATCAAGTGGCTGAACCGCACCTACCCGAACCTCGCGGCGCTCGTGGCCGCCGAGCCGGAGTTCGGCAGGCACAACCTCGCGGTCGAGCCGTACGCGACCCTCGAGCGGGGCCTTCCGGACGCGCTCGCCCCCGCGCTCATCGACGCGGGCGTCCGCATCCCGGGGATCAACGACGGGTTCAAGGGGAAGGCGCCGGACATCGGGCCGGAGGAGAACTGATAAAGAGGGACGAAGGGACAGAGGGACGGAGGGACAAAGGGGATGTCAACGACGTTCATCAATGATAACAGATGTTGACCACCCCTTCGTCCCTCCGTCCCTTCGTCCCTAGCTTTCAAGGAAACTTCAACTTCATTACATACTCTTCCCAACGCGCCTGAAACGCCTTCATGTCCTTCTCGCCCAGGACCTTGACGAGGGTCTTGTAGCCCGTCGGGTCCTCCTTCCGGGCGGCCGCGAAATCCTGGTAGAACTTCACGAGGAGGCCCTTCTCCTGGAGATAGTAGCATAGATACCGGGCCTGGGCGTAGTTCGTGCCGCGGTCCTTGTTGTAGAAGTCGACGCTGCTCGTGCCGGTGAGGAACTCGAACGTCGGGACCTTCTCCTTCGCGATCGCTTCCTGGAGGCCGGCCAGGCGCCAGTTCGTCCGGCCGTGGATGCGGCCGTCCTTCTCCTCGGACTGCTCGTAGAGCGACCCGAGGCCCTCGTTGAACCACGACGGGCACTCCGGAAAATTCGCCCGGACGAACGGATGGACGATCTCGTGGACGAGCGTGCCGCCGCCCGTCGCGATGTTCATAATGAGCGCGGCGTGCGCGTCGGAGTAATAGCCATAGGGCGTCGTCGGCGTGTCGTTGAAGAGGCTCTTGGTGTGCTTCTCGTACGAGTCCTTGTCCTTGAAGAGCCATACGTCGATGATCTCGTCGGGGTCCTTCTTGAAGTAGAGGGCCTTGAGCTTCTCGACGGACCACTGGACGGTTTTCCTGGCGTGCTCGCTCACCTTGGCGGCCGGTTCGTCGCCCAGGACGACGAACGGCGGCGCCAGGACGATCGCGAAGCTCTCGCCCGCCGGGACCTTCTTCTTGAGCTCCATGATGTGCTGGCAGAACTCGGCGGGCGTGTGGCCCTCGGCCTTCGGAACGATCTTGAGGTCGCCCGGCTCGAGTCGCAGGCGGATCGCCGTCCACGCCTTCTCGCCCGACTTGAGCGGCCAGAGCTTCATGAACTTCTCGCGGCTCATCCGCTTGTAGGCCCCGTCGGCGAAGGCCGGCTCGTGGTAGACGACCTCGTCGGTCTTGCCGTCGAAGCCGAGGATGAGGCGGAAATGCTCGGTCGGGCGAGGCGAATCGTCGGCGTGCATGCAGACGATCGACGGGACGCCCTTGCGGAGGTCCGCGAGGAGCGCCCGCCACTCGGCCTCGGCCCCCCCCGCCGCGGCGGGCTGCGCGGGTTTCTCGGCGTCGATCTTGTGCCAGACGTCGCCGACCACAAAGCCGATCTTCCGCAGGCCCGCGGCGAACTCGGGCGTCCACGCCCCGCGCGCCAGGACCGGGTTCACCCCGCACTGGTCGAAGACCCAGTCCTGGTCGACGTTCTTGCCGAGCTTCCGCAGCCACATCTCGGCGCACGTCTCGCCGCAGAAATCGGGCTTCTGCTTGACGTGCGGCACGTCCTTGATGATGACGGTCTCGTAAGACGGCGCCGCGGGCGCCGCATCATTTAGCCGGCGAGCTTGCTCGCCGCGCGCCTCGTTCGCAGAAACGGCAATGCGGAGTGCGGAATGCGGAATGCGGAATGAAAAGCCAAGGGCAACGTCGAAAACAAGTAACAGCGCAGCGACGATCAGGGCTGAGAAGCATGCGCGTTTCATGAACGATCCCTCGGCGCGGCGCCCGTCCCCTGCATACTTGTACGAACGTGGCGGGCTTGGGGGCCAGGCGTTTCCGGCCGGTTCTGACGTTCGGAGGGGCGGCCCTGCGTGGCCGCCCGGCCTTTGTTACTTGTCGCGGGCCGCACGGCCCAACTGTGAAGTCAACGGCCGGGCGGCCACATAGGGCCACCCCTACGACGGCCTCGGCGTCGCCGTACCGGCGACGGCTAAACGGGCGCGACGCAGGTTTGGCCGTTACTCAGTCACTCAGTTACTCAGTTTCTCAGTTACTCAGGCATTCTCCGTTACATCGCCCAGCCCCGACTCGACGGTGAAAATTTCCCACTGCACGTCGCCGCCTTCGCCGGGCAGCGTCACGACGTCGCCGACGCGCTTGGCCATGAAGGCCTGGCTCAGGGCCGCGCGGTAGGAATAAATATTCTTCTCCAGGTTGGCGTCCCACGGGCCGAGGAAGACGAATCGTCGCGTCTCGCCGCTCGCGACGTCTTTGGCGGTGACGGCGCTGCCGATGCAGACCGACTCGCTGCCGGCCATGATGGCCGTAATGGCCCGGGCCCGGGCGAGTTCATCGCGCATCTGCCCCGCCTTGCCGGCGAGGCGGTCTCGCTCTTCCATGGCGGCGATGAACTCGGAGTTCTCCGTCAGGTCGCCGTGCTCGGCGGCGGCGCCGATCGCCTTGGCGTTCTCGACCATCTTCACGTTCGCCAGGTTCTCGAACTCCTTGCGGTGCCGCTTCAGGGCCACGTCGGACGAGAAGATGACGTCCGGGTCCAGCCACGGCGGCACGATCGGTTTGGCGAACAGGGCCGTATGGGCCGAGTGGACGATTTCGAGGACCTGGACCCGGGCCAGATCGCTCAGACCGGCGTTCCGGTCGACGATGTGCCGCAGGTCCTTCGCGCGGTCCGACTCGGCCATCGGGATGACCTTGCGGAGCATCGCGAAATCTTTGTTCGAGAGGGCGCTGCGGACCTGGGCCAGCAGTTCCTTGGCCTCGGGCGTCCCTTGCCGCGCCAGGTGCGTCGCCGACCTGAGGACCCCTATCGCCAGCGCCACGAGGTCCACCCCGCCGATGACCTCCGGATACCGCTCCGCCGTGGCCGCGCGCCACAGCCACACCAGGGCCGCCACGTGCCGCTCGGGCTTCCTGAGCGCGGTGGCGACCGCCGCCGCGACGGCCGGCGTGTGCCCGGCCTCCGAGAGCGCCCCGGCCATCCAGTCGCAGATGTCGACCGTGCAGCCCGGGAACGTCCCGGCATAGACCTCTGGCCACTTATCGGGCATTTCGTCGCGGATCATCGCGAGGATCGCTATGGCCAGGTCCGGGCTCTCCACATGGCGCAGCACGGCGGCCAGGTCCGGCACGTGCCCGAGCAACTGCTGAAGGGTGATCGGCACGTGGGGCGCCGTGTCGGGCGCGCGGCGACGGATTTCGCCGAGGACCGCCAGGTGCGCGATGGACGACGCCGGATGCTTCTCGCCGGCCTTCTCGACCTCGACCGCCAGCGAGGTCGCGAAGTACCGGAGCACGCCCGCGTCGGCATGGTCCGTCCCAGCGGTCTCCGCCAGGTACCCGAGGGCCGTGAGCAGCCGCGCCTCGCCCTTGGCCACGTCGAACCGTCCGCGCACCGCCTCCTCGTAGGACAGGGGCTTCATGCGGAGCGTGAACGTCGGCTGCGGCCCTTCGGAAAGCTCGAGCGCCGGGCTCTGGCGGACGGCCAGCTTCGCCGCCGCCCACCACCGCGACCACGATTCCGCGGGGACGGCCGGCTCGATCTCGGCCTTCATCTCCTTATAGGTGAGCTGCGGCCCGCGGACCTTGAGGACCAGCCGCACGACCTCCGCCGGATCGTCCTTCGCGAGGGCCCGCAGGTGTTCCTGGCCGAAGGCCGCGAGGGCCCGGAAATCCGTCGGGTCCAGGGTCTGGAGATGGTCGATCATCTGCGGGTCGAACGTCCGCTCGCGGTCCTCGAACGCCACCACGAGGACCTTCTTCGCGGCATCGACGCCGATGACCTTGCCCGGCGCGCGGCGACGGTCGTCCATGACGAACGTCCCGGGCGCGAGCTCCAGCAACCGGTCGATCTGCTCGACCGACGTCGGCAACGCGACCTCCTTGCGGCGAACCGTCATGTCCGTGAGCGCCTCGATGCCGGGAGACGCCGCATGGACCTTGCGATAGAGCGAACATAGTTCATCGCGCAAGAGCGGGCTCTGCGGGAAGAGGTCGGCGGCGAGCTGCGCGGCCGTGAGGCCCTCGGCGGGGCCGCGCTTCTCGGCCCAGAGGGTCAGCATAAACCAGACGAGCTGGTCCTTGCGCTTGGCGTCGGCGCCCTTGTCGAGGTTCACGAGGACCCGGATGAAATCATCGACGCTGAGCGCCCCGCCTTCGACGGCGGCCATCCAGGCGGACTCGATCTCGTCGAACCGCGCCCCTTTGGCCAGCTTCTGAAGCGCCAGCATTTCCGGGCTCAGGCCCGGGGCGGGTTCTCTTATGGGTTCCGGCATTTCAACTCCGCCCTCTCATAGGTCCACAATCCAAAGTCTACGGTTCAAGGTTCAAAGTTCAAGGTTCAAGGTGAACGGCCACGGCAAAACACACGCATGGCGCCTCCGGCGATGTTCGGTGTTGACCTTGAACCTTGAACTTTGAACCTTGAACCGACTTCAGGCGAACGGCGTCCCCCTGCGGACAACCTGAATGGCGAGCCCCCACGGATCGCGCAACGAAGCGACCTCGCCGCCGTCGGGCGTCGGCCCGACGTCCCCGGCCGGAGTCGCCCCGGCCGCCAGGAGCCGCTCCCGCTCCAGCCGCACGTCCCGGGCCTCGAACGCCACATGCACGAGGGCCGTGTCCATCGACCGGTACTCCGGCACCGGCACGGCCGGGTTATGGTAGATCTCGAGCATGACGTGGCCCGACCCGTCCGCCAGGAACCGCCCGCAGGCCGGCGGCCCGCCCTCGAAGACCACCCGCAGGCCGAGGTGCTTCACGTACCAGGCAGCCATGGCCCGAGGGTCGGCGACTTGAAAGGCTATGTGTTCGATGTCCATGAAAGGCAGTTTCAAGTTCCAGGTTTCAAGTTCCAAGTGAACAACGACAATCGGGTGCCATGCTTTCGCGCCGTTGCGAAAGCATGGGCGAGGCGCCACGCCACGTCAACAGCAAGCGCTCGCCGATGGCTCGCGGCTAAACGGGCGCAAGGCAGGCCGTCTTGCCGGGCCGTTCACCTTGAACCTTGAACCTTGAACTTTGA
>Ga0209777_10003258_pt1 | contig 20318 bp, 18 predicted proteins | sample FrelakmetHBP12HB_FD_187147 | JGI IMG/M metagenome (GOLD analysis project Ga0209777, IMG submission 187147) | Freshwater lake sediment microbial communities from the University of Notre Dame, USA, for methane emissions studies -HBP12 HB (SPAdes)... | ecosystem: Environmental > Aquatic >...
GGTGAAGGTCTTATGTTCAAACTGCTCGGTATGTATGCTCACACTCCAGCTCTTCTTGTGGACAGCCATGCCCACGTAAATGTGTTGACCTCCAAAGTCAAGTTTGTTACTCTTTTCCCTGGCAAGCCTCCTTGGGGTATTTATGTTTTGGCAAACTAAATATACTATAACAAAGTTGTGACTTGCCTTTGTATTTTTTTAACATAAGGTCAACGGGCCAACACTGAAACTTTGTAGGTGTAACAAACAATTCTGGTGATGATTTGGTTCTTCAAAATCGATCATTGAGTATTTTATTGAGAACTTCCTGTAACAAACAACCATTTGACCACGGTAGGGATGCTAGACTTCAATCCGTAATAAACACAATTCACGCCCGACAATAATCGACACCGCATCCCAAATTTTGTGGTCAAGATTTTCTTGACGTACAAGCCCATTGCTGCTTATACTTCCTTCGTCAAAAATGATATTTTATCAAAAAATATCAAAGATAACGTGAAATAATAACGTTTTTGAAAGGAGGATAAAAATGAATAATACAAGAATTTCTGTTTTTCTTTGCTGCATTTTATTTCTAGCCGGTTGCGCAGAGACGGGAACTATGACAAAAGCTCAAAAAGGCGGCATTTTCGGAGCGGCAGGCGGAGCCGCAGTCGGGGCGATATTGGGGCAGGCCATAGGCCATGACACGAAAAGTACCCTTATAGGAGCTGCCCTAGGTGCTGCTGTGGGGGGGGCTGGTGGTTACGGCGTTGGCAAGATGATGGACAATCAGGAAAAAGATATGCGTGACGCTTTGGCAACATCGGAAGCTGCTGCCGTTTCGAGGGAAGGTAACCTCCTGGCGGTGACCTTTAAAGGTGACGTTACATTCGATACGAACTCAACAGAAGTGCGACCGGGACTTTACTCTGAAATAAACCGGGTCGCAGGCGTTTTGAATCAATACCCCAACACTTTCATTAGAGTGGAAGGACATACCGACAGCAAAGGTACTAGTGAATATAACATGAACCTTTCGAAGCGGCGTGCCAATACAGTAAAAACTTTATTGGTTCAGCGCGGTGTAGCAGACAGCCGCATTGAAGTTATCGGGTTTGGCGCAACCATGCCTGTGGCAACCAACGACACCGAGGCCGGAAGACAACAAAACAGGAGAGTAGAAATCAAGATTGCGCCCCAAACACAAGCACAAACACAGTAAGGGATCGTAAGCTTGTTGCATAACATAAAGACTGCGAAGAACAAAACGCCGAGCCCTGTAACACAATTTCTTAGTTCGGCGTTTTGTTTATTTATGTAAATACTTACTGAGAACTCTTTTTTGATGAAGGATGTATAAGCAGCTTACACCAGTGGAAAAAGGGAGAACTCTCTTGAATATTTCAAATAGTAATTTTCAATTCCGGCAACTGTTCAGTATTGAACAGTTGTCGGTAAACTCAGCAATCACTTCTTTCTGTAAGTGAGCGTTTAGGCTTTTTCATGGACATGCTTGCTTTCAATCAGTAATAAATAAAATTCACGCACGACAGCAAACACCGGCAATACCTCCTCACATTTTGCGGTCAGTTTTTTATTGACATATAAGACCGGCAATTTTATAATTTAACAATAAACAAATAACGTCTTATCAATTCAATTTAAACTCTTGGGAGGTTATTATGAAAAAATTTTGGTTTGTTTTTGCTCTTGGTGCAGTTGGTATGCTTATGGGTTGTGCCACTATGATACCGGTGGGTGGCTTATACACGGGAGTAAAAGTACCAATGATAGCAACCAGCAACAGCGACGCTTCCTCTAAGATTGGAGAAGCTAAGTGTATAAGCGTACTTTCCCTGATTGCCCTTGGCGACTGTAGTATCGACGCCGCCAAGAAAAACGGCGGCATCACGAAAGTGAACAATGTTGATTGGGATGCCATGAACGTTCTGGGAATCTACGGATCTTATAAAGTTATTGTTTCAGGCGAATAAATTTCCTGCTATACAAACAGTAGGAAATTGATTTTTTAAGCACGGAGAGGATTATCGGTAATACTCGACTCAGCACTGTGATGGCTGACTTCGAATTTTACACTCTTTCAAATGGTAATCTGCGCTCTTGCTAACTCACACAGTTTGGGCCTTTTCGACAGCACCTTCAAGTACCCTCCAAGAAGGCCTAGGAGAGTGACGCTATGGTTCACAAGACCATCATGTTGCCCTCTTTCCATAATCGAAATTTTGTTTATTACCTCCGTAATGTTGTTTTTCTTATTTTTCCAATTCAGACAACAGTTCAATCTGTAATAATCAAAAATTGAACTCTAACTTAACATGTGGTAAAAGATCCGGTGGCAGGTCAGCCCTTTTTCCGTTTCTCGCCGAATCACGTCAAATTAAGCGTATTTTGTGCACAAATTACACACACTTCTTCCATTTTATTTTTCTTTCTCTGTGATGAAAAAAAATCGGCTGGTAACCCACGGTTCAGGGTTTCCATCAAAAACTTTTTCCACGAATTTTACACGATTATTTTTTCCTATAAGTAAAATTGTTGAGGAACGAGTGCCGTAAACCGGACTGGTAATAAATATTGACGACAATAACCGCTCCCATTTCAGTCCGATGCCTGTCGCGGGCAGTTTTTTGTCTGGCGGAATGTGACGATCCGCCAGCATGGCAAACAACGCTTCTTCCAGAGCAGCGCCCTTTTCATCCAGTGCCGCCTTCAGCATCTTCATGCTTCTTGTCACTTTCGGCCAGGGTGAATTCAGCAGATGATTACTTAAACCATATATTCCTGTTTTCAGCTTTTGTTTTTCCCCGCGATTGGAAAAAACGAAAAGATCATTATCATCGCCTAAAAGCAAATTGAAACCATTGTATTTATCCGTATGTGACGAAATCTTTTTCAAATAATCGCCAGGGTCTTGATTGCGGGAAATGTAGCGGCTGACAAGCTTACCGCGCGACGGAGCGTCGCTTTTAAAAGTGGAAGGGTCCCGATAATTAGTGATGGCGGCAAATTTTCCCTTTTTGGTGACGCCCAGCCACGTACCGCCTTCTTTTAAGTCACGTCCGGCAAGCACTTGCTGTTGATCTTCCCAAAAGTTCGCAGGGGCTGATGGCCTCTCATAAAATTCATCGCGGTTAGCCGCGAGAATTAATCTGTATGATGGATGAACATTGTAAGCGACTACAATCAGGCACATGTCATTTACTTTTACTTTATCTTTTTCTTATTATTACAGAAAATTCCCTAAACTGTTTACCTCCTTTATTAAAGAAGGGTCAGGTTGGATTGTGAAAAAATAAAATCCCCCTTTATCCCCTTTTTAAAAAGGGGAACATCAAAAACATTTAAAAATTTCTCTAGCCCTTAATCAATGACCTCAACCTTTCCATGATCTTCGTCATTGTTTCTCCGGCCGGCGCGTTTATAAATACATCGGCGATATAATCCTGCCCTGTGTCTCCCATATTAATGATAACAATATTCGCGCCGGAACGTTTGGCATAAAGCGGCATATAAGCAGCGGGATAAACAACTAGTGAAGAACCTATAACGATAAACAAATCGCATTCCTCGGATTCCCTCTCCGCTGACATCAATGTGTCTTGAGGAAGCATTTCACCGAAAAATACAACATCAGGTTTCAAAATGCCCCGGCATTTTTCACATGCCGGAAAATAATCAGGCGCAGGATGTTTTTGCCTCATCAGTTCGACAGGATAACGCTCACCGCAATCAAGGCAAACCAGCCATTGCATATTGCCATGCAATTCATGAACTTTTTTCGGATTATTGCCTGCCCTCTGATGCAGGTTATCAATGTTCTGCGTAATAACTGAACTTAATTTATTCATTTTTTCCAGCTCAGCTATTGCTAAGTGAGCCTGATTTGGTTCGGCATTAATCATCAATCCACCTTCCACAAGATAATACCAAACTTTTTTACGTGTCTCGTCCGAGCTTAAAAATCTGTCAATAGTGAAATCTTCGGGATCAACTTTGGTCCAGAGACCGTCCGGCCCGCGGAAATCAGGAATGCCGGATTCCGTGCTGATTCCGGCTCCGGTAAACACCACTAATTTTTTCGAAGCTGCGATCATTTGGGCCACTTTATTTATTTTTGCTTCCATATAATTTCTTTGCCGCTTTCTCGATAGTTTTTTTTAGTTTCGTTCCACTGCCGGATTTAATTTTATCGTGGATATTTTTCAGCGCTTTTTCGTAGATATCCAGCATCTTAACCGTTTCCGGATTTCCGGTTATTATATCAATATACAGTTCAGGACTCTCCGTGAACACTTTTCCTATAATATCGAGTTTTGTCCGGAAAATCGGCGTGGAAAATTTGTTTATTTCCGCAAGAGTAATATTCGTCCGAGCAAGCGCCATTCCCAGAGACATTGTATTGAGATGATTGAGCGCCTGAACAATCGCCATCATTTTATCTTGCTTTTCGGGAGTTGCTTCCCAGACAGCCAGCTTATTTTTTTTAAACATACCCTTGAGCCACGGAAGCCATTTTTTCCCACGCGCCGTACATAAAATAATATTCTCTCCGGAAACATCTTTTAACTGAGGGCCGAAAAGAGGATGACAGCCTATGATTTCGGCCTTGGAATTTGCCAACATCAGTTTCACCGGTTCTTTTTTCAGCGACGTCAAATCCATCAAAAGTGCGTCTCTGGTTAACAGAGGACCGACTTGCTTGATTATATCGGCGGTGGCGGAAATGGGAACGGCCACAACGATGACATTGCAAAGTCTGGCCAAATCGTTTATGCTCAGCGCCGTCTTTCTTCCGCAAACATGGACGGTACAGCCTTCTTTTCTCAGCAAACCGGCAAACCAGCGCCCCATACCGTTGGTGCCGCCGATTATGCCCACTTTAATTTTTTTCATCCGCTTATCGCCTTCTGTCTGAGTAAATGATCAGCCAGAACAATGCTTACCATTGCTTCGCAAACCGGCACGACCCTGGGCAGCACGCAAATATCGTGTCTTCCTTCAATTTTGATTATCCGTTCTTTCCCTTTGCAATCTACCGTCTGCTGCTGTTTCGCTATGGAAGGAATTGGTTTGCAATAAACACGTAGGACAATTTGTTCGCCGCTTGTTATACCGGCAAGTATTCCCCCCGCGTGATTTGTTTTAAATCCTTTTTTATTCATTTGATCATTGACTTCTGAACCCAGCCTTCGAGCGGCTTTAATGCCGTCGCCAATTTCCACTGCTTTCACCGAGCCGATGCTCATTAAAGCTTTGGTCAAATCCGCGTCCATTTTGTCGAAAACAGGTTCACCTAAACCAGCGGGACAACCGCGCACAATAATTTCTACAACCCCGCCCAGCGAATCTCCTTTTTTGCGGACTGCCGTAATCTTTTTCTCCATTGCGGCAGCGGCCTGTGCATCTGGACAGAAAAGAGAATTATTGCGCACAACTTTCTTCAAATTTTTGTCTGACGGCATTTTATCGCGGTCAATTGCAATTGCACCGATTGCCTGTGTGTAAGCAATGACATCCATACCTGCCTGAACAATTATTTTTTCAGCAATTGCACCGGCGGCAACACGCGCGGCGGTTTCTCTGCCGGAGGAACGTCCCCCGCCGCGCCAATCGCGAATGCCGTATTTTTGCAGATAGGTGAAATCTCCCTGACCGGGACGGAATACATCTTTTAATTCATCATAAGAGGAAGATTTGGCATCAGCATTTTTGATGATCAGCGAAACAGGAGTGCCGGTGGTCTTTCCTTCAAAAACACCGGAGAGAATCTCGACTTTGTCACTTTCCTTCCTTGTCGATGAAGAAACCGTCGTCGATGGTCTTCTCCTGTTCAGAGCTTGCTGAATATCGGCTTCGTCCAAGTCAAGCCCCGAAGGACAACCATCGACAACCGCCCCCAGGGCAGGCCCGTGCGACTCTCCCCAAGTTGTAACGCGAAAAACACTTCCTATTGTATTTCCGGCCATGATTTCTCCTGTAAATAATTATTCCCTTTCTGCACCAAGGCGCTATCTTTGATGTAAAAATGATATTATTTTATACTAACTTTTTTGCTTTTAGTGGAGCTCCCTCCCGCAGGAGCCGGAGGCTCCCTATAATAATGAAATCCAAGCTTCAGAAATAAAGTGCATAACCTGAAGGTCATCTACGACTGAAGTTTGCAGGTCGAATGAATGAAACTCAAATATTACAAACGTAGTGCCGTAATATTTGTAAGTTGAATTCATCCCGTGAAGCAGAGGATAATGCGACCTCCCGCGACCACGTCGCATTCATCCCCCGGGATTTCCAGTCGCGGGATTAATTTTAGCTAAATTCCCCGATTTTCGCAAATACTGATAAATCTCTTCCGCGACCTGCACAGCACTCTTGCTTGCCGTATCCACAGTATGGTCCGCAGCGTTCTCATATAAAAGAATCCTCTGTTTCATCATATCTACCGTTTCCTGAACAATATTTCTATCTGTAAACTGCGGCCGCATAACCACACCGTGAGCGTCTTTGTTGAGCCGGTCAACAATATCCTGAAGAGGGGCGTTGAGCCAGATAATCACGCCTGCCTGCTTTAACAAATCTACATTTTCTTGGGCAAGAACAACCCCGCCGCCGGTAGCAATAACACAATTGCCTTTTTGCGCCAGAGTTTTAATTGTTTCTTTCTCCTTTGCACGGAAAAAATCCCAGCCGTGGAGAGCCACAATTTCTTTGACCGGCTTCGCCATACTTTTTTCTAACATCGCGTCGGCATCCCAAAAAGTAATTTTCAGTTTAGCGGACAGAATCCTGCCCACTGTGGACTTTCCTGTTGCGCGGTAACCGATCAGGACAACCTTCATATCTTCTTTAATTCCTCCCAAAACTTAGGGAATGATTTATTAACGCATTTTTTGTCTATGATTTCTATGCCGCTGACAATCAATCCGGCAATGGCAAAGCTCATGGCCATACGGTGGTCGTTATAAGTCTCAATTTTTGCGGGCCGCATTCTCCCTCCTTGAATAACAAGACCTTCCGGCATCTCCTGAGCTTCAATGCCGGTGCGGTTCAATTCCGTAACCACAGCCTCAAGCCTGTTGCTTTCCTTTATTCTTAGATGCGCTACGTTATTGATAACCGTCCGGCCTTTGCGGAAAGCCGCAAGCACCGCTAAAGTTGGCACCATATCCGGCATATCATTCAGATCGAAAGTAAAATCACCATCCGCCAGACTATTTCCGGAAACTTCCATCCAATTTTCTCCTGCACTAACCTTGCAGCCCAGTTTTTCCAGAACACTCAGCAATCGTATATCTCCCTGCCTGCTTTGTCTGCTAATTCCGTTAACTCTAATTGTTTTTTTCAAAAGCGCCGCGGCCAGAAAAAAATAGGAAGCGCTGGAAGCATCTCCTTCTACGCGGTATTCACGCCCCTGATAAACTTCTCCTGCTGTGAAATGATATTCATGTTTCCCTGTTTGGGTAATCTTCGCGCCGAAATCTTTCATCACGGCGATCGTCAAGTCAATATAAGGGGTAGAAACCACACCGCCCTGCAAAGTTAAATCCATGCCTTTGGGCATATAAGGCGCACAAAGAAGCAACGCCGACACGTACTGTGAACTTTCGATATCCCGCAGAGTTATTTTTCCTCCAGTCAGGCCGTTGGCGTTTATTTCCACCGGAGGACAATTGTTATTGGTAAGAATATCAGCGCCCATCTCCTTCAGCGCTTCGACTAAAGTTCCAACCGGCCTTTCACAAAGACGCTTTTCACCGGTTAAAGTATATTTGCCTTTACCAAGACAGACCAGTGCCGTGAGAAATCTCAGCGCGGTGCCGTTATTTCCCAGAAACAATTCTTTACCGCTGTTTGTTATGTTGCCCGCCGTGCCGGAGATAAAAAAACCTTCTTTCGAAGAAGCAATTTTCGCACCTAACGCCCGTAATCCATTAATCAAATACAACGTGTCCTGAGAAATAAGAACATTGCTGATAAAAGAATTATCCCGCGCCAGAGCAGCGGCCACAAGCGCCCGCTGACTCAGACTTTTGGAACCGGGAACACAAACAGTGGCATGCACTTCCTTAAAATGAGCGTCGTCTTTATTCAATTTCAGTCAACCTCTCCAATATTACTTTTTTCATCAGAGCGCGGGGAGGTTCTTTCCCTGTCCATAACCGGATTTGCTCTGCACCCTGATTCACAAACATATCCAATCCCGAAAAAATATGACAGCCCTGTTTTTCGGCATCTTTAAGTAATTTTGTCTTCAGCGGATTGTAGATAACATCCATTACATATTTATATCCGCTCAGCATCTTAGCCTTCACCGGCGACCTATCTTTAGGATACATACCCACAGGCGTTGTGTTGATCAGGCACTCCGCCTTAACCCTGCCGATTTCGGCAAAAGGATAAAACGGGCAATTCAATTTGCCGGAAAGAATCTTTCCTTTTTCCCATGTGCGATTAGCAATAATCGGAAATCCGCCCTCCTTCATTATTCCATATGCCACCGCCCGCGCTGTTCCACCCGCGCCAATGATTACAAAAGTTTTACCTTTAACTGGCATTGCTTCTTGGAGCGTAAGAATCAGTCCCAGCCAATCGGTATTATAACCGGTCAGACGGCCACTTTCGTTGATAATTGTATTTACCGCTCCGATTTTCAGCGCATCGCCGTCAATATCATCCAGATATTCCATAACCTCGACTTTAAAGGGTATGGTTATACTGGCGCCCTGGATATTCATCCCCCTCATGCCCTGCAATGCTCCGCCCAAATTATTAACGCAAAACGCACTGTAGTTTCCTTCGATTCCCATTTCTTTCAAGGCTGCGTTGTGCATCAATGGTGAAAGGCTTTGCCTTACAGGATTGCCTAACAAAATATAATTATGCGGCGGATGACTCCGCGCAGATAAAACCGGCACTGAAGGAGAAGTCCATTCGCCTTTAAACAATTCATTAATTTGTTTCATCTCGTAAACAGTGAACTGTCCCGGAGCGGATTGTCCTTCCCGCCCCAGTGTGGCAAAACTCAAATAATTCCCCAACAAAGGCGCTATGGCACGACTGATGCGGCCTTTATCTCCCATGCACAGGGAAATAATTTCTGGAGAATGCTTACGCGCATAGAAGATCAAACTGAAAATCACTAAATTATCTTCGACAGTTTTAGCGAAAGTAACTATTTTCACAATGGCGGGTTTAGCTTTGGCGCATTGATGAAATATTTCTTTTAATTTTGTCAGCGCCGGAGTCTCTTTAAGATTATGGTAAGAAATTATAATTTTTGTTTTCCCCCTATGTTCTACACAAAAAGACTGTAGTTCCTTAATTACCGCAGATCCTTCCGCAAGTTCGATATCAACAAAGTCCGCACCCAGTTCAACTGCCTCTTTGAGCAAAACTATTTTCCGGTCTATTGTCTTTTTCCCGGCGCTTTTGATATCTGCTGTCCGTCCGGCAGGAGCCGCCTCCTCTTTTTTGCGGCACGTAACAATTATTTTAATCAAACTGGAATTTTCGCGGGCGGTAGAAATCAATTCCGCAAGCGATCCATCCTCGATCAAATCCATTCTCAATTCGATAAAATCGGCAAGCTGGCAACTTCTTTCTATGGCATGCAAAGCTTCTTTTTTTTTGCCGGCCGTAATGGAAATACAAATCATAATCTGCCTTCATTTTTCGGGTATGAACCCAATATTTTCAGAAAAGTTGTTTTTTTCTTCAATTCCTCCAAACAGCTATTTACCTGTTTGTCTGTAATATGACCTATCATATCCACGAAAAAACTATATTCCCATAATTTATCTTTTACAGGATGCGATTCTATTTTTGCCAAATTAATTTTTCGCCGGGCGAATGACGATAGCGCGTTGTGAAGCGAACCGGGTGAATGGGGTGTGGCAAAAATCAAGGAAGTCTTATCATTGCCCGTAGCTGTACTTTCTCCTCTGCCTATAACCAAAAAACGCGTCATATTGGAAGAATTATCTTCAATGCCTTCAGCCAGCGTATTCAGGCCATAAATTTGGGCAGCGAGAGAGCTGCCTATCGCCGCTTCATTCTTTTTCCCCCGCACCATTTGAACCGCCGTGGTTGTGCTCTCTGCTTCGCCCAAGATGCAATTGGGCAAATTGGTTTTAAGCCATACCTGACACTGTGCTAAAGGTTGCGGATGAGAATAAATTTTCTTAATATCCTTCATACTCTTGGCCGAAGAAATAAGGCACTGGCTGATCCGCAGAAATATTTCCGCCCTGATTTTAAGAGAAGTTGCAATAAGCCGGTCAAGTGTAACATTCACCGATCCTTCCAGAGAATTTTCCACAGGAACAACGCCCCAATCCACGGAGCTTTTTTCCACTTCATCAAATACACGATCAATCCTCGGTTGGGGAAAATAATGGCTGGAATCACCAAAGTGCAAACGCGCCGCCAAATGAGTGAAAGATGCTTCCGCGCCAAAGAAAGCAACGGTAGTCGGTTTTTGCAAACTGCGCGACGCGGAAATAACTTCCCGGAAAATCGATGTTACCGCTTCACGAGGCAGAGGACCGGAATTCAGTTCCTGCAAATAGCCATGGACCCTTGCTTCCTGAGCGGGATCGTATACATCAATTCCACTTTCGCCTTTAACCTTGCCGATCTGGACGGATATTTGCGCCCGTTCATTCAACAAACGGATAATTTCCCGGTCTTTCTCTTTCATGTTTTCCCTTAAGTCTTCCAACTTTCGCCGTTTCATTTTTTCATCTCCTCAATCACTGCCGTAATAAGTTTCGGTTCAATACTTCCACTGATAAAAGGCATTCCTATTTTCTTTAACAAAACAAAATGGATTATGTCACCCTTTTTTTTCTTATCCATCCGCAACAGAGGAATAATACTATCGCCGGCAAAAGACTTTGGTATTTTCCCGGGCAGGCCAGCACTGCGGATAAGCGCTTCGATGCGTTTGGTTTCATTGCCTTTGAGGTAGCCCATTTTTTCGGAAAGACGCGCCGCCGCGATCATTCCCAGAGCTACGCCTTCGCCATGCGTTATTGTATATTGGGAAATTGTCTCCAGCGCATGACCCAGCGTGTGGCCGAAATTAAGAATACGCCGCAGGCCTTGCTCTTTTTCATCAATTTCGACAATTGATTTTTTTATCTGGCAGCAGTTCTCGACAAGACCGAGCAAATATTTCGGGTCTTTTAATTTTATCGCCTCCATATTGCTCTCCAAAGTGCGAAACATTTTTTCATCGTCAATAGCTCCGTATTTAATAATTTCTGCCAGCCCATTGTTAAATTCTTTTTCCGGAAGCGTGTCTAAAAAACCCAAATCCGCAAACACGGCGCATGGCTGGTAAAATGTCCCCAGCAGATTTTTTCCGTGGGGAAGGTCAACGCCTGTTTTTCCACCGATGCTGCTGTCCACTTGCGCGATCAGCGTAGTTGGAATCTGGATGTAAGGCACAGAACGCATAAATATAGAAGCAACAAAACCGGTAATGTCGCCGACAACTCCGCCGCCTAAGGCAATCAGACAAGTCTCGCGGTCAGCTTCTAATTTAAGCAAATTTCCCGCAATATCCAGCACGGTGTTAATGTTTTTGGAAGCCTCTCCGGCGGGAAATTCGATCATGTGTACATTTAATCCGGCGTCTTTTAAACTGGAGAGAAGTTTTTTCCCGTAAAGACTGCCTACACAATTGTCAGTAATCATCACATAATGCCCCGCTTTATGACTTTTGGCAATAATCAGCGCCATCCGGTCGATTATGTCTTTACCGATGCGAATTTCATAAGATGATAGAACCTTCTTATCAAGATTAACTTTTATCGATCGCATATATTCACTTCCTTATTTTTTGTTTTTCCAACTATCGTCACCTTTATACAGAAATTCAAGACTATTTTTCAACTCAACTTTTGTAAAAATCAGTGGAGCCCCCTCCCTCTGGAGCTGTGGGATTCCAAGTAGCGGGACTAATGCCTCATTGCCGTAGTAATTGCTCTTAATTCGTCCATCAATTGATAGAACTTTTCCGGTTTCAAAGATTGCATTCCGTCGGAAACCGCTTTTTCCGGTTGAGGATGGACTTCCACTATAAGACCATCGGCGCCGACAGCAACCGCGGCACGGGACAGTGGAATTACATATTCCCAATGACCGGCAGCATGGCTGGGATCGACAATAACCGGCAAATGCGTCAAACCCTTCAGCACCGGAACAGCGCTTAGATCCAGAGTGTTTCTTGTCGCCGTTTCAAACGTCCTGATGCCGCGTTCGCAAAGAATCACCTGAGAGTTGCCCGATGAAAGGATATATTCCGCCGACATCAGCAGTTCTTCGATAGTGGTCATCATTCCTCTTTTTAAAAGCACCGGTTTTCGCGAACGGCCGACTTCTTTGAGCAAGGCAAAATTCTGAACATTGCGCGCGCCGATTTGCAGCATATCGGCATAAGACTCCACGAGATCAACATCAGCGGGATTTACCACTTCAGTGACTGTAGGCAGACCCGTTCGTGCGCTGACTTGATTCAATATTTTCAAGCCTTCTTCTTCCATACCCTGAAAGCTGTATGGCGAAGTGCGCGGCTTATAGGCGCCTCCTCTAAGAATCTGAGCACCTCCCTTTTTAACGACATAGCCGCTTTCCAGCAATTGTTCTTCGCTTTCAATCGCACACGGGCCAGCTATTACCACAAACTCCGGGCCGCCGATTATAATTGAACCTACAGAAACCACCGTATTACCTTCGTGCGATTCACGGCTTGCCAACTTGTATGGTTTTAAAATAGGCATGGTTTTTTCCACCCCCGGTAAAGATTCCGCATGTTTGAGAATTTCCTTGTCGCGATTGTCACCGACAGCCCCGATGATTGTCCGTTCAACACCGATTGAAGGATGCGCTTTGTATCCGACAGATTCAATCCAGCGAATCACATCTTCAATCTGTTTTTCCGTAGCTTTATTTTTCATTACAATGATCATGACTTCCCCCTCCTTAAAATTAAAAAAGGCCATGGCTTTTGCCGCCATGGCCTTAAAAAAGAAAAGCCATGGAAGCTCTTTCGATCTACCCATGGCTGTTTTGGTTTATTTTACCTTAACAAGTCCTCCTAAGCGACGGGCAGACCAATGCAAAATAGGTATAAAACCAATAACCATAAATATTGTTGTTTGCAGTTAGTTTTCTGTCCATCGTAAAAAACCTGTCCTTTATTTAGGAAACGTATAGTCAAACTAAAAAAATTTGTCAAGAGAAAATTTAAAAAGTGTTAATTTAAAATAATGTGATTTTTCTTAAAAATACCTTTTAAATGTTACACCTACAAAGCAGCAATTATGGTGGGTTAAATATTTTGAGGATTTGCGTTTGTAATGGTTGATCTAACGAGCCTGTAGGAAAACTCCAGAATACAATTTTTGTGCTATTTTCAGGGGTCTTTTTACCCCTCCTCATCGTGCGATCGTCGCTTGTAAAGCATTTTACGCGGTCGTTTTTTTAAGCATCTCCCGTCAAGTGCTGCGCGCCGACTTTTTCTACAGGCTCAACGCCAGAGTTGAGCCGCTTGTCGGCTCTAACGACTGGTTGTGAGGTTTTATATGTTATCATTTCATAAGGGCTGGCCCCTATACGTTGCTTTGCTGCTCGAATTATGGGCAGTAGCTATTTGTTTGTCAATTCTTTGGGAATATTACAAGCCATACAGTGAAAAAAAGCAAGGCAAAACTAAGAATAACCAATGCCCATGTGAGGCGGACAATACGACGGGTGGAAATCTCGGCAAGTTGAGACGCCAAAACAAAAATCTCAGACTGTTTTTTGGAAATATCGGACAGAGAGTAAAGGAAAATATTAACTTGATTCCTATCGTAACGAGAATTGGTATTAATGTTAGTAATTTCTTTACGAAGTTGTTCAATTTTTGTTTGAAGTTCTTTAGGATTGTCCATGATTTTATTTACACACAACAATTAATATACCAAGTTGGTATTTTCCGATATTTTGTGCAATCCTATATTAATTCAAAAAAAATAAAAAGAAATAAATATGTCCTAAAATCAAATATTACTGAACTTTTGCCATTGGGTGTTTTGTGGTAATACCGACTAAAAGCTTTGTGGGTAATATATGGGAAATTTGCCCAACTACCATCAAATGCCCCGCAATACTAATTTATCATGGTCATAATTATGGTGCAAACATGGTCAATGATTATCGCTTGAAATACAGCATTTTCATTGAGGTTGACGTTTTATTGATTACAGGAAGAAATGCTTGCTGAAAATATCACTACAAATAGTTAATGGAGAATAATTTTTTAGAAGTGAGTATTGTGAATCGAAAGAAATTAACGGATCACAGATTATGGGGTAGGATTTCGCTCCCGTGAATCTGATTGTTCGATTTATACGTCCGGCAAAAATTATCGCGTCCGGTCAAATTATGTCTTCATTCCTGAAACGCCAAAAAAGCAACGCGCCGAAAATAAGGCCGTAGATAAGAATGTTGATAAGCGGATAGATAGATCCGTATTCGGGAAACCCTTCACTGCCAATAAACGAAGACGCAAAATGTTGCGTGCCGGAAAGTTTCGGCCATAAATAGTAGACAACCCTCCACGCTGTCCAGTCCTGCTGCGAGCCCAGTTGAGGCATCATAGCCTGTGCCTTTGAACTATGGCTTATAGCGAATATCCCGTCGGCCACGAAACTAATAATACCAATGCCCATAACACAAAGAAAAGCGGCTATGTCGGGCATCATCAGCGAAAAAAGGAGCACGGCAATAACCACAAAGAGCAGATTGAAAGAGCAGAGCAGTGAGGCAACTAGGTATCCGGGCATGACAACTTTCAATGTTATGGAAGCAGTCAGGAATATAATAGCGTGAAGAATAAACATGAAGAAAGCCGACAAAACCCACAACCCGAGGACTTTTCCTATAACGTACTGCCGCCGGGTGATCGGTTTGGAAAGAATAGACGATTGCATCCCCTCATCCCGGTCTCGTCTAAACACGCGCATGGAAAACAACGCCGTCAGAAGCATCATACCTACAGCAATAACGTGGAAAGTCGCTCTCGAAACTGACCCGACAATAGCTCCGGCATCAAGCTCCTGCCCGTTCACCATGTAATTACCGTGATAACAGCCGCGCATAAGAAAAACGAATGTGACGCAGATAACAAACATGACGACAAAGCTTCGCTGACGAACTTCATCGGTAAGGGTATATTTCGCAATTTTAATGATGGGGGAAAGCGCTTTTGGCATTTTCATGTCAACCTTTCACAAACCTTACAAACACATCTTCCAATGTATCACTGTCCTTGACCAGGGTCGAAATTTTGTCCTTCACCAAAAGTCTGCCGCGATTGATGATTGCGGCGTTATCGCATATTTTTTCAACTTCCGACAGCAGATGTGAGTTCAGGAAGATAGTCATCCCTTGGTTTTTAAGCGATTCCAAAAGCTGGCGTATTTCTCTGATCCCGATGGGATCGAGGCCGGAGGTGGGTTCATCGAGAATTAAGAGTTTCGGATTTCCTATGAGCGCGGCGCCGAGTCCGAACCGTTGAATCATGCCCTTGGAATAGGTGCTCGTTTTTGTGTGTTCCCTGCCTTGCATGCCGACAAGTTCGACGATGCGCCGGCATTGATCCGTCGCCTCGGATCGGCTTATATCCAATAATTCCGCACAGCGTTGCAGATACTGCCATCCGGAAAGATGCGGAGGAATATGATAATTCTCGGCCAGATAACCGACTGCATTGCGGCTAGCCGCATCTGTGCAGCAAAGACCATTTACCGACAAGCTTCCCGCTGTCGGCTTTGTAAAGTCAAGGAGCATCTTAACGATTGTCGTTTTTCCCGCGCCATTGGGTCCAAGAAGAGCAAAATACTCACCTGTCTTGACGGAAAAGGAAATGTTATCGACGGCGGCAAGGGAACCATATCGTTTGGTTACGGAGTTCAATTCAATCATGAAAAAAGTATATGTACTCCGATCTGGTATGTCAATAAAATATTGGCCACAAAATGTGAGATAGAGTGTTGATTTTTGTCGTCGACCATCCACCCCAGGGCAGGAAAAATCATGGTTGTCTTGCACATCAGGTGAAGGGTAAATCATTTATCACAAGGACAACAACCTGCTATTTAAAAAGCTTTCTGCATTTTATTATTAGGCCGCTGCCCCTGATGATTACTGAGGGGTCAATGTACCGTCAGAATTGATTTTATAGACCAAGATATTGCCGCCACCCATATTTGCCACATAGGCAAATCTCCCCAATGGGTCAACAGTGACGGAGGCAGGATACGTCCCAGCGGGCACTGGAGTTCCCAAAACGGTCAATGTCCCGTAAGTCGGATCTATGGTATAGGTCGAAATAGTGCCGTCACCCGAATTTGTCGCATAGGCAAATTCCCCCACTGGGAGTTTAACCGTGATGATGGAAGTAGGATCAGTACCGGCAGCCACTGGCGTTCCCGCGACCAATGCCCCGGTAGTTTGATCGATGGTATAGACCGAGATATTGTTGGAAAACTCATTTGCTACATAAACAAATTTTCCTGACTGGTCAACAGTGACAGAGGAAGGATCCGTACCGGCAGCCACTGGCGTTCCCAAAGCGGTCAATGTACCGTCAGTCTCAATAGTATAGGCCCAGATAGTGCTGTCACTCATATTTGCCACGTAGGCAAATTCTGATGATCCAACCAAAACCGTTATGATGGAAGCAGGACTCATACCGGCAGCCACTGCCGTTCCCAAAGCGGTCAATGTACCGTCAGCAGAATTGATTTTATAGGCCGAGATAGTGTTGTCACCCATATTTGCCACATAGACAAATTGCCCTGACTGGTCAACCGTGACGGAGGCAGGATACTCCCCAGCAGCCACTGGCGTTCCCAAAGCGGTCAATGTACCGTCAGAATTGATTTTATATGTCCAGATAGTGCCGCCAACTGTATCTACCGCATAGGCAAACCCCCTCTTTAAGGGATCAACCGTAACGGAGGTGGGATACGTCCCGGCAGTCACTGGCGTTCCCAAAGCGGTCAATGTACCGTAAGTCTGATCTATGGTGTAGGCCGAGATAGTGCCATTCGTATTTGCCGCGTAGGCAAATTGCCCTGACGGATCAACAGTAACGGATGTAGGACCCGTCACACAATTAATCACTGCGCTGCCTACAGGTGCGCCGTTGATTGTGCCACTACCGTCGCTGACAGAGCAAGTCTGAGACGGGTTGGTCGGCTGCGTTTTCACCGTAATGGCGTAGGCAGACCCGTCGGTTAGTGGCGTGGCAAAGGAGAAAGAACCATCGGCAGATATGCTCCGATCATCCCCGCCATTGTTCTGCAACACCATCCCGCTGCCGACCATACCGCTGACAGTGCCGCCGAGCGTGTAACTATATCCGGGACTGGTTCCGCAGGATGACAGAACAGCCACCAAACCAACAGCCCATACGGTATTGGCCAACATCCTCAAAAAGACTCTAAGTTCACGTTCTTTCTCCATAGACAGCGCCAACATTTTTTCTCCTTGTATGCGGATTGCGGATTATTATTAAAATTAATTAAGTATTGTTTTTTAGTGGTGGAAGTATATGAAGAATTGTCTTACATGTCAATTAAATATTGACCACAAAATGTGTGGCGTGGTGTGTCGATGTTTGCCTTCGGGCGAAGTAGACAATTTACTGTTTTCAGGAAGAAGTATTTGTAGAAAACATCTACGAAGCAATAGATTCATGAAGCCGGGAAAACTAAAGATCAATCATCGATTTTGACAACTACCCACCACTGAATAGTTGCAGTTGAAGTCAACCTTTTTGATGATGATTTGATTTTTCAAAATCGATCATTGGGTTTTCTAGTGGAGCCCTACGGCAGAAGCCGAAAAATTCTAAGCCGGGCAATTGACAACCTCCCGAAAATAGTGAGTCTAAAGATTACTGCAAATATACGACACTTCACCCGGTAATATTTAAAATATTTCTTCGTCTATTCACTTAAAATAATATGGTCATATTATATCTTGACAAATTTAATGGACGAATATATTTTGTTGTCGTGACAACATATTTATAAAAACGAAGAAAGTTGTTTTAATGAAACAAAAGATCGAAACATTTTTTTTGGATGAATCACTTGGATTCTGGCTGTACCGCAGTCATATTCAAGTGTCCGCTGCTTTGCGCCAGGCTTTTCAGGATGCGGGCCATGATTTAACGCCCGAGCAATGGGCGGTTTTGTTGCGTCTGCATGAACAAGAGGGGCTGAATCAAAGTCAACTGGGAGAAAAAACTTTCAAAGACCGTCACAACATCACCCGTATCCTCAGACAACTGGATAGGCGGGGATATATTGAAAAATTTCATGATAAAAAAGACAAACGCGCTTTTCGCGTTTATTTATCCCCAGCAGGGCGTAGTCTTTTAAGGGAATTGAAACAAATAGTTTTAAAGCACCGTGATCGTGTGTGCAAGGGTTTTAGTAAAGATGATTTGCTGAATATTCGTGATTATCTTCATCGTATAGTTAATAATCTGCGGCGTTAGTAATCATGATAAATAATGCATCGGAATTGGGAAATTCAAGCTGATGCGAATAAACAAATAAATAAGATAGTTTCAAATAGGTAGGAAAAATATGAAAAAATGGGGATTTAGAATCTTTGTTGTTGCTGTAATCACTGCGGCGGTTATATATGGAATTGTGTATTTCATTCACTCCCTTTCTCATGAACGTACTGATGATGCATATGTGGCGGGTACTGTTGTTCCCATCGCCGCTGAAGTCAAGGGTAAAGTAATTAATGTGTATATTAACGATAATCAATATGTCGAAGCCGGAACGCCCCTTCTGGAAATTTACCAGCAGGATTATCTCGATCTGGCAAAAGAAAAAAAAGATACCATATCCAGATTAATTTCCGAGGAAAATGAGCATGCAGCGACTATTGAGGAAAAAGAAAAAACTCTGACCAAAGCACGATACAATCTTGATGTGGCATTAAGTGAAGAAGATCTGGCGCAAAAGGAAATGCAGCGTTACGAAAGCCTGTTGAAAAAAGATGCCGTATCCCAGAATCAGTATGATCAAATGAAGTCGCGCTGGCAGGTAACGATTGCCCGCCGTCAGGCCGCAGCCGCCGCTATCGATGAAGCGCAGGCCGCGATCAAGGCTATCAAAGCAAAGTACGCAACTCAGTCTTTTAAGATCAAAGAAGCACAATCAACAAAAAATCTGGCTGAACTTGATTTGACAAGAACAGTCGTTGTCGCGCCGGTCAGCGGGAGAATTGCCATGAAGAATATCGACCCGGGTAAGTATGTGATGCCGGGGCAGTCACTGCTTGCTATTGTAAAAGAAGATATCTGGGTAATTGCCAATTTCAAAGAAACACAAATTGCAAAAATGGTGGTTGGCCAGCCGGTAGAGATCAAAGTTGACGCATATCCCGCAGTAAAATTCTCCGGTCATGTCGACAGCCTCCAGACTGGCACCGGCTCTATCTTCAGTTTACTGCCTCCGGAGAATGCGACAGGTTATTTTGTGAAAGTTGTGCAAAGAGTCCCGGTTAAAATTATTATCGATTCCAAATTCGATTCACAACATCCTCTTTGGCCGGGTCTGTCGGTTGTTCCCACAGTCGATGTCAGCCGTCAGACTGGAACAAAGCTGTCGAAAAAATAGAGGCTCTATGGATGAAAAGCACCATTTACATAAATGGTTAATCACTCTGACTGTAATGACCGGCACCATCATGGCCGCGCTGGACATGAGCATCGTCAATGTAGCTCTGCCGAACATGCGCGGCACACTTAGCGCCTCCGTGGAAGAAATTACCTGGGTTGCCACCGGATATATTCTGTCCAATGTAATCATTATGCCGATAGTTGCTTTTTTAAGCTCACGTTTTGGCCGCAAGAATTTTTACATTTTTTCCGTCTTGCTATTTACCGGTTCATCCATGCTTTGCGGAATAGCCTGGGACCTTACCTCCATGGTCGCTTTCAGAATACTTCAGGGCATTGGCGGCGGTGCATTGATACCGATTTCGCAATCAGTACTGCGGGAAACATTTCCGCCTAAAGAACAGGCGATGGCTATGGGAATTTTTGGGGTGGGTGTAATGCTTGGGCCGGCCTTCGGCCCTACTCTTGGCGGATGGCTCACCGATAATTACTCGTGGCCGTGGATATTTTATGTCAATGTCCCTGTTGGTATTATAAATATTTTGCTGATTATGAAGTTTATTGAAGATCCGCACTATCTTGTCCGGCAAACCGGTAAGGTTGATATTCTCGG
>Ga0209777_10003259_pt1 | contig 20314 bp, 14 predicted proteins | sample FrelakmetHBP12HB_FD_187147 | JGI IMG/M metagenome (GOLD analysis project Ga0209777, IMG submission 187147) | Freshwater lake sediment microbial communities from the University of Notre Dame, USA, for methane emissions studies -HBP12 HB (SPAdes)... | ecosystem: Environmental > Aquatic >...
TGGGACAAGCGTAAACTGCATCGCCTCCTGGAACGGTACTGGCTGGTCACCACTGGGATCGGGGATGGCACGCACAGGACAACCCTATGTCGAAGCCTTGACCGTATACAATGGGAACCTGATCGCGGGGGGCAATTTCACCACGGCGGGGGGGACAAGCGCAAACTCCATCGCCTCCTGGAACGGTACTGGCTGGTCACCGCTGGGATCAGGGATGGGTGGAGGGTGGCCTGGGGTCGAAGCCCTGACCGTATACAATGGGAACCTGATCGCGGGGGGGCGTTTCACCACCGCGGGGGGGACAAGCGCAAACTACATCGCCTCCTGGGATGGGGCAGCCTGGTCACCGCTGGGATCGGGGATAAATAACGTTGTCTGGTCCCTGGCCGTATACAATGGGAACCTGATCGCGGGGGGCTCTTTCACCACCGCGGGGGGGACAAGCGCAAACTACATCGCCTCCTGGAACGGTACTGGCTGGTCACCGCTGGGATCGGGGATGGGCGGAACATCCCACGAGGGAGTCGAAGCCCTGACCGTATACAATGGGAACCTGATCGCGGGGGGTGGTTTCACTACAGCGGGGGGGACAAGCGCAAACAACATCGCGGCTTGGTCAAAGTAATTGTGTTAGCCATGTATCTACCGTGTTTCCATTTTTTCGAGGGAAGCCCTTTGGACAGAGCTGAGCTCACTTCATGCTAAATGGTATTGATTTTGACCTAGAGTGAACTCTCGTTGACAGCTCAGAATGCAACGTGCTTAAGAACAAAAACTCCTCTACAATTAGTATCACGGGATAAAGTTTAGCTTCAAACACCGCAAGTAAGAGGAGGTCTTTTCTAAAGGTCTCAGTCTGCTTGCCGGTGGCAAGCAAAGGACTGAGGCTCGTTGTTGTCAGTAACGTAAACTCGTTTCTGACGTCATCTAGTTGGGAGCCGACACCCGGTAAAACCGATTTCTGTAAAGGCCATACAATCCACGCGCTCTAACTCCTTCAACACCGCACGGCCTCAAGGGTTATTCATTTGATATGAGCTTCAGCGTCTTGTATGATGGATCCATCTTGACATGTACAGTCGTCATGATTCCTGGCCTGACTGTGAGTTTCTCGATAACGAGCTGATCCATCAAACGTAGTCTGGCGCCTCCTTCATCCTTAAAAAGCGAGATGACCACGTTTTCATAAGTGCCAGCGAAAACTTCTTTGCTGTTAGTGATGTGCTCCTCGCCCGGGACACCACTCACCCACAACGAAGTTTCATCACCGCGATATTTTAGCTTAGTTTCGAGAGAATACGCCTCGGGATTCCCTACCGTGAATACGAAACGCTTTATCCCTGTTTCTGCTTGCCTGTCGAAAATGACTCGAAGAGTCCCTAGTTCGGTTTCCGGCTGTGGATTGGTCTGTCCAACTGCACCTTTGGTACCTTCCAGGGTCTTGGCCCTAACCAGTTCTTCAGCCCTCCCGCGGACTTTGTCAAGATTTAGGTCCCAAATGTCAGCATTCTTGCCCCCTGGATAGCCCAACGTACGGTCCACCAACCCAAGTATGTCGTTTTCGACACTCTGACTTGCCACCGCGTTGCCGTTCAGCATAAGGGCGAAGACGTCGTATCTAATTGAATAGAATTCCTCTTTCTTCTTGTTCCCGTACCAGCCTTCGGCAAAGATGTAGATATGCAGGGGGTTTCCGTTTACCACGTAGTCTAAGCGCATAGAACGAATCAACAGATCTTTTCCTTCGGACGACCTATACGGTTCCCATTGTCTCAACGGGAGATCTATAGAGCTCCTCCAGTATTCCGTACTCCCTTCTGACGAACGGTGGAGGCTAAGCGAAAATGTTGGAGTTGAAGAGTAGAAGTAACCCCGGTTCTTGTTGACAACATCTAAGCCATTGACAAGTCCAATCACGAGAAACCCGACTGTGTCGATGTAAGATTTCCCCACAGATTGCATACTCTCAGTGATTCTACTTAACCCATTATCTCTCGCGACCTTATTGAATGTAACATTGGTGGCTTTAGCATCATGGTTATCAGGATTCATCCTGTAAAACGTAAGAATCGAGTCTGATTTCAAGAACTCGCCGACCTCAGTTCTGAATGCCTTGCCATTGTCTCCGAATTTTTCTGCGGCCCAATTACCGCTAATTTGCCTTGGCTCTGACTTGTCTGAAATTGTATAGGCAAATGCCCCTTCAGGATCCGTAATGTAGATTGTCAAATGCCGCATATTAAAGCCTCGAGCGAGGTTCTCTAACGTATACAGCTGAGACTCTAAGCTGTCTGTAAGATCGCTTGGGGAATCACCCTGAACTTCAGGTGCTCCAACCATGCTGACCTCTGTTCCGTCAGCGTAAATGATCTTGGCTACTTGTCGCCTTTCGATCATTTGAAATGGCTTGTCGCCCTTTGGATCGAATTCTACGTTTGTGTCGGTGACTCGAATAATCTTGCACTCGATCACCTTGTAGTCCGTCGTCACAATTTTGTCCAGAGCCTGTGAATAGCAAGGTTGAAACAGAAAGACTGCGCATGCAAAACACGCAAGCAAAGCAATCGCGGTTCGCGTCATAAGTCCTCCATATTAGAGTTCTCTGCTCTTTATCTTTCTATGTAATGTGGTGTCATGGCTTTTGCAATAGTCTTCGCAACTCCTAGGTAAGCCATTTACTCTGGTGCTCCGTTCAGTACCTTTGAAGGTACTGCCTGATCTTCTTCAATCACAGGAGATTCCAGCAGCATACTAGTCAATCCTTACCATTAACAATCTCGCATGAATCAAAGCGGGAATAATGTCAGTGGACACGAAAGTAACTGTGATCAGAGATCCGAGTAACACTAACTTCTTTGACGACTGGGAAAGCACCATGTTTAGGCCGCATCTCGATGATATTTGCTGTCTGATTTCTTGGGCAATATCCATGATCATTCTAATTCCATGTTTACCTTCAACAGACTGCATCGTTATTGTAGGCAAATCCTAATTATCTGCAGGCCAGCCCAATTATCAGCTACGTAAGCGTAATCGCCGAGAATCGCAACACCACCGGCTTGCCCCGGGGTATCATAACTTCTCACCAATGATGGGGCACCTGGATTGCTGATGTTTACAACTTCCAGTCCTGCATCTTCATCTGCTATGTAAGCATAGTTATCAGCGACAGCAATGCTATAGGTAGCGTAGCCCGGTGTATCGTAGCTGCCTCTCAGCATAGGAGTGAGCGGATTGCTTATGTCAATGACCAACAATCCGTAACATAAATCTGCGACATAAGCGTAACTGCCCGATATAACCACGTCTCGCATGTCGCATCGCCCGACGTATCCGCCAATCAATCGCGGAGTGACCTTATTGCTGATGTCAATGATCTGTAGACCTGAGTCTGAATCAGCAATATAGGCATAGTTGCCGACGACAGCTATACCGTGAGCATACCCCGGTGTCTTGTAACTACTGACTAATGTCGGAGCTTCTGGATTGCTGATATTAATGATTTGCAGACCGGAAAACCTATCCGCCACGTAGGCAAAGTTGCCCAGAATTGCAATGTCCATTGCCGCGTCTGGTGTATCGTAACTGCCAACCAATGTTGGTGAAGCCGGATTGCTTACGTTGAGGATTTGGATTCCGGCGAATTCCTCGGCGAGGTAGGCGTAGGCTCCAGAAAGAGCCACTCCTTGTGCGTAGCCTGGTGTTTGATAGCTACCCACTTGCGTCAGAGCAGTCGGATTACTAATGAGGAATATCTTGAGGCCAGTAAACAGAGAAGTCACATAAACATAGTTGTTAGAGATCGCAACCTCATAAGTAGTGCCTACAGAAATGCTGCTTATGATTCCGCATGGAATTGACGGCTGGCGCACCTCAATGCTGTCCGGCGAACCCGAAATGCCGGTGGCTGTCACTGTCACATAACCGACCCGCTCGCTCCCGGTCTTGTTTGTGTCGGCCGTTATTGTGAAGCTTGTTCCAGAGACTCCCTGAGTCAGGGATACACTCAACCAATCGTAGCCTTTGTTCACGGTGTAGCTGAAGGTTGTCTGGTTGCCGCAATTGGTGACACTTATCGAGGGACTCATCGACCGTTCTGCAGGTGCCGACCAGCTCGTCAATGAAACACAAAGGATTGCATCGGCTGTGAGAGTTGTAAGTGACATGGCACTGCCGTAGCCTGTGCCGGCGCTATTGGTAGCATATGCCCTCACGTAATAAGTAGTTCCTTTTGTCAAACCGGTAATGCTGCTTGTAAAAGTTCCGGCGCCAGTGCCGTCCGTCGTCTTTGTATCTGACACTGTTGGCGTTTGATTTGTGCTCCAACATACACCGCGAGCAGTGACCGTGGCTCCGCCATCCGATGTTACAGTCCCGCCACACTGCGCCGTTGTTTGCGCTATCGCACTGACTTCCGCCGTGGTCACTACTGGTACTTTGACATCGGGACCAGCAGAATTGTCTTTCTTGTTGCACCCGAGGATCAGAAGGACAATTGCTGCACCGATCAGCTTCGAGAGCACCATCCCGGACTTCATTGCATGCCTCCAAGTTCCGTTCATTTGTGTTCCACCCTTATATAGGCACTTACTTGATGTCCGTTGTCGTCAGTGCCAGACATTGTGAGTTCTTGCCAGCCAGGCTGCAATAGATATGTCTTGGTTTCGCTGTAGCTCAGAGTTCCGCCTCCAGGTAGTCGAGTCGTTCCGAACCACGTGTTGAATATCTCTGTGCCGCCTTCGTAGGAGGAGGTAACTTTCCCTGAAGAATCATATATCTTCATGGAGGATTTGGAAAGGTTGACTCCCACACCGTTGGTTTCTCTGAGGGTAAGTGTCATAGTGTAAGTGTGCAGTCCGACTGGAAGTGGATTTGGGCTGACTGAAATGGTCATGTATGCAGTCGTTGCTCCTTGAGTGGCGGTTCTCCCGCTAGTGTTATTCGAAATGATTGACCAGTTGGGTACTTCATCGGCTGTCTTCAGAGCAAAGTAGTAAGTCGTGTTTGGTGAAAGTCCAGTCACCGTGAATGACTCGCTGCTTCCGGCTGACTTTGGTGTTGGCTCACCGTAGGCCTGACTTGCAGCACTCCAGTTGGAACTCGTGATGGTGGAAGTGGAATATCGAATGTCGTATTGACTAGCAGTTCCGCTGCTGCCGTCGTCGCCAGGGGCCGTCCAAGTCAGTGTGATCGTGCTTGTCGTCGGAGCTGTCGCTGCCAGATTCGATACAGCGGCAGGAGGAGTAACGTCACTCAGGGCACTAGTTCTTCCGCTGGTGATGTTAGAAAGACCCGACCAGTTTGGTTTCTCGTCAGCTGTTTCAATGGCGAAATAGTAAGTCGTGTTCGGTGAAAGGCCGGTGACCGTAAATGACTCGCTGCTTCCGGCTGACTTTGGTATTGGCTCACCGACTGCCTGCGCTGCGGCGCTCCAGTTGGAACTCGTAATGGTGGAAGTGGAGTATCGGACATCATATTGATTGGCAATTCCACTGCTACCGTCATCGCCCGGCGCGATCCAAGTCAATGTGATCGTGCTTGTCGTCGGAGCCGTTGCTGCCAGATTCAATACAGCCGCAGGAGGAGTAACGTCACTCAGGGCACTAGTTCTTCCACTGACGATGTTAGAAAGACCCGACCAGTTTGGTTTCTCGTCAGCTGTTTCAATGGCAAAATAGTAAGTCGTGTTCGGTGAAAGGCCGGTAACCGTAAATGACTCGCTGCTTCCCGCAGACCTGGGTGTTGGCTCGCCCGAAACCTGAACCGCAGATCCCCAGTTGGAACTCGTGATAGCAGAAGTGGAGTAACGAATATCATACTGACTGGCAGTCCCCGTACCTCCGTCATCACCTGGAGCAGTCCAAGTCAGAGTCATACTGTTCGAAGTCGGACCACTTGCCGCGAGGTTCGCCACTGATGACGGCGGCGTAACATCAGCCAATTGACCTGTTGTTGCGCTTGATACATTCGACATGCTTGACCAATTGGGCACTTCGTCTGCCGTTTTGAGAGCAAAGTAGTAGGTTGTATTCGGCGAAAGACCGGTCACTGTAAATGACTCGCTGCTACCCGTAGACCTGGGTGTTGGTTCGCCCGAAACCTGAACCGCAGATCCCCAGTTGGAGCTCGTGATAGCAGAAGTGGAGTAACGAATATCATACTGACTGGCAGTCCCCGAATTTCCGTCATCACCCGGAGCAGTCCAAGTCAGTGTGATCGTGCTTGTCGTCGGAGCTGTTGCAACCAAATTGGTAATGCTTGCCGGAGACGAGTTGTCTCCTTGTTGAGAAAGAATAGTGGTACTTGTGATAGGTTTGCTCTCTTCAGGCAGCATCTTTGAGTACTCCACACCAAAGCAGGCAAAACTAAGGATGCCGCTGCAAAGTGGCTTGTTGGCCCAGGCCTTGACTGTAACAGATTGGGAATTTAGCGTGCCTGATTGCACAGCCGTGATCTGCTTTGAGTTTTGATCGTAAGATGCGAGGCCGGACGTGAATTGAATTGGATTTACGCTCAGCGAAGGAAGAGTAATACCAATGTCATCGAGAATCTTTACAAGGGCTTCATAGATAGTTCCGAGCCCAATCATATCAAGAAGTTCGAAAAAGCTAATCCTGTAATAGTCAATATCAACCGGCACTGGATGCGTCAGACGAATTGCCGGCATATTGATTAGGTTCGTGGCAACTGAGACTCCCAGTTTCTCCGCGAGTTGAACGGCGATCTTGCTAATTGCGCCTTGCAGCTTTTCCATCAAGGGAATATTGATACCGGCGAAAAGAACGTTCAAAGCAGACTCAACTGTAGCAGATTGGGGGCTTTTCTGCGAGCTAAAATATCCGGCTACTTTCAGTTGTGCCCTATCACCAACTCTCAGTTCAGTGCCCGAAAGCGGCTGAAACCTAACCCTTACACTGTCCAGATCCGTTGGAAGAAATCCATCTATCACGTTATCAGCAATACCGAGGCTGAGAGCGATTCCGGAGAGTACAGACGAAGCCACCCCTCCCGCTCCTCCTGTAGAGATAAGAATAACAATTCCAGCGACGTTTAAACCAGCCTTGACATTGGACAGTGCCAAGCTCAAATTATCACATTGGATTAGGGCGTAAAAAGTATCAAATTCTGCACTGGCCATGTGCACCTGCGAAAGCGAAGCAAGATGACTTTTCAAGCCCCCACTTTTCTGAGTCACTCCGAACATATCAGCCAGGCCCATTTCAACCAGAAAGCCATCAATCTGCCTCTTCGTGGAGTCGGGTAAACTGGCCAACTCGGTCTGCAGCGCCTGCATCATTTGCCCCAGACGTGCTAAGTCCTGCGCCAAAATCGCAGAGTCACCAGCAGGAACTATATTAAGTACCCTAAGTCGGCCTTGAACCGTGCTAACAGCGGTCGTCAGGTCGTTCGTGGTAGTCATCATATCTGAAAGTATTTGCCCGGGGGGAAGTCCCGTGCTTGGCGCCTCCGTTACCGCGAATTGAACTGTGTCACTTGCTTTGCCGGTGGTATCGTGCAGAACCACATTGAATGATCCGGCCGCCACTATCGGGACATAGAAACGAAACGTCTGACCTTCTACGCCTAGAATTGGGGTTTGCACTGAATCGAATTGAACCCAGGCCGAAGCCGATGACACCTGAAGATTCTTGATCGCGGCTTCAACATTTGTGCCGGGCGCCCCAGATGTCTTTGCCAAGGATAGTTGTATGCGCGTGTTCGGCGGAGACGGGTTGGTCGATTTGTTGGAGCAGCCCAGTTTAAGAGCGAGTGTTGTAAATAGAATCACAAGCACCATCACTCGAATGTCTTTACAATGTGTCATTGATCTATGTCCTCCTCTCAGAAATCGGTATTCAAATATAGGTGTTCTCCTGCATTTGTGCAAGAAATGCAATGAGACGGACCTTCCAAAAGAGGGGTTTTTCTACGAGGAAGCGCGGCTAACCGCTCGGAATCTGGAGGTCGATTCCCCAAGTCTACTCATACGTCACTACTCGCCAGTCCTCACGAAACGTAACCTTTATATAGTAGTGAATATTCCCCCCTGGTATGAACAGCAAACAAGCATTCCCGGAGTACATCAGAGTATTGAAGAACCTGGAACGAAGACTGAAGACCGTCGAGAGAAGGCAGAAGGACATGGACGAGAAGCTAGATCACATCATCTTCCGGCTAATCGTGGACGAAACCAAACCAGTGCACGTCGATGATAACAATGATTGCCGTTACGACCGAAACGAGTACAACCACTTCAAAGGTATCTAAACAAATCCCTGTCTCTGGCTTCCTGCTTGGTATCCTTGATCTCCCGAAACCTGTCAGGTAGTCCAGACAATGCCATTGCAGATTTGGCGAAGCGGCTCGAAAACACCCAACCTTCACGATAACCATGCCTTTGGCTGAACCTCGAAACGTGATCGACCATGCCCAACCTTCGCAGCTTAGCTCTGACAATCTCCAGAACCCGCCGGCTGCAGCCATACTTGTGAGCCACGCGTTCCAGCGACTTCAGGTATTGGCCGTCAGCATACTTCAGCTCAACGAAGATAGCCAAGAACAACTTCTGGTGATTCCTGTTGTTGGGAAAGAGAATCTCGGCGAACTCGTCCAAAGACTCAATGCAACTGATCCTGTTGAAGCCGAACTCAATCTTCGTACCACCTTTCATGTAGACCCCACCCTTTTTGATCAAAACAGGACATTCCATGGGGAGTCACCTGATCTTGGCCTTGTTAAAAAACTGCGATGACCTTGCCCCCGTTTTCTTGAAATCGCTTTGCGCCGAAAACCGTGCGAAACCGGTTGAACCCTGCTGTTGGAAGCTACTTCACCAACAAGCACACCATTGGAAAACGGGTCTCAGACGACAAGGACAGTCTGAACTACCTGTTTTGTTAGGAGGGCAATTCCCTTTACAATCTCTGACCCCGTGATTCATCCTCCGAGTCATCGTTTTCTCGTCGAGGAGTACCGAAAAACACCATTTTGTTAGCATTCTTGCGCATCTCGACACGCTCCTTCACGATCTCCAAGGCCATGCCCCTCAGACCCGTTCCAAAGCTGCTTTCAACCCAGTAGATCGTCTCGTAAGACGAGACGTAAATCTCATTGAACAACCGATGAAACCGCCACCTGACGCCTTGACGAGTCATTCCAAAGGAACTCTCAACCTTGTCGCCATAGTTCTGCCTCAAAACCATGTACTTGACTCCCACATCCTTGAGCTCGATCTCCAACTGCTTTTCATCGCAGAGCTTCTTCAAGCGCTCCAAGAAGATCTTATCCTTTTCCGAAAGATTCATCTTCGCTCCACCAAAATGTCCTCACCATACTGGGAAAGCCTGACTTCTCGATCTTGCTCCATGAAAATCAAAGTGATGAACCGGTAGACCTTGTCTCGGCGTTCCTCGGAAAGCATTGGCTCGATGGAACTGAAGAGAACCTCAGTTTGAAGTAGGTTGACGATGTGCAATCGGTAATCATCAAGTGTGAGACTCTTCTCCCATTCCTGAAGGTGTTCGTCAGTTTTCTCCGCCCCGATCAAACCGTCGAGATCCGTCAGCAATCCGGGAAGAGCATTCAGATCGACTTCATCGAAGATCAAAAGAACACCCGATCTCTCAACCTGAAGAATCGCTCGCGTCTCGGCCTGCTTTCGTCTCCTCTGCTCCCTTGACAGCCGCATCTTCTCACGAAAATACTCGCCGTCAAAGACGACCTCGTCAAAGAGAAAAAGCGAAGGCACAACATCGCCACAAACACTGCAGGCATAATGGCACTGTCTCTTCACCAAGACTGCGCCACAGCAACCGCTCCTTTGAAAAAAGAGTGAGGGGTCAAAAGCTGCACCGCAATCGCACTGCGCCATTGAAGGTCCAACGATCTGAAATTGCCCCAGGCATTGTGGGCACCGAAACTTTGATAGCAGAACGCTGAAGTAGAAGCTTCGCACACGCCCTCGGTAGGATCCGATGACGTTCTCTACAGCTGCTATTCGTGAGAGCAAGTCTGTCTTCCAATGCGTCATACATTACCGGAGCTCGCGAGTATTTATAAATGTTTCGATTGCGCAAGTCTCATGAAGCTATTCTTAGGTATTGGAACCGAAAGGCTTATAAACTCAGAGTGTTCCACTCTTGCGGAACAATGAACAGACGCATACCAAGACAAAACTTTGTAGACGGACCAGACGTCACCTGGACAGACATCCTCAGGCACCGCAGCAACCGCGCTCAGGTAAACTCAATTGAATCAAGACTCGCCACTGCCTCAGACCCACTTGAACGAACACTTCTTGAATCGAATCTGAAACTGCTGCGAGAAGACGGCCACTATGAAGAGATGATCTGACCAAAGAAACCTACCGGTCATCTCCCGCGGACTCTGTTCTAAACATGCGCTTAGCAGTTTGTTGAATTCTCGCTTCGTTTCTTTCCCGCCCAGGTCAGAAAAGAAACTCCACTCAAAGCAGTGAGAGCTTCAGGAGGAAGAAACAAAATGGAAAACACATACGAACAAGAAGTAGTAGCAACGGAAAGCCAGCATCCAAACAAACTGGAAAAGTGCTTCTTCGGACAAGAAAGCGCCCTGAAAGTCCAGTACGACAAAGAGACCAACAAATTCTACCTCACCGTAGGCAAGAAGGGAACCAACAACGACTGGACCTGGGAAACAGCCAAACTCAAAGACATCGAGGCGGCAGAAATCATCCGGGTCATTACATCAAAGACGGAGGCCGCCAGCTTCTTCCACAGCTTCAACAAGAAAAACACCAAAATCTGGATCAACAAGAGCGAAGACAGCCTCGCAATCAAGATCGAAAGCCAAGGCAAGAAGCTAAACCCAGCAGAACAAGAAGTGCTGAGAATCTTTCTGGAGGAGGTCATCCTCCAGTCATTCTCCAACCCAAGGGTTGCACGCTCCTCCGAGACGGGGAGCTAAAACCCGCACACCACACCGCGATTGCGAATGCGGCCGGACCATGTTAACACCCTCCCATTACTCGTGAGGCGGATCAGCGAATCGATAGAAAGAACACAATGAAGCTTGCTTGACGACCTCCGCTCTCGTATACTTGTCAAACTGAACAGAAGGACGAGTAATTCGATGTGGTACATTTGGATTGTCATACGCAGCAGAGTCCTGTCTTTGGCTAAGGACTGGTACAAAATACTTACCTCATGGGAAGTTCTGCTGAGCGCATAGCTCGCCGAGACGATACAAACGCAACGATCCCATAAAGAGCCCTAATCGACTCTCTAAATCCACGCGCCAGCTCAGCTACTCAATTTCGTCTGTCCAAATGAATTCCCAGTGGTGCTCGTGAGTCTGACCATCACTGTTCACAAAGCACTACTGAATTCCCTAGAACCTTTCCGGAAACTTGACGATCAGCTGCGGGTACTTACGCTTCGTGAATTGAAGCGCAAGTACGGTGTGGCATCTGTAAGCCTCAGGGTTCTTCTTTGTTGGGCAATTGCATCCGAGAAACACATCAGTGTTCATGGCCAGTTTTGTCAAGGCATCGAATTCGGAGCGTCGAGTTCTAAATCGCTGCTCTAACAAGAGATTGTATTCTCTGCCATGGTTTTCCCACGTCTGATCAGTTGGTTTATGAAGATATTCCACCACCATTTCCCGGCTTGGGGAGAAGATGTTATTCCGGTTCTTTCGAGTGTCTATACGCCTTCCGGTTAATGCGGGATCACCGGGCGGAATCCTTTGGTACCATGGAATCTTGTAACGGGAAAGCGCTTTGAACTCCCTCCTAACTATATGTCGCAAGCCAACAACTTCACGGAACCCACTGCGAGCCCGGCTTTGAATCCATTTCTTCTTAAGGTAGTTGTCAATTCTTGCATCCTCACGTAATTGTTGACTCTGAATCCATGTATGCGTTCCATTGTGCCGAGTTCAGCATGTTTGATTTGTACAAAGGAATCCGGGGCAGTCCGACTGGACAGGTGTATCACCCCATTTCCATTACTCCCAACGTTGACAGAAAGAGGTATTATATATATATATATAGTTTTCTATATAGAAAAGAAAGAAAGAGAAGAAGAAACTGGAAGAAGTGCACAATTGGAAACGAAACCCAAGAACCAAAGACACATCCCAACAGCAAAACTGCCCCGACCATTGGAAATGAGGTCATTCTCCTCTGAGGCCGAGACCGACAGGTTTTGTCAGTAAGTAGCCAGCTCCACCGGAAATCACTCAACAAGCCTGTCGTTCTTTCTGACGCTACTCAACCATGGATTGCTTCAGCAACACTCCCTGACGATTTGACATATACAGAGAAGCCGCCGAGAACCAAGCAGTTGCGCTAGAATATGTTAAAACAGGAAGCAAAGAGGCGCGGTCTATGTCTCGAAGTCTCGAGAGTCCGTTTTTATCGTACACTAGATAAAGACCTCTTTCAGGATTGGAAGGACACATCTCATGCACCCAAATCATCAAGAAACTCCGACGCAGGCTCGACGCCCGTGACCAGAAGGTAGTCTCGCGCTCGAGTACACGCGACGTAAAGCAGATGGCGCTCAGTGTCGTAAACTTCCTGCAAATCGGAATCATCACCGACTGATTCGATTCGTGCCTGTAGCGGAATCACTTCATCCTCGCAGGCCATAATGGACACGGCCTTGAACTCGAGACCTTTGGCAAGATGCATGGTGCTAATGGAGACGAAGCCACTAGTTGGTTCAACACTCTCATCGAGTATCCGAAACGACATCCCGGTTTGCTTGATTGCTGCGCGCGCACGCTCAAGTTCCGCTTCAGAACGCACGAAGATGCCGACTTCGTGAGGTGCCACGCCTTCCTTCACTCGCGATGCAATCCAGGAACTCACGTGTGCAATTTCATCTTTCTGCGTCCCAAAGGTATGGATTTCAGGTGCCGGACCGTTGAAAACCGAGACCGTATCGCTGCGGCGCTCAATGTTGCCGTCAGCATCAGACACTTCTGGTCCGAGAAGTCGGTCAGCCTTCATGCGGATCTGGTGCGACGTCCGGTAATTGACGCGGAGATTGCGGGATCGCCCACGAATGTCCACCCCCAGAGATAGCCAGGAAAACGGCTGCTGAAAGATGCGTTGGCCAAGATCGCCAGCAAAGAAAAGCGCATCCGGGCGGGGTGCACCAAGTGCGGCAAGGAATCGCAATTGGGGGATACCGATGTCCTGCGCCTCATCCACTACGATGAAGTCGAAGGGCGGTACTTTTGTCGACGCCATTGCTTTGGATAATGAAGTGAACATACCTGCCGGCGTAAGCAGCCCTCGAGAAGCTAGCCCTGCTCGCACTTTCTCGAAAATTGCCCACAGGATAACACGCTGTGTTTCGGGCAGCCTCGTCTTTCTTCCGAGCCGAGCTACGTCGCGATATGACTCCCAGGTTTCTAATTGCCATGCGTCGACGACCTGTTCCCATTCCGTTATGAGAAAATGCAGACTGAATTTGTGGTTACCTGTTTCTCTCGCGGCAGCGGACATTAGATCTTGGAAATGCTCGCGTGTCGCGAGATTAGCCTCACCTTTAGTGACCTTGTATAATCGATATCCGATCGCACCAATGGAGTGAACCTCAAGTCTCTCTGCAAGACGAGGCTCACTGCTGATCAATCTTCTTAATCTGCTGCGCAAAGCGTTTGCCAGAATCTCAGAGAAAGTCGTGAGCAACACGCGGGTATCCGGATTGGTGCGAGCGAGATATACTGCACGATGCAGTGCTACAATGGTTTTTCCTGTTCCTGCTGAGCCGGATACACGGGCCGGTCCGTTGTAGGATCGTTCCACCAATTGGCGCTGCTCGGGATGCAGGAATACTATCCATTTGTCCCACGGATACTCCAGTGCTCGTTGCAGCTCATCAACGTTTGTCATAACCCGGAAACGACGGAGTGCGTCGGGATGGTCAAACGGGTCGGCTGTCGCATCGACCAACTGCAAGATGTGTGGCTTGCCGCCAGTGGCCAGTTCGAGCAGTGCCTCAGCCGCCTCTGCCGGTAGACGATCAGCTACTGCCAACAAAGTCTCATCGGTGGCTTCGCGTACATCAAACAGCCACTCCGGAGGGACTCCGTAGCTAAGAAGCTCTTCGTCGGCAACATCTTTGAATAACCTTGTACGTACTTGCGCTGGCTCTGGTGTTTCTGACTGTACGTAAACCGGAACTAAAATCTCTTGCACAGTCTCCCGAATTACCACCAACTGCGCGGCACCTGTTTTCGGGTGTGTTTGTAGCTTGCGACGTTCTGCCCAGTCATATGCCTTGTCGTGATGGTCGACGTAACAGAGCAACAAGCTGCTCTGCGTTCGATGAACGATTAGCCGGATGTCACCGCTGACGCGCACCGACCAGAAGTTCTTGTCTTTGGCTTTGTCAAGTTTGTGAAAACTGTCCCCGGGATTGACAGGATTGACTTGAAGGTCGAAGGCTGTAGTCTTTACCGCCTTCTGCTCTTCGCCCGTCAATCTTGCGAGACTGTCAGTGAAAGTCTCAGCGATTCGGAATTCCATCACTCTGCCAATTCGATATCTAGGAACTTTAGCTCGTTCCGGCCGGCACGGACAGCCCGGACAACTACCGACCGATTCACCATCGGGCCGATCACGTCATCAACAGCGTCTTGAAGTCCAACAATGCGAGTTGTGACGTTGGCGTCAACGACTTCCAGCCAGTCTTTGTCCAAATGAAGGGCCCGTAGGATGCCGCGTATCTCCTCCTGATCCTCGTCCGTAACAGTGGGCGGAGTAGATTTCTTTCTCAGCTGCTGATTAATGCTAAGTCGCGACTCCACTCCAAGCGTGACTGGGTGCGCTTCGCCAGCGGCACGAAACTCTATTCGCTCGAAAGCTTTCCCTGAAGGAGCTAGGTTACGCGCAAGCTTCAAAAATGTGCCCCGGTAGGTTTCATCTGGCACAAGCCTTTCGAGTTCACCAGTGTCATCGCCCGATGAAGCTCTTACAATCTCCAAGAAATGTTGTGCAATCTGTTCTGGCTGAATGTCCTTCTTGAAGAAATCAGGTTGCACCGGCTTCTGAATTGCTACCGAAAACTGATAGCTGCCAGGTGCGGACTGGAATAGCCAGGGGCGGCACGCTTCCTGCAGTTCTCTTGTAGGTCTTCCCACTCTGCGGTGCGATGCGCCATTAAGGAATTCAATCGTTCTATAGAACATCGCCTGAATCGTCTGGACCCTATCAACGATGAGATCCAGCGGGGCACCGCCAGTAACAACTTCGCCACCTTTGACGGAGACCATTACCTGACCCGGAATAAATGTGACGCCCGCGCGCAGCTTTGAGCCTTCAGTCCAGATCGCCTGCACAAGATTCCGCAGTTCTTCAACGGCAAAACTCGCGATTGAAGAGTCAGCGAGCATCGAATACGCAAGCTGTTCTGCCCGGCCATACTCTTCCGCCTTGAACCATAGTGCCACGGCGCTCACTGCTGTGATGCCTCGCGTTCTGACCTTGGAAGGATCGACCAGAGTGAGAGCACGTGCCTCGAAGTCAGCCGCCTGCCTATATAGATCAAGCGCTCTCCTCGTATCACGGGACTTTAAGGCAACGTGGGCCTCTATAGCCAGTCGCTCACTCTGCGAGTGGAGTTCTGCCCAAGTCATTTATCGTCACTCACTTTCTCGATTGCAATTGCCTTCTCCTTAAACCCAACCACAGATGCAATCGCAGGTAGATTGCTTGTGCCCCTTTTTGTCTGCTCGATTTTTTGTCGCAGGCGCGTTTCAACTGCAGACCGACCTCCGGCATCAATGCCCGAAACTTCTAGCCGAATACAAGTCTCCAAGTCGTCGGATCTAGTTCCTATCGGCGCGACGTACCAATCCGCCCCAGTCAATGTCTCTGCGCGTCGGACTGCAACAAGGTGTTCCTCGACTTCCACAGCGGCCAAACTCACTCCGTACGCGCCGCTTTCGGTCGTGTCGATGTCATTGGCCCAAGCGTTTAGGACGCGAGCGTCTGGCTTTGCAAACTCGACTGATTTCTTGCTCGATCTGCCATTACAAGCAATGGTCATGACTACTGGAGACTCATGATGACGGTTTAGACAGACCGAGGCAGATTCGTAGAATGTTCCACTGAGCGAAGCCGTTAAGCCCGGGTGTCGATCATGCAAAGACTCCAATTGCAGCAAGGATTTGCCCGATTCGTTCATATCACTCCAACAGACATGAGATGCTGATATCAGACCTTAAACACCTTCATCACCTCATCACCAAGGTGATTGATCACCTTGACAGCAATCCGACCGCTTTTGGGTTTCTCGAAAGGTCGTGAGATGTCGCTGTTTAACGTGGCCCATGCTTCAGGGTCGATTTCGGCTTTCAGCGTGGTCTTGAGTGAGCTATACGGATCATTCGCGCCCAGGAAATACGCGTGGCGCACGAAGAAGCTTTCTTCGTTGTAATCCGTATCAATGAACCAGCATGCGATTCCTTCCGGACCATCACCGCGGACTTCACCGCTTTGCGGATGGAACACATCTACGCCGTTGACCTTGATCATCAGCTTTGAACCGTCCGGAACCCGGTAGGTTTCCTTGCCGTCAACCATCACTTTAAGGCTCTTGCCGTCGAGGTCGAGAATATCAATGTCCGGTTCACCGAAGATGACGAACAGGTTACCCTTGCCAGTGCTCTTCAAGTTGTCGGCCATGTGCAGGTCTGCGTTCATGCGGGCTTTGAGCACGGGGATGCGACCTAGTTTGCTGAATTCAGTGGCGTGCGCCTCGTAGTTAAAGGCACAGGCGATTACGACATCAAATCCTGCATCACCCGCCTCGCGGGCGGCGGAGACGAGGTCGGCTCGCTGGACAGTACCGAACTCGGGACCGATGAAGATTGCCGCGCGTTTCTCGGTGCCGGACTCTCCGCCTTCAAGGTACCGGCCATCGGCGCAAATTAAATCGCCCGGCCAAGGCGCTAACGCTGTGAAGCTGATCTTGTCTTCTTTGTGTGCTTGTTGCACTCCGGCGATCTTGAGGTTTTCCAGGATCATTCGCGTGAAGTCAGTTTTTTCCTCGTAGCTCAGTCTTGAATCCGCAAGGTTGTCGATCAGTTCATCGTTTTCGTCAACCCCCAGCATCCGGTGCGGACTCAGGCTCTCGACAGTGAACGGTCCGGCCACGCGAACCGTCTTCTTATCCTCGTAGGGCTTGTCGTAGAGGAATTCAAACTCCGCTTTGGCGGCGATGGACTTGTCCATCTCTTGTTGCCGGGCAATGCGAGCCCGCCACCAATCGGCGTGTATCTTCTTCGCCGTGTCCGCCCACTTGGTATCGCCTTCGCGCGGAATCTCCCACTCCTGCCAGGTTTTCTTAAGTGCCTTGTTGAGAGAGTCGCGCAACGGCTCCAACTTCTCCTGCCATTTGTCCCAGATGACATCGATCTCAGTGTTGTTGGCAATGGACTTGAGCGTAATGTGTGGCACTCGCTCACAAACAAAGCCCTGACGGATGTTTCCATGTACCGGCTGCGAACTTGGTGCGGTGTGCGTGACCTGGGCTTCCGCAAGCTGACCCTCCCGGGAATCGGCCAGCAAGTAGAAGGGATACCGCGCGCCCATAATACGTGCACGAGCCAGTGCCAACGCCACTCGGGATGTGTCGATGGTGATCCAACGGCGGCCCCATTGCTCTGCCACATACGCGGTGGTACCTGAACCACAGGTTGGATCGAGCACTAGGTCGCCGGGGTCAGTGGTCATAAGGACACAGCGCTCGATGACTGAAGGATTTGTTTCGACAACGTAAGCTTTGTCTTGCGCTGGTGCAGTATCGCGCCATGGATGTGTTAGCTTTTGAAAGCAGAAATCATTGTGAAAACTCACAAACCGAGGAAAGGCTCCTTCCACGAAGAGCCGCTGTGATTTCGCGAGTCTCTCCATCTTCTCAACTGTGGTTACCCAACACCTGCCTGGCGTCGGCCGATAAGGCACCCCTTGAAATTGAAACGTAAAGACACCGTTCTCAGAGAACGACGGAGCCCATTGTGAAACGGTTCCGAAAATGCGACTCGAGGCTACAATACTTGCAAAGTCACTTCTCTCGTCCGCTGAGAGACGTCGCAACTGTCCATCCGATTCCTGAACTCCAGTCCATCGTCCGGTCGGATTTGGTTCGGTTGGCAGATAGCCCTGACGATACTTGATAGTTCCAAGCTTCTTAGCATACCACACGATATAATCGGCCATGCCTTCCAGCGTTTTCGCCCCGAGTGGCATGAGCTTCTTTCGGAACGAAATTTGCGCCACGAAGTTCTCCGGCTGAAACACCTCGTCGAGCAAAGTGCGAATCAAGTGGACGTTTTCTTCGCCAATTTGAATGAACAACGAACCTGAATCCGATAGCAGATCCCGGGCGACGGTTAGGCGGTCGCGAAGGTAAGTGAGGTAGCTGTGGATACCGTCGCGCCAGGTGTCCCGGAACGCTTTGACCTGCTCCGGCTCGCGGGTGATGTGGGCGACATTGCCGTCCTTCACGTCGCGGCTGGTAGTGGACCACTGGAAGTTGGAGTTGAACTTGATACCATAGGGCGGGTCCAGGTAGATGCACTGCACCTTGCCGCGCAAACCCTCGCGTTCGGCGAGACTGGCCATCACGTGTAGGGAGTCGCCGAGGATCATGCGGTTTGACCAGTTTTGATCATGCAGATAGAACTCGGTTCGGTCTACTCCCTCGGGCATTCCGTTGAAGTCCGCAAACAAGTCCGGTGTCTCCATCCCCGACTCTTTCCTGTGTTCTCTCGAGGTGCGAAGCAGATCTTCAATGAGTACCTTCGGATGGACTTTCTCCTGGATGTATAGCGGCGGCACATTGACGACGAGGTCACTCCAATCCTGTTCGTCCTTACCACGCCAGACGAGCTGGGGGTCGAGGTCGGTGTTGCGCGGATACTTCAACGGGCGCGGACCGACATCGTCCTGTTTGACCACGGACTGGTGCTCGGCAGTAGGGATATTCTTCCGCTTGTCAGCCTCGTGCTTGATGGACTCAACAGTTTTGCCGCTGGTTCGCTTTTTGGCCATTTATTCCTCTTTGGCTACCGGCTGAGCAGTAACAGATTCTATCATCCTGTTGATTTCGGTTTCGACCTTGGCCGCAAAGTCGGCCTCGATCAGAAAAACCTCTGTGAACTCGGCGAATGCCCAGCGGCCATATTGCTTGAGGTTATTCACGCCGGGCACCCAATAGGTATCCATTGTAATCTTCTTGTCTTTGGCGTCCTCGCCACGGTAACCTTTGATCTCGACAATCAGATGCAGGAGGTCGTTGTCGCCGTGACCATCATCCACCAGCACAATGAAATCCGGAAGATACTTGCGCATCTCCGAACCGTAGCGGTAGGGTACTTCAAGGCCGAGATTGTGGTTTTTGACGTAAGCCCGGACTCGCGGATGAGCTTCGGCCACCCGGCAAAATTCGCCTTCCCAATCGCTGTCGAGGATAGCCCAATTGACGTGACACCGGCGAGCATCCGTTTCCCAGCGATTGGTTTTGGAGGTGTTGAAGTTGACGTGGATTGTAGAGCCTGTGGGATTGTAGGGATCGAGCACGGCCATAATCGGTCGCTGCCCCACAAACGCGCGTGTGATTCCTGCTGTGATGCGTTCACAAGCCATGTCTGCCAACATCTTGTATTTCAACTGCGCAGGATAGGTTCCGCTATTGCAAACGAGATAGCCATCGAGCCATTGACGGGCAACGCGCTTAAGCTGGCCGAAGAGGTGGAGCTTCGGCTCCTCATCTGGGTCCCGCCACTTGGTCAGAACAAGGTGAGACACTAGCTCATACAGGACCTGCGATGGTCGAACGTCGCCAGTGTGAACCAGATTGAGATCCGTCGTTGCGCCAATGATTCCCGAGTTCTGAGTCTCCGTCGCGCCGACCAATTCTGGGGTCAGAATCAACTTAGAGTCCTCGTTAAACTCGGCTGTTAGCCGTTCCGTCGGCAAATCAACACGATAGCCCATGACTCTTGGGAAGCGGATTTCGAGTGCATCTCGCTCTGGTCGCACGGCCTTGACGTGTATGGTTTCTCGTGGTGGCTGCGGAGTCGGGATTACCGGTTTGGCAGTAAAGTCGAAAGGAATCCCCAGGACATCGGCATATTCAACATTGAAAAGCCCTTCCTCATTGAGATCGTAGGACTGGCGACGCAGAGCACGACCAATTACCTGTTCGCACAACAACTGGGTACCGAACGCGCGGATACCGAGAACATGAGTGACGGTACTCGCATCCCACCCTTCAGTGAGCATCGACACAGAGACGACGCAACGAGTCAACCC
>Ga0209777_10003260_pt1 | contig 20313 bp, 19 predicted proteins | sample FrelakmetHBP12HB_FD_187147 | JGI IMG/M metagenome (GOLD analysis project Ga0209777, IMG submission 187147) | Freshwater lake sediment microbial communities from the University of Notre Dame, USA, for methane emissions studies -HBP12 HB (SPAdes)... | ecosystem: Environmental > Aquatic >...
GTTAGAGGGGCCTTGTGGGATGCTAGCAACTCGCTTTTTGTAACAAGAGGTAGCCGAGATCGACGAATGCTTTGATGCGTTGTTGTGGTGTGGTCACCCCTGATGATCTTTTGAATTGTCCGTTCTGTAGCATGATGACTGCTGTGTTGCTTGATTGTTGGATCATCATGTTGCAGCAGTAACCGAGGGCGCCTCCGCTGTATCCTTCCCAGGGGTCGCCGCTGATGTTGAGATGAACCCACCCTAAGCCATGGTGGACGACCCACCCGTACATTAGATGGGAACTGTTGGGGTATTGGACGGTATGCATTTCGTCTAGGGTGGATGCGTTGATGACCCGGACGTTGTTCCAGACGCCGTGGTTCATGTGCACGAGGAGGAAATGGGAGAGGTCGGTGACGGTTGTTCTCAGGCCGGTGCAGGCGTCCAGGCATTTCGTGTCGTAGTTGAACAACGGGATGTACAACCCTAGGATGTGGAAGTTGGGTGGGGCAATCTGGCTTTGGTTCAGGTCTCCGACGTTGAAGCTGGTGTGGTTCATTTGGAGAGGGGTAAAGATGTGTTGTTGGCAGTAGTCTTCGAAGCTTGTGTGGGTGATGCGTTCGACGAGGAGTGCTGCGATGATGTATCCCATGTTGGAGTAGGAGCAGTTTGCTCCCGGGGGATAGTCCATCCAGTTTTCTGGTCGGTACAGGGGTTGGCCGGGGATGAGGCGTTCTTGGATCCATTGGGTGCGGTTGGTGCTGAGTGGGAAGTAGTAGCGTAGGTCTGAGATCTGTCGGTAGTCTCCGAGGCTTGCTTGGTGGGCGAGTAGCATGCGATAGGTGATGTTGACGGTTGGGTAGTTGGGGTTTTTCAGGTCGAAGGGAAGGTATTTGCTGACGTTGTCGTCCAGGTTGAACATTTTGTTGTCGTAGAGTTGCATGAGTGCCATGGCGGTGACGGTTTTGGAGATGGAGCCTGTGAGGTAGATGGTGTCGAGGGTTGCTTTTTTGCGAAGGTACACGTTGCTGTGTCCGTAGGCTTTCATCCAGACGACGTCGGTTGTGTTGAGGACGCAGGCGACGAGGGAGGGTGTTTGTTCGATTTTCATGTAGGTTCGTACTTTGAAGTTGAAGAAGGCGTCGGTGAGGAAGCCGGTGTCGGTGGCGTTTGCGTGTTCAGTCGCGGATAGGACTGGGACAAGGACGAGTAGGAGGAGGAGAACAAAGGCAAGGGTGTGAACACGGTGGTTCTTCCTCATATGAACTCCTTACCAACTTATCTGTACTTCAAGTTTCGCTCAGGGAGTATTTAAAGACTGAGAGAAGGGTTCTTTGAGGGGGGGAGAGATGTCAGCATGTGACGTGAATGCACTGATGAAGGAATCGTGGGGTTCAGCGGTTGGTTGCGGAGTCCCGAGGTTTCTAGGGGACGGGTGTCTGAGAATGAGGGTTACGTGTCCGTCGTGTAAGCGGCGCTTGCGTCTGCAGAAGTCGCGCAATGTGCATTGTGTGTGCGGCCGTGAGCTGGTGTATATGAGGCTGGCGCACAGAGATAAGGTGTACTTGGTGGATGCGAACATCTTGTTGTACGCGCGCAATCATGATGCGGTGCGTGGGCGGGTCTGCGAGCGGGTGTTGGTGGTGGCGAAGGTCGCGGTGACCAAGCAGGTGTTGGATGAAGTCAGGCCGGCGTACGAGACGCCATTGAAGGTCTATGCGGTGAAGGAGATTTCCCCGAGTCTGCGTGAGTTGTGGACGGAGGATACGAAGCAGCCGTCGTTGGCGGACTTGTCGTTGATTCAGGCGGCGTTGGAGAACCCGGAGATCATTGGGATTATTACGTATGACCGGGATTTCAAGACTATAGCCACCCGAGGGTTTATCCGCAGTCAGTCGTCGAAGTCCGCGGATGATTTCTGGGTTGGGACGGCGAAGGAGTACCTGGAGAAAACTCAGAAAAATCAGAGAGGAGCTAAGGTATAATCATTTATACAAATGATTGTTTTTTTCGCCTCTTTTTCCTCAGTTGACATTGCCTGCTATCCGCTTTTATCATGAGTCGTTCAAGAAGAAATCCTTGCAGCCAACAGCTCGTTTCTTACTTGTGTTTCCTAAAGATATCTTCGTGCTGTCGGAATTGTAGCCAGGTTTTCATGAGAGGGTCGACGAATCGATACTGCTCGTCAAGGACTCCTTTCTCGACCAGCCCTTTCAACGCCGTTTGAACACTCGTGAGAGCACCCAGAGAATGTTCTTTCAGGAAACCAGCAGAAAACGGCCCTTGGGATTCATCCATTGCTAGTGCTTTGAGTATCTTTCGTTGGCGAGTGTTTTTAATCACGTCAAGTTCGTCTTGGAATTCTTTATCGAGCAGTCGACAGAGGTCCGTCATGATGTCTTTGACGAGTTGCGGTGAAAGCTTTTTTCCATCAGAGACTGCTGTGTAGAGGAAGTGGCAGAGTTGCTGGGTCCGTTGGGGATTGCCTTGTGTGTAGTGGAAGATTTCGTCGATGCTGTCATCGGTAATGCCACCAAGGCGGGAGAATCCCTCTTGGATGTAGGGGCGGAAGGCGTCCTTGGAGATAGGGCCGAGAGTCATGGGTCGTAATTGACGGTAAAAGGGGCGTGTTTTTAGAGAAATCATGGCTTTCAAGATGTGCTGTTTTGAGCCGCTGAAGATATAGGAGACTCTATCCTGGCGTTGGATTACAGATCGGAATATCTTTTCAATGCGGTGATCTTCGATTTCCGCGATGACCTGGCTTTCATCGAGAATGAGGACGACGGATTTGTCTCGTCGTGCCGCCAGGGTTTGAATCATGGCGAGGGTTTCTCTGAGTGTCTTGTCTTTTTCGATGAAGTCGAATCTGATACCGAAGCCTTCGCTTTCTACGGTGATAACGGGTCGAGCGGAAGTAACGAGCTCTTTCAGCTCAGTCGTAATCTTTTCAAGGGTAGTACACAGCGTTGTCAGTACTTCGGTGGCAATCTTTTCCGCGATTTCTTTTTCAGAAAGACATTCCCACAGATCAATGTAGATGATAACGAGGTTTTTTTCCTTGATTGTGGCTGAAGCTTGTTTGAGGAGAGATGACTTGCCGAGTCTCCTCGGTGAGTAGAGGAGGATGTTTTCTCGCTGATGCATGGCTTGGGTCAGAATCTTCAGTTCCTCTTCGCGGTTGATGAAGGTGCGTCCTTCGACGATGCGTTGGTATTCGAAGGGATTTCCGTTCGTCATAGGTGTTCCACATCATACTTATCTGTTACTACGTATTTATACGTTACGTATATTTACGTAGTATGGGGAAGAAGGGGGCTGCTAATATCTTTGAAATTTGGAAAAACGAAGGAGAGAAGCGCACTGCTCAAGATTTTGAATATTCTCCTGAAAAATTAGACTTATCATTAACCAATGATTGTTTTGATAAATCAAAGCGTTAGGTTATTAACAAATTATTGGATGCATGAATTATGAAAACAACACCAAATGTTTTCATTATAGAATCACTTAAATTCGAAGATGAAAAAAGAGAAAGATTTGAGGGAAAATTTCTTTCTCACATATTAAATTTGGATCGAGATGAATTGAATTCTAATTATTATTACATTAGAACTAAAAAAGAATTAGAAAAAGTTTTAGAAATTTTTGATAATAGCAAATTAAGATATTTGCACATTTCTTGCCATGGAAACAGCGAATGCCTGGCAACAACCCTTGATAGAATAGGTTTCGAAGAGTTTGCGAATCTTATCGGACCTCATCTTAATAAAAAACGGCTCTTCATTTCTGCTTGTGAGGCGGTTAATATTAAGTTAGCCAGATCGATTTTAGGAAGATCGAACTGTTATTCTTTAATTGGATTCGGAAAAGAAATCAGTTATTCTGATGCTGCAGTAATTTGGGCTTCTTTCTATCATTTAATGTATTCGGTTAATCCTAGGGCCATGGAACGGGCAAAAATAAGAGAAATTCTTAGAGAAATAAAGCAAATCTATGGAATTCAAATGAAGTTTTTTACTAAATATAAGGACGATTCAATAAGGGAAATTGTAGTATAATTTTTATACTTGAATATGAAAAATGTTAAATAGTATATAAATTATACATGAATTCGAAATGGGGGAGAGCGGCGAGTTTTTATACTTCGGCCTAAAAAGCGAAAGTTTATTAGCAGGAACCAAATCCGCTCACCGCTCCGGAGTGGAAACATGGCCTCATGGGAGATACTCTCGTCGGAATTAAAAATATGCAGTATTATTTACGAATTTACTGTAAAGAAAAAAGAAAAAATTTGGTTCAATAAAATTGTTCAACTATTAAAAAAAGATACTTCAAGATCAACGGTTTCTAAAAACCTTGATAAATTATTTGATCTTGGAATCATCGATGGAAAATGGGAAAAAGTCGATGGGAAATGGACACGTGTTTTTAATGTTTCTGGAGAAGCTACTGATTTTGTAAAAAATATTTTTATAAATACTAAAAGACCTACTTCCTAAAAAATCTTCTAAATTCGGGGCTTCTCAATTCGTTATTTAGAAATATTCCCCTTTTTCTAAATTCAGGAATAATCTCAGCTTGAATTTTCTCCAACAAGGAAAAATTAACTAAAAATGGAACACAGATTTTACAAATAATTTCGTTCCTTTCTAATCCTTGTATTCTGTAAAAGCATTTATTTGGGACTTTATCAGGAATTTGACAATTTGTGGGATCGAACCGAGGGTTAATCAAAGGGACAATTTTTATCTCTGTTGTTCCACCATAAAGTGCGATAAAACACCTGATTTTATAACCATCAATTTCGTTTATAATTGAGTCAAAAGGGTATAAGATCGATTTGTCTGTTGGATCAATTTCTATAGTAAGTGTTCTTGAGTTTCTTGTATTAGCTATTGAATCAACTGTAAAATCATCAAATTTTTTAATAATTTTAGAACTTAAAATATCAACTAAATAAGTATAAAGAATATCTAAATCATGGTACGTTGTTGTAAGCTTCAAAATGGGATAATCTGGATTATCTCTTACTCGCAATCCTGATAAATAGATTATTTCCCAAAGAATATATTTTGTTGATTGTTCCTCATAAGTAGGATATCTTAAATAATAACAAACGCTAATTTTACTTTTTGTTTGAATATTCTTGAAGGCTTTGTTATTAATAAGTAAGCAAGCAACTTGAACACTTTTAGGCTTAAATCGAGTAATATCTTTTATTGTTTGAATAATCGTATTTCCAGTTTTTATTGAATCATCAAAAATTAGAATATTTAGATTTTTAATATAATTTGGATTTAGCGAATTGTCAGATAGGTGATGGAATTTATCAACATCTGGATTTTCGTGGAAAAAATCATGAAGTATCCATGTACCTTTTCTATCTATTGTTACTATGGTATTTACTTCATTTTGAATTTTCTTAAAGAAATCTCTAAAATAATTGTCTATTTCAGCCTTAATTTTTGGATACTCTTCAGGTTTAATTAATTCATCAAGAGAAGTAACATCCCTGTACATTTAGTTAATAGCATTGAGTTTAAACTAATAAAAGTATTGAATGATATTCTTAAGATTCTCCTTGTCTTTGAAAAAATTCCCTCACAAGTTCGTCAGAAACATGGTCATATCGAAGAGTCGTTTCGATTTTCCGATGTCTGGCTTTTCGTTGAATGATCTTTGGATTTACATGATTGTTAAAGTCACAGGTAATCGCTGATGGTTTCACAATGTAAGGAGCACAATATTTCTTGATATCAGCTTCCTTCGCGATCTTCTTTGTGAGGCGTTTGATGAAACCGCCGAACGGCGCTGGAACCATACCCTTAGAACGCCACTTGGGGACAATTACGAGAAAGTCTCCATACCCTTTTTTCGGTGCCCGTAGCGGAAGATACTCCTTAATCGCCGCAATCAACCGCGGACTAAGGATAATCGAGTTGTTTCCGGTCTTCGTGTCATCTAAGTAGAACTTCTGGTCATCCAAATCCATATTCGACAACTTCAGGATGGAGAACTCGCTTGGTCGAAGCAAGGCGTCGATCTGGAACAATGCGACCATGTGCGCGAGCGGATCCTGTGTGCTTGCCTGGATGTACGCGTCGAGTTCTTTGCTGCTGAGGACGACTTTGTTGCTGTGTTCGAGGCTGGGGATGGGGAGTTTGAGGTCCGGGCGGCCGAACCATTTGGTGAAGTGGTTGACGCTGGTGATGCGGCGGGCATTGCCGTTGCGTTTGTACGTGTGCAGCAGCATGGCTTTCCAGGCGGCCATTTCCGTGCTGGTGACGGCTTCCATGGGGCTGGAGAGAGTGGAGAGGAACTGCTTGGTGAAGATGTAGTAGTTGTAAATCGTGGTCTTCTTCCGATAGTTCATCTGCAGGAACGTGTGGTACTGAGTAAGAAGATCAAGGTTACGAGGATGAAGTGTTCGGTAGTTTTTCTTTGGTTCGTTCGTTAACGGTGACGAAACGTTGGTCGTGATAGGAGGATGATTGGAGAAGGATTCCTTCACGGGTTTGGTTGTCGTCGGTTGAAAGCTCGTTAAAAGAGTCTGCTGCACCGCAATCTTCTTACCACTCTCGGTGTTTGGTCCGTTTGGGATCATAGTACGCACCTATTATGGTCTCAGACCCCTGGATGTTCATCGCATCTGGGGGTCAATTCTTGACCGATTTTTCTTCGAGAAAAAGAATGATTTTCTTCCTTATATATTCCTGGAGAGGGTCAGTGAAAGTATTATTCTAAGGTAATACCTTTTCTATCTGTTTCGTAGCATTTTCAAGAGGGAAAGTGGTCTCTTCGGGGAACCAATAATCAAATCCCTTTTTCCTCATGAGTTTTTGAATTTCACGCTTATTCATTTTTTTGGTATCTCTTATAAAGCTTTTTTTAACTTTCATAAATTCAAAACATTTCGAATAAAATTTTATCTCTTGTCGAATGCAAATATTTTGTCTTCTTACATTGCTTCGAAACTGTTTAACACTGGAATCAGTCCAACCTTCATGAATGTGGTAATCTTCAGATGTTTGAATCAGTCGGGGTTTGTAATTATCTGACGTTTGATAAAGCGGGCGAAAACGACAATCAGAGATTTGTGTCTTCCATTCCCAGCATTTAATCCGCTTTTCTTCCATCTCTTCAAAAGGAATATCCCAGTTATAGATCATGAAAACAAAGATGTCTCTATATCTATATCCCGCCTCTACTAGGATGTCTAATTGTTTCTTAATTTTTTGATACTGTCCGATATTCCAGTCCCATGCTATCCTTGGAAAACGAAAACCAGCCTGCCTAAGTAGGGGTGCTAATTCAGGTTTCTCTAACAAAATCCTCCCATCGAAACCGCTTTGTGATTCGCACCATGAAAGTTTTTTTTGTTTTTTCAAAGTAATTAATTCATTTAAAATATTTTCAATGTGGGGATTTTTCAGGAGGTTATTATCGTAGAAGATAATGTTTTTTTGGGTAATTTCTTTCATAATACTAGTCTTACATTTGAATTCGGGTTCTATTTTCCATGTTCCGCAAAAATCACAATTTCTTATACATCCTCTTGAAGTGTGTATAATTTGATAATCTAATGAATGTGGATTCTGATTTGCGATTAAGTCATATGCTGGAGGAAATCTCTCTGCGCCTTGATGAACACCAATATGAACTTGATCACATTTTGTATACGACAAACAATGATCAGGCATTAATGAGGCATAGATCCCTCCTACTATTATTTTGGATCTTGGAAAAATTTTTCTATAATGCTCCACGCTATCCTTTACAAATGATGACCAATAGGTAAAAAGCGACGTTATTAATATTTTATCAGGATAGAATCTTAATTCGTCCTTTGTTAAATTGCCTCTCACCAGTTTTATCTTATGCCCTTTAGCACGATAGTATGACGCAAGTTTTAAAAGACCAATTGGCAGAAAATTTTTATGGTTATAACTTTTTCTCGGTATGGGAAATTTTGGTTCTACTAATAATATTCGCATTTTATCATGTCAATTTAGATTTTTAATGATTTTAATTTATTATTGAGATCAGCTTCCAACTTCTTGAAGAAAGATGAAAAATCTTCATTGAATACTTCTTCCTTTAATATCTTGATTCCACTTGCTGCGTATTCTTCGACTATGGAGTAAATCTTTTCCTTATCTCGTAATATCTCAAGATCGTTCAATTCACTAATCGCTATTGCTTTCATTATTGCTTTTTCTTTATCTGAAAAATATTCAGTTCTTACAAAACCATCTTTTTTATCAAGTTCCAATCTGGTTCCAGCATTGAAACCGATTATCATAGACAAAATAAAAAGATCCTTATTCTCCCTTCCAAAAAATGGAGAATCTTTTTCTTTTAGTCGGTCATAATCCTTACGATCAGCTTTTCTAATGCTTACTCTATCAGGTTCTTTAGTCTTAGTCATAAGGAATCACCTTTGAATAACTACCATCCGGCGTTTCCTTGAAATCTATTCTATATTCTTTGCCCACCCGTTTTGATAATTTATTTCTTACTTCACTTGTATATTCTTCATCAATGACCAACAATCCAACTTGTTTTTCCTTTAAATAATTAGGTAAATTATTTGCGATTTTAGTTTTTACATCTTTAGAAATTCTTCCTAAAGGTGTATCAATTAATATTGGAATGTTGAAACCCGAAACATTATTTAAAGCTGCCATAAAAGATAATGCTAGAACTTGTCTTTCTCCTGCAGATAATGTTCCAACACCTTCAAGTCCGGATTGATGCATGACTGAGATATTATAATTGTCATCAATTTTGACTTCCTTGTAAGTATCTTTTTTCCATATTAATTCAAAAAATTGTTCTTCGGTTTTTTTTTCAATTTCTTTTCTTAGGTCAGACATTATTTGGTTCTTGATTTCGGTAGCAGCAGTCAGACTATGGTCAATGAACTTCAATTTTTTACCTATTTCTCTTGATTTTTCTTCCTTCTCCAATTCCTGCTCCAATTTTGATGTTAATTCTTGTATTTTATGATCAGCATTTTCTGCTCTTACTCTTGAGGTCGAAATTTCGCTAAAAAGATCGTCCCTTATTTTTCTATACTCTTCTTTTTTGCTTTGCCATAATTTAATTTGGTCAACTTTGGACTCTCCAATCATTTCTTTTTTCTTTTGAAGTGTTTCACTTTTACTTTTTCTTAAACCATCTAATCTGGTGATTCTCTTGCCATAAGAGATGCTTTGGTCTTTGAATTTAGATATGCTTTCTGAATCATTTGTTAAAGTAGTAAAAAGCTTAGTTAATTCGCTGCTAAGATCATCAAGAGTGCTTCCCGATTCTAAATATTTCTTGACATTTTTTCTACAATTATTTTCCTTGGAAATGTCTGCGCCACAAATACATTCACCATTTTTCAGTAATTTTCCAATAAAATCCCTCTTATAGTCAGAAGGAATATCACCAGCTTCTTCACGCTTACTAATTTCAGTAATTACTTTTTTTATTGCCTTGTATCCAAAAATAATCGGAGCGTTATTTATTAAATAATTATTTTTTTCTTTTGTTAAATCTTTTAATTCATCTTCAAGTTGCTCTAACTCTTTTTCAATTTCTCTACACTCTGATTCTAATTTTACTACATCGAAATCAGGCCCTGTTCTAAGTTTTTCACTATACTCTTCAACCTTTTTATCCGCATCAACTTTCTGTTGTTGAAATTCCTTGACTTTTTCTAGATGTTGATCTCGACTTTTTGTATATGTTTCTAATGAAGAACTAATTTCTACTGCCTTGGAACTTAATTCTCCTCCAGTTTTTATGAAATCTCTTTTCCTTGAGGATAAATGTTCAATTAATTTTTCAAAAAGCGCAAGTTGAGAAATTCTAAAAACGGCTTCTTTTATGTGTTCGCCTGATGTTTGCTTAAAATAATCATTTAACTGCTCACCGTCAAAAAAGAAATATCCTTCTATTGGCTCAGGTATCATCTTATTGATAATAAAAACAGGATCTTGCACATAGATCATATCTCCTCGAATTTGTCTAATCATTTCTACTTTTGAGCCATCCTGACAATTGGATTGTTCTTCGGGAACAACCCTAATATTGCCTTGTTCATTTTTCTGATAGCCTAGCTTTCTATGAATTATGATTTTTTGATTATCCTCATCAAACATTTGCATTTCAACTTCAACGGTGCATTTTTCGCCCGATTTCATATGATTCAAAGAACATGTATTGACTAGAGGTAAACCTCTATATTTTGTTCCCATATGGAGTTCTTTTCCATATAAGCACCAAGTCACAGCGTTAAGAATATTTGTCTTACCTGTGCCATTCGCTCCTTGAATAATTGTAAAATTTCGGTTTTTTTCTGGATCGGAAAAAATAATTTTTTCTTTTTGATATTGCCGATAATTTTTCAGAAGGATATAATCTAATTTCATTTTACACCCTCCTTAAATTTATCCGAAAATTGCCTTATTGCTGCATCATATTTATCGCTGAAATGCCACCGAGCTTCACCTGCAGATTCAAGCTCAAAGAGTAAAAGTTTAATTAAAAATTCTTTAATTGCTGGGTCGAATTTACTTTGGTTTATTTCATCGATTATTTTTTTATTTATATCATTCGGCATTCTTTCACCAATCCACAGTTACAAAAATTTTGTACTTCTCCTCAATTTTCTCTATTTTACCTAGGCATTCCATTCGATTCAAAGAAAGATAAGCGAATTCCTTGTATCGTTTAAGCTCCTTCTCAATAATTTTTCGTTCCAATTCCCACGTTTCACTACCTTCCTTTGAAATAGGTGGAATAACAATGAGATCGTAAATAGTCGACTTTTCCTTTCCAGGGTAATTTCGAAGGATTCTTCCTCTTCTTTGAATATATTGCCTGGAATTTCCAGAACTTGCCATGATAACAGCAATCCTCGCAGGAGGAACATCTACACCTTCATCCAAACATTTTATTGCCACTAATGCCTGATAATTTCCATTAGCGAAATTCTTTAATAGAAATTCACGCTCAGAAATATTTCCATATTTTTCTTCTTTTTTTGTCCCCTCGTTTAACGTAAATTTATGTTGAATTATCCCTTTATTATTTAGAAGAGTTTGAACATCATTTAATTGATGTGGAGAGGTATAAATTAAACAATATTTTATTTCAGGAATCTCATCAAGAATCTCAGATAATTTTCTAATTTTGTTTACTGCATCAACAATTATTTTTTGCCTTTTAATACATAATATGTTAAACCATTCTTGTTGTTCTTTTTTATCTTTTGTCTGGTAGAATGATCTAGCAATTTTCTTAGTAATTTCATCATATTCATCCAATTCATTATCAGAGAGATCAACAAAAATAGGAATATATTCATAGGGTGTTAAGTAGGTTTGACCATTTTCAGGATTAATCGTATTGATTGCTTTTTTTAGGGAAAATTCATAAACAACATCCCCAAAATAATTAAAAATATCCTCTGTTCCTTCATCATCTAACCATCTTCGAGGCGTAGCACTTAACCCTAATCTAAATTGATAGTTGTTCAATAGTCCGTTTTTTCTTATCGGGGCTCCTATGCCATGGACTTCATCTACAATTAAAAGTGAATTAATCTCAGAAAGTCCCATAATTTTAATAAAATCCGTTCCTGAAAGAGTATCGTGTGTAGTCAAGATAATTAGTTTATCTTTAATTCCATTGCTAATATCCAAAAGAAAATCAGCCAATTGATTTTTCCATTTTGAATTACTACTATCCGCAAGTAATATTTCATTATTAAAGCCAAAATCTTCGATCTCTCTCTTCCATTGAACAGAGAGATGATTAAATGGACTTGCAATAATTGTGACTAATTGAGAATGTTCTGCCTCTACCTTTTGAATACAACCAAGAGCAGCAATTGTTTTACCTGTACCAGTAGCCATTTCAAAAATACCTTTTTTATCATGTTTTAACCAATTGTCAATTGCTTCTTGCTGGTATGGCCTTAATGTTTTTTTCTTATCTTCGAATTTTTTCTTATTCTTCCAACGGTCAAAATTTAATTGGGTAAAATCGTTCGGGGCGATCTTAATTAATTCTTCTTTTATAGCTGTCGGAAGATCTATTATTTCTGTTCTTTTAGCCTTGCCCTCCCAAAATTTTTTGAATCGTCTTAAATGTCTTTCAAAATGATTTTTTTCCTCTTCAACCCAATCACGAAAAACATCAAAATCCTCAATATTTTCTAGCCACGCAGTTAGCGATTCATTTACAGAACCATTGAAAGAAATTCGGTTACCTTCTTTATCTTCAAATATACCAATTTTTTGATGAAAGATGCCTTTTTCTCCCCAATCCTCAATAGCTATCGGTGCCCCATCTTTATCATAAACAATGGCGATTCTAATTTCTAATTTTTTTTGAGCTATCATCCAGCTTAAGGCACCGATGTGGTCTTTTGTAAATTCGTCTTCTATTGAGTTTAAGTCTTTGATAAAATTTCTTGCTATTATATTTTCAGGATTTTCTATTCCTTCCTTAATTGCATTTCTATCTTGTTCTGAAAAGGCAGCACTTACTACTAATTTCATTTCACCGTTATTTTTCAATAAACCTTGAATACCTTTAGCTGAAGCGGCCAGTGCGGTAGATCTAAAAAAGCCAGCTAATCTATAATATTTAATTGATTCACTTAAAACTGGAATATAAAACGTACCTAAAATATCATCTTCATCCGAATCATAACCATTTTTTAGATATAGACCCTTAAGAGTCATGTCCCCTTCCTTGTACTGTGAAACAACTGCCTGTCCCAGTCACCGATCTAATAAGTAGGATCTAAATCTTTCTGTTTTATGAATGATTTAGTAAATTAATCGTCATTAAGAATTCAATAATAAGTATGATTCTTTGGCATCACTCCTAGACAATATGGTATAGATGTTTATCATAAAAAATCATTTCATCTCTCCTATCAAATCTCCAAGATTAAAAATTATGTCAATAGATAATATTTCACAATATTCCTTTTTCTTTCATACTTGTATATCCGCTTGATCCGATTATCACATGATCTACAACAGCAATACCTAGCAATTCACCAGCCTTTTGCATCTGTATTGTCACCTCTTCGTCTTGTCTACTAGGAGTTTGCTCACCTGAAGGATGATTATGTACAAGAATCACAGATTTTGCATGCGCACGGACAGCTGGGTTAAACACTTCACGAGGATGAATTAAAGAAGCATCTAAGATACCAACTGAAATCAAAGTTTCTTCAATAATTCGGTTCTTTGTATCCAAACTCAATGAAAAAAATAACTCTTTTTTTTCTGACATTAATCGGTCCACAAAATACTTGTATACATCTTTTGCCGAAGTTATAGATTGTGAGAAACCGCTATGAACGAGTCTCTGTTTTCTTCGAAAGATTTCAAACATAGCAAGAAGCTTCATTGCCTTTATTTCATCATTACATTCACGGCTCAGTTCTGATAGAGAGAATTCTGCTAATTTATTGAAATTATACCGTGCTAAGAGTCGATTCGAAAGATCAATAATATTCTCTTTTTGATCTCCTCTCCATAACACGACCGCTAGAAGTTCAGCATCGGATAGAGACGATACTCCATTACGTTTCAGTCTAACTCCCGGCCTATCAAACCATGGCATCTCCCGTACTTTCATAATGAATCTTTTACCTCCCAAACAATGAAACACAGAATATTATTTCAATTTATTAATATTTTGATTCAATCTAAAAAAGAACGAATTTTTTTCTAGTTCTCCATCCGTGACTTGAAGAACCGCTCCGTATCCCGATCCATGAAATACACATAACGCCCCTTCATCCCACGACTCAACAACACCCAGTACGTATTCCTCACCAACTCCACAAGTCGTTCCCTTGACCAATTCACTGCACTTTTTCAAGAAAGATGCTGAGAAAAACTATAAAAATTATTATTTCCTACTGGATATTGTGGAGGAGTCATATTATAGCGTCCGTATTTCTGGAATACGGTGTGTGATGTTACGTCACACAAGAATAAGATACTCAAACCTGAAAAAGTGGCCTAGGGGTCGCTCGCGACATTAGAGCCTCTAAGGTCGCGACCGACATCAAAACCACTCAAAAGTCATAGAGGTATAATTGAACTCCTCCACAAATTAATATGTACAATCCCCTAGAAGAATTCGAAAATTGGTTCCTAAATACACAATTAGACCCAAAACTACCTTTTGAAAATTTTCTTAATTCTTTTATTAGATTGAATAGTAATTTATCAGATGAACAACAACAAAAATGTGCTGAGTACATTGAATCTTTTCAAAATAGAAAGAATATAATCATTTTCAATGTTCGTCATCTGGTTTATTTATTGAATAATTATTCCAACAAAAAAATCTTTTTCAGAGGGATTGATGAGGATAGACAAATAAGTGAAATTTATTGGATGTCCCATGGAGGTTTGACAAATGGAAAATCAAAGATCTGGGATACATTCTATATACCAAAGAGAAACAAAAGCTTAAGAGAAATAAACGCACCTAACGAATTATTAATGAGCATTCAAAGATGGATTTATGATAGTATACTGCTCCCTACTTATTTAAATAAATCAGATTTTAATCTCAATGAACCTGAACAAAGAAAGAATGATATATCAAGAATAGTTGTGCATGGTTTTTTACCTGGAAAATCGATAGTAACAAATGCAATGCCTCATGTAAATAGAGCCACAATTCTTAAAATCGATTTACAGGATTTTTTTCCATCTATAAGTTCTGATAGAATCTATTTTTTATTTAAAAAATTAGGATACACTATTGAATTATCCAATATCTTAACCGGCCTATGCACATTCAAAGAAAAAGTTCCGCAAGGCGCTCCAACAAGTCCAATTTTATCCAATTTTATTTGCAGAAATTTAGACATAAGATTATATTACTTATGCAAGAAGTATGGTTTTCGCTATACAAGGTACGCGGATGATTTAACAATTTCAGGTTCCGGCAACCTAGTGAATTTTGAAGAAACAATCGAGAGAATTATTAATGAAGAAGGTTTCATAATTGCTCAAGAGAAAAAGCAGTATTATAAGCAAGGTACGAAACATCTAGTGACTGGGATTGTGTCTAATGAAAAGATAAATGTTGATAAGAAGATTAAGAAAAGATTACGAGCGATTCTTCACAATTGCGAGAAAAATGGCATACTGAATGATGTGAGAAATCAGGATGTTATATTTAAAAATCAATTGTTTGGGAAAATTTCCTTTATTAACATGATTCGGCCAGATTTAGCAAAAATCCTTGCAGAAAAGGCAAATTCACTTGATTGGACAGATTATGATGAGTGGCGTATGAAAGAATTATCAGAAGATCTTATAAAGGAAAATGAACCTTTTAGCAATTTACGTAAAATATCCAGAGTTATACAAAAATTTGAAAATGAGATAGTATGGATTGATAAGTATTTCTCGAAAACAGGATTGGAATTATTAATGGATAATATTAACAAAACAAAGGTAAAAAATATAACTATATTAATGTCCGTCAATAAAACTAACGACAAATTAAAAAACTCTTTTGAAGATTTCAAAAACGAGCTCTCTCACAAAGGAATAAAAACAGAACTAAGAGTTATTGTTGATAAGAACATAGAAAAGTCATTTCATGACAGATGGATATTTTCAACTAATTTTGGTTATTTAGTGCCATCAGTAGATGTATTTAAAAGAGGACAATATAGTGAAATAAAACCTACAACAAGTAGACCTCCTTACCTTGACTGGATTCGTAAAAGTAAAGACATAATAAAAGATTGGGACGATATTAAGAGACTTAAACAAGAAATTGATGAAAAGAAAAAATCGTCACAAAGACAAACCACCCATACCAGAAGAGGGGAACCTGCTTTGTCCTAATTATTATCAGACCTATACTCTTGATTCTGGCACAATTTGATAAACAAAGCACGGTCGAGATAGATATGGCTTTTTACTGAATAAAATCACAATCCATATCGCTGCTATAGGAAGAATATTTTCTCTAGTTTTCCATCCGTGACTTGAAGAACCGCTCCGTATCCCGATCCATGAAATACACATAACACCCCTTCATCCCACGACTCAACAACACCCGGTACGTATTCTTCACCAACTCCACAAACCGCCCCTTCGACCGCTTCACCACACCATCACACGACTCCTCAGGACACCCCACCCACACCTGCCCATCAAAATCATACACCAAATCCTTCCCAACAATCACCCCAACATAATCAAACTCAAACCCCTGCGCCGTATAGATACACCCAACCTGCCCAATCCCCTTTGGGTCATACGCCCACAACGACGCCTTCGGGATTCCAGCCGCAAGCATCCGCGCCTCCGGCTTCGCATTCCACGGACGACGAAAATCACCGATGACCACATCATCTACGAGCGTCCCATCATTCCGGGGGTCAGACCACTCCCAGCAGAACCCAGCCGTCATCCGAGCTGTGAATCCTTCGCTAGCCTTCTGTTTAATCGCCTTCTCAAGTTCTTCTGGAGAGGAGAGTACTTGGAAATCGAATGACTCCCTCTGGTTCCACAACACGTTCGCCGTCTTCCGAATCCCAAGGCTGTTGTTGATCCAGTTCACAAACGCATCAGACCCACTGCAACGGAACTGCGCCTCCAACTCATACTCAAACACTTTGCACCCATGCCGACCCGCAGCATCCTTGATATACTCAGATGAACCGATCTCGTTGGGACGCACAACCTGGTTATCATCGATGAAGAAAACGCCGACCTTGGCAGCACGCAACAACTCTTCGATCTGTCGCATGTTGCTCTGCTTATCCTTTGGAGTGAACCTGCTGTTGCTCGTCTCCCGGATCCGGTGCGCCTCATCCGCAATCAACACATCGACCGCATCACGCTCCGCGCCCGCGTAACTATTAAAATACTTAAACTGGACCGAACCACGCATCCCAATGATCTTCCGTAGCGTCTCCGTGAACGCGCGTGATCCCGTCGCATACTGCGCATTATAGCCTTTCAAGAGAAGATCAGCCATGAGATTAATCGCGATGACGGATTTCCCAGTCCCTGGTCCTCCACGGATGATGATCACGTTCTTCTGCTTGTCATGGAATCCCTCTCGCGCACAACTCAGGACTTTGTCGTAGACGACGAGCTGCTCATCAAGAAGCACATACTCAGATTTACCCTTAATCATGGTGCCGACGTGGTCCATCAGCTTCTTACTCGGACGATAATCACTCTCCTCAACCCTTCTAAGAACGTCAATTCCTTGTCCGAATTTAAGCCGCCCTGAAAGGTAATCCCGCAGCCGATTCACATCATCCGCGGTAAACAACGGATTCTGCGCAAGAGAATCCTTGAACTTCGGAGAGAAGATGACATCCTCAGGATTGAACCCATAATTGTGAAGATACGTACATGCATCCAGAAGAACGGGTTTGTCGCCTTCAAAGAACGCAGTCTGAGTATCCTGCAGATACGTCTGGTACTGACCGACTTGCACCGAAGGATGTAGGACTTCCCGCTTTGCCCCACCGACCCACGTCACGACCTCATTATCACCAGGAGCTTCCTCGCATTTCTCCCACTGTTTCAACTCGATGATCACCGCATGGTCACGATTCTGGTCGTTCCTCCCGCAGATGATGCAATCGAGCCGTTTCGACGTCAACGGCAACTGATCCTCAAGGATGATACCATGATCGGTGAACCCGGCATATTGGAATACCTGACAGACCGCCCGCAGCGAATTCCGCCATGACTGGACTTCAGCAGGAGACGGCGAATGACGATAATAATCAAAGAATGCACTTCGCAGTTTCTCAGCAACCTGATTCTGAATGGTATCTTCAAAGAACTGCGCTGATGTCCCCGCATAAAGTCTCATCGATGGCCCTTCAACCCGAGAGAAGAATATGTCCTCTCTGTTTAAGTCTTTTAAGCCCCATCAAGCCTCCATGATGCTTCTTTTCAAATCCGTCTCATGAAAGAGTTAAAGTCATTATCCTCGATATGAACACTGAAGAGGAATTATGGCACGCGTCTGTGAACACTGCGGCAAAGAAGGCACGTTCAAGGAGATCAAGACCGTCGATCTTCCGGTGAGCGGCAGCACGAGACTCTGCCACGCCTGCTCCACGGCTCTCTTCAAGCTAGAAAATCAGGAATTCAACCGTCAGCAGCGGTGGAAGGAAGACGTCCTTCGCCGATTCCCGGAAGCAACGTTGAAACAGTTCTGCCGTGAGCACGGCATCGCGACGTCGGACCAACGGTCCGCCCTCGCCGCAACCCGCAGGGGAACACGACAGAAGAAAAGCTATACGTATCATTACAACTTCGACGAACTCCTCCACGGCGCACTCCAAGAATCTTCCTTACCAGATGTTCTTGATTTCGCCCGTAGGAAATACGTCCCCATCGACGACATCACTACACAGATCGACCGTCACAAAGCGAACCGCGGCAGATAGTTTCTGACCGAGTCAAGCATCCGTGATAGAGCCAGATACTTTCGATGACCCTCCCTCTGCTTTTATAAATTCTTAACCTCTGCATTTCTACATAACTTGGGAGGTGTAAATATGGTTCGACTCAGAATTAATCTTACTGAAAGAAGCGAACTCATTATTCAACGAGTCATGGAAAAATATAATTTGAAAACACGAAGCGAAGCTATTGAATTGATGCTGGAACAGTATCAAGAAAAAATTATGGTTGAACCTTCCAAGTAAGACTAGGGGGAAGATGCAGATCAGGGAAGCGTATACATTTTGTATACGGTTGAACACTTTGTGTATACACCTACTAATCATTGGCTATACTGATGGCCTATTTCGACTCTTTCAGCAGTGCCATTACGACGTCCCGTTTTTCCCACAGCGCGCAGCTCCCGCCCGTCCCATGCAGCTGCGCATGACTCTCACGGATCTTCCGCAGGAACTCCGACCGGAGCGCCTCCTCAAGCGACACCTCCGTGAGGTTCATGTCCGAGTACGGCGCGAACGGGCACGGCTCGACGTCGCCTTCGGCACTGATATGGATGAACCCGCGTCCCGCAGCCAGGCATCCGCCGACCGAGTCCTCGTCCCCGGGGACCGCGATGAACAACGCCTTCCACTTCGCTTTCGCCTGTTTCATCTTCTCCATCAGCTGCGTCCGCTGACCCTCGGTGATCATGAGGTGTTCCGTCCCCGGTTTGATCGGGTTATATTCATCGAATAAGAAGAACTTGCAGCCGGTGTCAATAAGACCATGAAGGAATGAATCACTGGTGACGGTCGCGAAGTTCGCACTTGACACGGTAAGTGACGTCCCGAAGAACACCCCGTTCTTTTTCAGCGTCTTCATCGTCGACTCCAAACGTTTGTACACGCCGGTGCCGCGGATCTCGTCCGTCTCCTCCTCGCAGCCCTCCAGGCTGATGAGCAGGATGACGTTCTTCTGTTTCTTGATCTTCGCCAGCATCTCAGCGTCGACGAGCAGCCCGTTGGTGAAGACGGCGAAGATAATGTCCGGGTATGCGCTGGTGACGTCGAAGAAGTGTTTGCGGGTGAAGGGTTCTCCGCCGGCGACGACGACGAACCCGACGCCCAGCTCGTGCCCTTGGCGGATGATGTCGCTGACCTGGTCATCCGAGAGTTCTTTTTTCGCCGCAGGCCGGATGGCTTTCTCGTAGCAGCCAGGGCAGTTGAGGTTGCATTTATGCGTGATACTGAAGATGATGATCGGTGGGACGTGGGTGCCCTGTGCCTCGTTATATTCCCGTCGCTGGGACGCGTGTCGTTGCCAGCGGACGGTTTTGAGGAAGAACAAGGCCTGGGATGGATGCCGGAGGCTGACTTTGACGGCGTCGGTGAAGAAGACGCGCAGGGCGTCGTTGAGTCTGAATCGGAAGTCGTTGGACGACATACTGTCCCCGGGGGGAGAATCATGACCGTCTCTTAAAGGTTCCTAGGAGGAGCTGAGAAGGGATACGCACAATCATTGGGTAATGATGAGAAAACCCTGAAGATACGATTTTATTCTTCAACTACGCGTTGGTGTCTGTCTCTTTTCTGTTTCGACGTCTTCTTGATCCATTGTGCGTATTTCTCAAGAAACTCCAGGCGCTCACGAAAATTCTCTTCTTTGAGCCGCTGCAGTTCTTTTAAGTCGATACGTGGTGTATTCATTGGAGATACCTTTTGAACAGCGTCGTCGTTTTAAGTTTTCTGTTGAATTCCTGAAGTAACTCGACATCGAGATGCTCTTTGGTCAAGTGATATAAATACTTTGCATCCTCGATATCCTTTTCACTGCCTAAGAACAGCTTGTATGAGATTTG
>Ga0209777_10003261_pt1 | contig 20306 bp, 18 predicted proteins | sample FrelakmetHBP12HB_FD_187147 | JGI IMG/M metagenome (GOLD analysis project Ga0209777, IMG submission 187147) | Freshwater lake sediment microbial communities from the University of Notre Dame, USA, for methane emissions studies -HBP12 HB (SPAdes)... | ecosystem: Environmental > Aquatic >...
TCACGAGCCTGGCCTCGCCCTTCCCTTCCAGCAGCTTTCCCTGGAGGGGCTTGGCTGGCGCGGATATTTCCAGAGCCTTGGATGTCCGTGGTAAGAGTTGGGATTTCATGATTTTATTACGCAGGCAAAGCTTATAAATGTTATTATTTGTGTATTATTTTGTAATACACCCGGAGGTCACCGGCTCAGCGCCCTTAGCGTGACATCGAAGTCCAGCTCCTTGCCTGCGAGCGGGCTGTTCGCATCCACGGTGAACGTATCGTTGTCAGCGGCAGTGACCGTGAGAAGGCTCTTTTTGCCGGTGGTGGGGCTAGTTGCCGTGTAGGTATGATTGGTTTCCATGTCCGAGCGTATGGTCATGGTATCGTTGGTCATGTTGACGACCGTTTCCGGGATGCCGTTCACCGCGAACTGGTCGCCGGGGGAGAAGAGGTAGCGGATGGTGACCGTGTCGTTCGTGAAGTTCTCTATCCCCACATAGCCCATGCTGGTCTGGAAAACCTTGCCCTCCTTGACCGTGACATTCTGCGCGATGACGTATTCGATTGGGACGTCCTCGAAGACCGACATGTTATAGTAACGGGGGATGAAGGATATTTTTGAAGGGTCTACGAGCCCGTAGCCGTCAACCGGTGCGACCGTGAAGTTCTTCTCGTCGCCCACTTTCATGCCGAGTATCCCGTTCACGAATCCGTTTATCATGCCGCTTCCGAGCATCAGCTGGAAGGTGATGGGCTGGTAGCTCCTGGTCGGGTCATAGGAACCCGCCTGCTTCGCGACATCCATGCTGGATGTATCGAGCACGTTCCCGTCCACGCGCAGGGTGTAGTCCACGGTCACGTTGTCGCCGTATTGGGCGGTAAGCGTACCGGTCTGGATGGCCGTGGGAGCGGGCTGCTGCGGCTGCTGTTGCTGCTGCGGCTGCTGGGCCGGCTGGGTGCATCCAACAAGCAGCAGCATGAGCGCTAACAATACCGGGAACAAGAGGAGTTTTCTCATGGGGTTATTCTGGCACGCATGGTTTTTATTCATAACTAAAAGGCAAGGTGTGAGAAGTAAAACACCAAGGGGCCCACGTAGCAGGAGTGAAGCACCGAGTGACCCACCGAGCGCAAGTCAAACAGAAGACGAGGTGTCCCTAGAACACATGAAGAAAACAACGAATGACCGGATAATGGGAAACCCTAAGAAAATAAAGTGGGGTCACGGAGATTTGAACTCCGATATGCAGGTTACGGCCTCTGGTGCCACCCTGCTTCCGCAGGAGGGCGGGATCTGGAGCCTGCCGTACTACCAGCTTATACTATAACCCCGTAACAGAATCGGGCGGATGGTCCCGAGAGGATTTCATTTGTGGTGGGGCGGTTTTATATTGATTGCTGAAATTTTGGCAGCAACATGCCAGCATCCGAAGAAATGCCTCCCACGACTGACGCGTGCCAAAGGCACGCGTCCTAAGAAGAGAAGCCAATAGGAGAAAGCGATGGAAAATAGAGCGAATAGCGCCCATGGCGCGTGATGAGCGAACGGGGTAAAACATTCAACAAGTAGCGCTTAATTCAGCGCCATATCCGATAAAGCCTGTCGAGCGCCTTGTCGTAATCGCCGTGGACCGCGCCCACGAACAGGATGTTCAGTTTGCCGTCAGCCTTGTTCTCGGTGAAAAGGACCCTTCCCTCCTGGCCGAAATTGAGCCCGAGCAGGCCTGTGCGCGGCCCGCCCCCGCGGTCGTAGGTCTTGGGCGGAAGCAGTCCGTTCCGGTACTTCCATATCGTCCTAAGGAAAGCCTTCCGCTCGCTTTCCCTGAGCCCGTCGAGATGGGCCCTGCTCTCGTCAGTGAAAACCAGCCCTTCCATCACCGGCTCGAAGTCCGGCTCGCTGCGTACGGACGGAGGCGCCGCAGCCGTTCCCCCGTTCCCATCAGAAGGCTTATCCGGCTTCTCCCTGAGGGCCTCCATGACCTTGTCCGGGTCGAACCCGCGGGAGGACAGCATCTTGCGCTTGTCCCTGACCTCGAAGTAGATGCTCCGCGGCTCGGAGAGCAGCCTCTCGAGCGCCTTCCTGTCGAGGGAGTTCCCGAACCCCTCGACGAGGCCGCCGAGGCCGAAAAGGGTTTCGAGCTCCCCGTCCAGCTGCGCTGCCAGTTCTTCCCTGCTGCGGACCGGCTTTTTCAGCTTTGGCTGCGAGCCGTTCGCACCGTCCTGGGCAAGGCAGGAGGATGTGACGGGCCTGGGGAATCTCCCGGATTCGCACTGCTCCTTAGGTTGCCTCTGGTGCCTCCTTTTACGCGGTGCGATGCCTTCCACGAGCCTGCGGCGCTCCAGCGCGCCCCTCACCCTCCGTTCTAGAGCAGACCAGGCTTTCAGCGCGGCGTAGGAGACGAGAACGGCGACCAGGGAGGCGACGACATCGAAGCCCATGACCCGATCGTGATGTTTCTTGAGGGTCGTGTAGTCGAGCGCGTACCCGTTCATCTCCGAAAAGGTGATGAAATTCCCGATTCCGAGGTTGGCCGTGTCCTTCGGGTGTTCCGAGTGGACGGACTGGTTCAGGGCATCTATCTTTTCGCGGAACTGCTGCGTGAGCGCCTTGTCGCCCGGTTCGCACAGCGCCTTTATGGTCTTCCTTCCGGCGGCGTCGGTCTCGGCCTTCACGCACGTGCGGTCGATTAAGACCTTGTGGCTGGTGAAAACAGCCTGCGCATCCCTGCTTATCTTCGCCGAGGCCGCGTACTTGGCGACGCCCTTGAGGCATTTCTGGTCGCCTTCCTTGCATATCTGGGGCATCTCGTCGCTCCGCTCCAGAGCGCCTTTCAGATAGAAATACCCGCCCGAGGACACCCTCATCTGCTTGCCGATTTCGGAGTGCTTCGCCCGGAGAATGACGAAGGTGAGGCTGGCGCACGTGATGGCGTTCATTTTGTCGCCGTGCCTTTTCATGAAGGGTTCTTTCGCTTTCTTTTGCATCGGGATAATATTAATAGCACTCTTTTTTAATCATTTTCACACAATCAAAGAACCGGACCCGGCGGACAGAATCAGCACGGCGCGCCCTGATGGCCCCGCCTGCCTGCGCTCAGTCGATCCAGCATTTCGCGGTGAGGCCGGCCTCGGTTATGTTCGTGAAGACGAACGTGATGTTCTTCTTGTCGCCAAGGGCGATGTCCACGCACACGCGCTTCGAGAAGTACGGCGTGCCGCCTTCGTAAAGCGTGGAGTTGACGCAGCGCCTTCCCATGTCGTAGCCGTTGTTGGCGAACCAGTAGTTGACCGTGAAAGAGTCCTCAAGGAGCTTGCAGTTCGCGGATGACGTGGTTATTATGGGGCCCGCGTATTCGATGCCCGGATCCGCCTGGCGCACCCCGCCGCCCCATAGCTGCTCCGGGTAGACGACCGCATTGGATGCCGGTTCCTTGGCGTACTCGGCCGCGCCATCGGAAAGCGCGGTCCCGAAATCCTGGCCGCCCAGCGCCCGCATGTCTATGGGGGCGATGGAATCGTCCATCTTGATATAGCCGGACAGCACCGCGTCAGGGGTCTTTATCACGACGCTCTTCATGCCGACCGATTCGAGCAGGTCCGAGAAAAGCACCGCCAGGTCGGCGCAGCCCCCGGAACGCGCCACGAGGGTCTCCGCTGGGAAAGCGAGCCGGTCGAAATCGCACCTGTCCGAGTACTGCGTGCTGCGCGCCTGGAGATGGTTGAATATCTGCCTCGCCGCCCTCTCGCGCTCCTCGTCGGTCTTTATCTCCGCATGGTCCGTCGCGTCGGCAGCCAGGTTGGAGATGCCGAGGTCGGTCGGGCGCATCCAGGCGGCCGCGGCCTCCGGTATCCTCCAGTCGAAGGAGTCGCGGCCACCCAGGGGCACGTCGATCGTGAAATCGTCGCTGTGGCTCTGGTTGCCCCCTTTGTACTGGAGATTGACCTGCAGCTTGACGATCGTGCCGTTCTTGATGGCGAGGGCCTTGTCGCTGAACGGCGGGGTGAGGCCTATGGTCGCATTGGCTCCGGGCGGTATGCTCGCCACGTCCTGGATTGTCGCCCCGGTGTATCCCTGGAAATCGGATTTGAGCTTGATGCCGTTGGCTGTCTCTGAACCCGTATTGCGGATGGTGAGCTGCGCGAGGGGGCCCGCCCCTTTCTCGATGGTCATGGGCGGAACCGCGTAAAGGACGACCGGGGGTATCGGCTGGACCGAGGTTTGCGCGAGCTCGAGCTTGGCGCCGCTTGCGAGGCACGCCCCGGAAGCATCGCAGGAATAGCCGGCAGGGCAGCCGCAGTCCTGGCAGCAGGTCTTGTTCTCGCCCTGCTGGCAGCCGAACTTGCCGCAGGTCGTTTTCTCCACGCAGCTGTTGTTCACGCAATCATAATCCTGCCCGCAGGCTGGATTCGAATATGCGCAGCCCTGGGGCAAGGCGGGTTTCACGCATGTGTTGTTCACGCAGCTTTCATCGGACGCCGCATCGCACGGCGGGTTGTCGTAATCGCAGCCGGATCCGGATATGAGGGCGCACGTGTTGTTTACGCATGCATAACCGCTTCCGCAGGGAGGATTCGAAAATGCGCAGCCCGAGCCCGCGGTGGCGTTCCCGCTGCCTGAAAAAGGTTTCAGCAGGCAGCCTGCCGACAAAAATAGCATAAACGAAGCGATGATGAAAAGGAATGTCAAACCGCGCATGCACCCACCGGAAAGGTATGGCCAGGAAGTATTTTTAACGCTTGATTGCGAACAAGTGATCATGCTTGACTTTCTCAGGAGAAGCGCGGAAGAGAGGAAGACGGTCCTTTGTTTCGGCATAGACCCGGTGCTGGAGAAGATAAACGCCGGCTCTCCGACTGGCGCTATAGAGGAGCGCATCGAGCCTTTTTTTCACGAGATGACGGACAAGCTTCTGGAGGAGAACCAGATAGCGGCGATAAAACCGAACTACGCGTATTTCGCCAGGTATGGGTTTGGTGGGTTGTATGTGCTCGAGGGCATCATCCAGCGCTACAAGAACAAGATCCCCGTGATACTGGATGGCAAGCGGGGCGACATCGGGAAATCGAGCGAGGCGTACGCCTCCGAGGCATATGATTTCTGGGGCGCGGACGCGGTCACGGTCAGCCCGTACATGGGCGAGGATTCCGTGAGGCCCTTTGTGCGCGAAGGAAAGCTCGCGTATGTGCTGTGCAGGACATCCAACCCCGGCGCGAAGGATTTCGAGGAGCTCAAATGCGGGAAAAAATTCCTTTACGAGCACGTAGCGGAGAAGGCCGCGGCATGGGGCTGCGGGCTCGTGGTCGGAGCCACGAGCGACCCCATAAAGCGCATCGTCAGGATAACCGAGGCTGCGGGCAGGGAGGTTCCGATGCTGATTCCGGGAATCGGCTCGCAGGGCGGGGACCTGGAGATGGTCCTCAAGGCGCTGAAAGGCGGCCTGCCGATCCACCGCATCAACGCTTCTTCTTCGATAGCGTACGCTTATGAGAAAAAAGGCGGGAAGCCGGCTGACGCGGCGCTCGCCGAGGCGAAGGCGCTGAACGCAACCATAAGAAGATATTTAAAATAATACCCGAAACATATACTAATTACCAATTATACTTCATAAAACATAGAGGGGCAGAAATGGGAGACTCAGCCACGGGCAACCGGATGACAAGAAGGCAGTTCGGCGCAGCCGTGGCAGCGGGCGTGGCGTCCCTTGCGGCGCAGGCGCTCAGTGCGCGTGCTATGCGGGGCGTGTTCCTGCCGAAGCACGAGTCCATAACGATATCCGACGAGCTTCCAAAGCCCGTTCCTCCGCCGCCCAAAAGGGCGTTTCCCGATGCGCTTTGCACGATGATGGGTCCGGACAAGGCGCGGCTTTTCGGGAACGACGCGGCGCTGGTGGTGAGGGAATACGATGCCACGGAAACCGAGTTATGGGAGTTCCTGATCCAAAAGACGGACCCGATAAGCGAGGCCGCCTCCCTGGCAGGAAAGTACTACCCTGCTGCGCCAGCAGCAGAGCTCTGCTACATATCCGCGAGCCTTTTCGTTTCCGCGTGGGTGCATGGAATAGACCCATATCTCATGCACGCCATATCGCATGTGGAGAGCAATTTCAGCAACAACATGAGAAGCCGCGCCGGCGCCATGGGCTGCATGCAGGTCACGCTGAACTCCGCCATATTCGAGCTGCACAGCATGAACACGTGGCGGAGTGCCGCCGAGCAGAAGCTGAGGGGAAGCCTGAAAAAGCTCGGCGGGAGACGGTTCTTCGGCCTGGTGGACGAACCGGTAATCGCGCGAAGGAACGGCAGGCTCCGCCTCTCCCAGAAGGATGATGATGCCCTCATGGCAAGGCCGCTGCGGAACGCGGTGTGGGGGGCCAGGACGCTGCTCCTGAAATACCGGGGCGGCAGGATGGGGCCCGGCGACTGGCAGTCCGAGCGCGAGAAGGTCAAGGGCCTTCTGCGAAGGTACAAGGGGATCGACGCGAGGGCGGAGATGTACGCCAACAACGCTTATCATTATTTTAGGAATGTCTACTCACGGCTCGATCGGCCTCGCTGCGGCTGAATATACGATTATAAAACGGAGCGGCGCAACAACTTCTCATGGCAGGCGAGGGGCAGCAGCTGATAGCCGGGCAAAAAACCAGGAAGCCGAAGCGCCAGCTTCCCATACCAATCCCCAGGCTACAGGACCTTGAAAGGGAAATCCCCCTGCAGATAAAAAGTGGGATGGGGAACCGGAACTGGAGAATCTTCAAATCCGACCTTTCCGTTGTGCTGCGGGAATACAGGGTCACGGCAAGGGACCTGGGGAACTATCTTGGCGCGGTCGAGCCGTACATAAAAAAGGCCGTGGAGAGGGTGCAGTCCCAGAGAGGGTTCCGGGAGAAGCCGGAGGACTATTTCCACGCAGTAGTCTCTGTTTTCGTATCATCATACCTGCATGGCATAGACCCCTATCTCATGCTCGCCATAACGCACTACGAGACCCATTTCAAGCCGGGGGAAGTCAGCTCTAGGAAAGCAATGGGCTATATGCAGGTCACCCGCAAATCCGCTGTCAGCGAGCTCAACCCGCGCGCGAGGGACTACGAAGTCAGGAGAAGGGCTTACAACAAGAGGGCCTCGGGCGTGTTCGGTGGCGTGGAGCTTGCCAGGAACGGGAAGGCGGACATGCAGAGGATACGCACGCATGCCCTCTACAACGCCATCTGGGCAGGGCGGACGCTCGTGCTCAAGTACAGCAGGGAGGACAGGCTGACCGGCGGGACGATAGAAAGCAAAAGGGACTACGCGGGCGTTTTCCTGTGGGGCACCGGGAACTCGGCGGCGATAAAGAACATGCTCGTGGGCTATCAGGGAACGAAAGCCAGCTATGCCGAAGGCGTGTACAAGCTCTATGAAGAGACTTACAAGCCCGTGAAATCAGAGACCGAGCGCGCGATGCTCACCGCGGCGCGCATCAGGAGAATTTGAGGCTGGCCAGGAACTTCGCTATGAGGCTCCAATTCGCGAATAGGATGTAAAGGAGCAGAAGGAAAGCCAGGAAATAGAGGATACGCACCGGCCTCCTGAACAGCCATTTGAAGAATCCCTGCAGGGGCTTGACGACTATCGCGTTCGCCACCTTGCCAAGGGCCTTGAGGAAGAAATCCAGCAGCTTGAGCAGGAACGAGAACACCGCATCCGAGATGCCGGGCCCTTTTTTCACGGCCTTCGCTTCCCTGGCTTCCTCCTTCTTCGCGATTGCGGTTTTTTCTTTTTGAATTGCCCTGGCGGGTTCGGGCTCTCTTTTAGCCGCCGGCTTGGCTTGTTGCGCCTCCCTGCCATATTTTCGGAGCAGGCGGGGGTCTGTCTCCTCCCTGAGCGTCTTGTAATCGACTACTTCCATCGTGGTCGCAGGAGCGAATAACGACACCTTCACTGGCTTCGTCTGATTTCCCATTGCGTCCAGAGTGGTGATGATGGCGGTTCCGGGAGAAAGGGCCTTGAACTCCTCCACAAGGTCGAACTCGTCGGTTTTCGGGAACGACCTGGAAAGCGCGCGCAGGTCAGCCTCGCCTTTGGCTGTGGCGACCCTTTGCGCGAAGATTATTTTCGTCCCCAGCTGGCTGAGGACGTCGTCAGGCAGGTCGGCCACGTCCTGCGTCACGAAGAAAACCGAGACGCCTTTGGAGCGTATCTGCCTGAGTATTGTCACGATGAGGTCGCGCAGGGATTTGTTCGCGTCCTTGAACAGGTAATGCGCCTCGTCGAAAAATATGGCGAACTTGGGCTGCTCCACCTCGCCCAATTCCGGGAGCTCGTTGAAGAGCTTCTGGAGCAGGAATGCCGGAGCTATGGAAGCCAGCATGTTCTTCCGGGAGTCGGACAGGTTGAGCACGTTAAGGCCCTGCAGATCGTCGAGCGATATGGACGGCGAGCCGAACATGGCGTCAAGGCCGGATTCCTGGAGCGAAAGGAGCTTGCGCTCGATCACGGAAACACTGGATTTCGAGATTCCCCGCTCCTCCCCTGCCACCATGGAATCGAGAGCCGAAAGCAGGTCCTCGATAGTCTCGAGCGAGGTCCCGGTCTTCCTGGAGTACGAGAACGCGAGCGAAAGATGGCTTTCCTGGGTGGAATTGAGCTCGAGCAATCGCGAAAAAAGGACCGGGCCGATTTCACGAAGCGAAAAACGCATCCTCGCAAGTTCGGGCGAGGCGCTCCAGTAGTTTGTTTTGATGGCATGGGGCTGGAAAGGCGCCAACTCATTTCGCGGGCTTTCCTCTCCCTGCACGCAGAATCCGCTCGCGTCGCCCTTCACGTCCGACACGAAAACGTTCACCCCGCCATCCGCCAGCTGCTCGGCAAGCAATTGCATGGCACGCGACTTCCCGGTCCCTGTGGAACCTGCGATTATGCCGTGCCGCGTGAGATAGCGGGATTCCAGAAAGTAGGGGTTGGAGAGCGGCGCCGAGCCGGATACGCCGAGAACGGGATTTGGCATGGATTGCAATAGCCAGCGGAGATTTTTATTTGTGCGTCTGTTTGCCAGCTACCGAAATAGAACTGGCTATCGCTTTTTTATCAAAACCGCTTTCACATCGATTTTATCGAGTTCTGCCATTGCACGATCCAATATGCGAAGAGTATCGTCGCGACCGGTCGGAATCGGAGTAAGCCCCTCGCCATACACGGATGATGGATGGGCCTTTATCTCTTTGGTCAGCGCGGACATAGTCCTCCTGGTATCGTGTATCTGCTGACCGGACAGTTCAATCGAACCTGCGGAAGCCACGAGGGGACCGGCCAGCCTTCCCCGAACGTAAATGCCTATGCCGGGGTCTTTCATGAGTTGGATCAGCGAATCGAAGACTCTGCTGTCCTTGAATCCAGCCATAGTATTTGCGATATCAAGCATCTGGTCGCCATTCAGGCGATCCTTGATTTTTACGGAACTGAACTGTTTCAATAGAGCGGGTACTGATGCATCGCCTATATTCCAAAGCGCGTGCCGGCAGGCAGACGCAATGAGCGGGTCTCTCAAGCCATTCACAAGGGCATCAATCGCCTGTTGTGACTTGTAGCGATTGCCAGCGTTGATTTGGCCGATAAGACGTGCTGCTTCACTCCTGTCAGCCGCGAAGTTTTTATCATCATTCAGGACACCGATCAGTTTGGGTATTGACGCGGGCCCCATATCTTTGACCATCTTCTGGGCTGTTATCGTTATCTCCGGCTTCTCCGGGGACTTGAACTGCAGCGCCATCACCGGAACCACCCCGGCGAACGGCGAGAGAACGGAAAGCGCGATTGCGCATGCTCCCGCGACCAGAATCCACTTCCAACCTGATTTACTAGCTCTCGGCATATTTACCCCAAAATATATACCCAGGCAGAATTTTTAAGAGCGGTGTTCAGGCGCTACAAGTTCGTCATCCGCCATATCCCCCTACGATAAATTTAAAGCGTTAATCTAGTTTAACAATTGGAATTTCCCAGGCATGCAAAGGTGATAATCTTGAAACTCAGCATAAAAATCGGCGCACAGGCAGGGCAGGGCGCCATGGTGACCGGCCGCTCGCTCGCGAAATGCTTCACAAGGGGAGGGCTGAATGTCGTGGCCTACCCGGAATACCCGTCGATAATAAGGGGCGGGCACAACACCTACCAGGTGGTCGTATCCGACAAGCCCGTGCACTCCCCGGTCCAGCAGAGCGACATCATAGTCGCGCTCAACAAGGACGCGGTCTTCTATCACAGGGAGTTCGTCTCGCAGGGAGGGGCGATAATCTACGATTCGAGCATAGACGCGCAGAAGTTCAAGCCAAGGAAGGACATCCTGCTCTTCCCACTGCCGATTTCCGAGCTGCTCGCGAAAGCAGGAGGGATACCGAAGATGGCGAACACGGTCGCGCTCGGAGCCGCGCTCGCGCTAGCCGATTACCCGTTCGACTTCATAGAGCACGTGATGCGCGACGAGTTCAGCCGCAAGGGAGATGAAGTCGTCAAGCAGAACGTGGCCGTCGCGAAAGCCGGCTATGACTATGCGAAAGGGAATTTCAAGGGCTTCAAAAAAAGCATAAAGCCGGCCTCGGACAAGCGGAAGATATTCATAGAAGGGAACGAAGCCATCGGCCTCGGCGCGGTGAAGGCCGGGATGAAGTTCTATGTGGCATATCCCATGACGCCCGCGTCCACCATCCTCCATTACCTCATAGAGAACGAGCGGAAGTTCAACATCGTGGTCAAGCAGACCGAGGACGAGATAGCGGCCATGAACTACGCGGTGGGCGCGAATTTCGCCGGCGTCCGCGCGATGACAGGGACCTCAGGCGGCGGTTTCTCTCTCATGGTGGAGGCCATGGGCATGGCTGCCGAGTCCGAGACCCCGGTCGTGGTGACGCTGGTGTCAAGGCCCGGGCCCGGCACCTGCATGCCGACCTGGACCGAGCAGGCCGAGCTGAGGTTCGCGATCCACGCATCGCAGGGCGAGTTCCTGAGGGTGGTCCTCGCGCCCGGAGATGTGGATGAATGCTTCTACCTGGCTGCGCAGGCGTTCAACCTTGCTGACAAGTACCAGATTCCGGTCATAATCCTTTCTGACAAGTTCCTCGGGGAGAGCACTTTCTCGACCGAACGTTTCGATGAGAGCAAAGTCAGGATCGAACGCGGGAAAATCGCGAAAGGCCTTCCGGAGCTTGCGCCGAACACCAGGTTCAGGCGCTACGCCCTCACGGCTGACGGGGTGTCCCCGCGCGCGCTGCCTGGAGAGCAGAACGGCATGCACGTGTCATCCAGCTACGAGCACGATGAGACCGGGTTCAGCTCCGAGGATTTCTCCATGCGCAAGGCGCAGGCTGACAAGAGGGCGAAGAAGATGGACGCGCTGATCAGGGAGATTCCAGGCCCGGCGCTCTACGGGCCGAAGGCAGCGGATGTGACGCTGGTGGCATGGGGAAGCCAGAAGCTGCCCTGCCTGGACGCGCTAGAGATACTGGCTGGCAAGGGGGTGAAGGCGAATCTCCTGCACTTCTCATACGTATTCCCTGTGAATGTCAAGGAAACTCAGAAGGCGCTCTCGAAATGCAGGAAGACCGTGCTGATAGAGAACAACTCGACCGGCCAGCTGGGGGGTTTGCTGAAGCAATACGCCGATGTGGGCTTCGACTTCCACATGCTCAAGTACGACGGCAGGCAGTTCTTCCCCGAGCAGATAGCGGATGAGGTCGGGAAGCTCGCGGCAGCGGGGTATAAGGGCAAGAAGGAGATAAGGGTCGCGGAGAAGGATTACGAATATTACAATACCCAGAGGTACGGGCTCTAGGTGGTCATGATGGTCGCACTCAAGGATTTCGACACGAAGGAACGCATGCAGTGGTGCCCGGGATGCGGGAATTTCGGGCTGCTCACGGCTCTCAAAGGTGCTCTCGCCGAGCTTGGAACCCCAAGGCACGAGACCGTCATAGTGACTGGCATAGGATGCTCGGGAAAAACGTGCCACTATGTAAACACCTACGGATTCGAATCCCTCCATGGCAGGCCGCTTCCGGTCGCGTCGGGGATAAAGCTCGCGAACACCGGGCTGACCGTGATAGCAGAGGGAGGCGATGGCGACGGATACGGGATAGGCGCCCAGCATTTCGTGCACATAATGCGGAGGAACTACGACCTGGCTTACATAGTGCACGACAACCAGCTTTACGGATTGACCACGGGACAGGCTTCGCCGACATCGCTCATGGGCATGAAGACGAAGACCACGCCGTGGGGCGTGATAGAGAAGCCGTTCAACCCCATCGCCCATGGCATACTTGGCGGCGCGACATACGTGGCGCGGGGGTTCGCAGGAGACCCGGTCCACCTCAAGGAACTGATAAAGGGCGCGATAGCGCACAAGGGCTTCGCGCTCGTGGACGTCTTCCAGCCATGCGTCACTTTCAACTACCTGAACACCTACCAGTGGTTCCAGGAGAGGGTTTACAAGCTCGAGGCCGCGGGCCATGATCCGAAGAACAGGGATGCGGCCATGGAAAAGGCTCTCGAGGACTCCAAAACGGATTACAAAAAGATTCCGATAGGCCTTTTCTACAAGGAAGAGCGCCCGACATACGAGGAGCAGCTTCCCCAGATCAAGGACAAGCCGCTCGTGAAGCACGACATAACGAACGTTGACATCTCAGCCGCGTATGAAGAACTCGAATGAAAGCCGGATAGGCCGCTAGTTCGCCAATGCTTTCTTTCCCTGTGGTTTGGGCGTAGTGAACGCAGGGAATGACCTGCGCCTGCGTGCAGCGCGGTCCTTGAAAACCAGTCCCCGTTCGGCCAGAACCCGGATATCCCGCTCATCGAGGCCCGCGTTTGCGAGCTGGAATGCGAGCCTTGCCCGCTGAACAAAAGGCTCGAGCCTCCCCCTCTCCTCCTTGCCTTTCGCCTTTTCAAGCTCCCTGGAGAGCATGTCCAGCATGGGTTTCTCGTCAAGTAGCTCGCTGAACGCCTGGTAGGCGGTCTCCCGCGCGGCCTCTGGGCCGCTTTTCATCATGTTGATTAGCGCGTCCTTGAGCGTGCCGGATTCGAGCAGGTGCGCCGCGGTGAGCTTGCTCGCGAGCGGCCCGACGAGCATCTCCTTTAGCGCTGAGTGGCTGGCATCGCGCACCGCAACTGAGGAATCCTCCAGCATGTTCACGAGCTGGTGCATGAAGAAATAGTACTCTGATTTCCCTATGGCGGCAGCCACGCATCGCCTGACGTTCTCGTCCGGATCCTTGCATGCTGCGATGAACTTAGCATCGTACTCCGTAGAAGGAAGCTGGGCATACGCCCCCACGGCGGCCGAGCGTTCCTCCTCGTTGCCGGTGCGGAAGACATTGATCAGAAAATCCGGGTCCTGGGCATTGCGAATCTCTTCAAGCCGGTTCCTGTCGGCATCCCCCAAGCTATCTACCCCCCGTTTGTTATCATTTGTGTAAAAATATTTAAAAAACAACCTGCATGGCGTTTTTTAAACATAAAAGTGGGAATGATGGTGTGCAACTCACCCCGCGCGCATACCAGCTCTCGATTTTTGAATCCATCATGCGATCAGGCAACACGCTGGTCGTGCTTCCGACGGGCCTGGGCAAGACACTCATAGCCCTGATGCTGATAAGGGAGAAGATGACGGCAGTGTCGGCAAAAGAAGCCGACACTGCGCCCCTTGCTCCCCCGGGGAGCAAGAGGGAGCATGGTAGGTGCCTTTTCCTCACGCCGACAAAACCCCTGGCGAAGCAGCACGCCGATTCCATAAAGCAGATACTCGGGCTGGATGATTCGAGCGTGTCGCTCGTGACCGGCGAGATGGCGCCTAAGAAGCGGAAGGAGGAATATGAGAAGGACATAATCGTCTCCACCCCGCAGACCATACGCAATGACATACTGCATGGGCGCTTCGGGACGAACTTCAGGCTCGTGATTTTCGACGAGGCCCATCGCGCGGTCGGGGATTATGCGTACACTTACGTAGCGGAAAAACTGAAGGATGAGGCGCTGTTCGTCGGCCTTACCGCATCGCCCGGAGGCAGGCGCGACCGGATAAAGGAGGTGCTCGACGCGCTCTCCATCAGGAACATCGAGATAAGGACAACTCTGGACCCGGACGTCGTGCCCTACATCCAGAAGAGCATGGTGACCTGGATACCGATAAAGCTCTCCCCGACGCTCAAGCTCATCAAGAAGGAGCTCGAAACCATGTCCGGGAAATACGCGCAGAGGCTTTCGGCCATGGGCTTTCCCCCTCCCCTCAAAAGCAAGGGCCTGTTCATGAAGCTGGGCGACCGGCTGCGCGACCTCAGGCACAATGTCAAATTCCCCGCACTCCTGTGCTACTATTCCCTGATGCACCTTTTGCACATGTCCGAGCTGCTGGAGACGCAGGGCGTTTTCGCCCTGCTCAGCTATATCGGCAAGGTCGAAGGGAAGGAGAGCAAGTCCGCGATAGCGGTTCTCAAGGAGCCAGGCATGGCGGAGATACGGAGGCTCGCGGAAAGCGGCGAGGAGCACCCGAAGCTGAAGAAGCTCGTGGAGCTCCTCAAAAACATGAAAGGCAAGAAGGTCATCGTGTTCGCGCAGTACCGGGACCAGATAAGGAAGATAGAGGAGACGCTTAACGAGAACGGGATATCCGCGCACCAGTTCGTGGGCAAGAAGGACGGGGTGACGCGGAAAATCCAGGAGGCGACGATTGCGGATTTCAGGGAGGGGAAATTCGACGTCCTGTGCTCCAGCTCCATAGGCGAGGAGGGCCTGGACATACCGAAAGTGGATTCCGTCATATTCTACGAGCCGATACCTTCCGAGATACGCTCGATACAAAGGCGGGGGAGGGCTGCCCGCCTGCAGGAAGGCGAAGTCATCATCCTCATGACAGAGGACACGCGGGACGAGTATTACTACTGGTCGTCAAAGAGGAAGGAGCAGAAGATGAAGGAGATTCTCGGGGCGATGCAGAGGAGCATGCGGGGAGAGAAGGGAGGGAAGAAGGAGGCGCCTCCGATGAGGCCTCATGCCCCATTGCCAATTTCCGAAAAGGCAGCTCCTGAAAAAAAAGAGCAGGAGAAACAGGAGCCTAAGAAGCACGCCCATCCCGCTGGGCAGACAAAAATGAGCGATTTCGTCTGATTATTCAGCATCTGCGCAACGCCTGGTCAAGGGCGCGGATGCCATCCATGAGCTCTTCCCTCTCCATTATGCGCTCTGCTTCGCGCTCTATCACGGTTCTGAGCCTCTGTGCCGCGTAAGCCACGGCGATCTTGAGGTCGATGTAATGGGGGTCGCCCTCGCCGAAAGCGTCCCTCCTCTCCTGCGCCCGCAGCTGCGCCTGGGTTATCTTCTTCTTTAGCACTGAGATGATGATTCCCTTCGGGGTGTGGGAATCAATCCTCGGGTATTTGAAGGCGAACTCGCTGCCTGATGCCGTGAGCTGGGGCTTCTGTTTCTGGTGCATTCTCAGCATGGGATGTAATATGGCACAACTACTTTTAAATACTTTCTTTACCACACGAATATCCGCTAATCGGTCCCCTTCCTGGCGGTCCGGACCTTGCCAGGGCTCGTCTCCATCAGGAACGCGAGCTCCTCCTCCTCGAAACCATAGAAGGAGGCGACATCGTCCTGCCTCTTCCTGCCCATTTCCTGTATGAGCGGGATGTACTCCAGCGCCTCCCGCCGGTTCGAGTGGACCTTCGCGCCGATTTTGAGGCCTATCGCCTTGAGCATCGCCCTTCTCGCGATCGTGCGGGACATCTCCCGCAGATAATTCGGGAACGAGTATTTGACGAAAGTGCGGTAGGGCTCGGCCTTCGCCATGGACACGCCGATTGTCGCGAGGTCTATGGAGTATTTTAGGTATTTCCAGTTGGACCGCCTTATCCTGCCTTCGAAGATGTCCGAACGCGAGAGCCAGTGGTAGGCGGGCGCCAGGTCGCTGAGGCGGGTGTACTCGGCTGGTATGTTCTCGTCTATCCACAGCTTTATGATCTCGTAATCCATGTCCCCGAAGGTCGCCTCCTGGACCTCCTTGATGGTTTTCGCCTTGAAGATCGTGCGGACGCGGTTGAAAATGTCCTTCTCGCGGTCGCGCAGGCCGGTGGACATCGCCTGCAGGTCGTTCAGTGCGGCGCGGACGTCGCCCGTGCTGTTCTCGGCTATCCGCTCGAGGAGCTCCGCATCAGCCGGCAGCTTCTCGGCGCCCGCTATCTTTGCTAGCAGTTTCCTTACCGCCGCCTTGTTGACTTTCTTCATCTCGAGGAGCTCGCATTCCGAGCGGATGGGCGAGAGGCTCTTTTCCCAGGCGTCGGTCGCGGTGAGCACGATGGGGCACGCGCATTCTGCCAGCACCTTGACGATCGCGCCCGAGCCGCCGTAATCCTTCCTGCCCTGGAGCGCGTCAACATCGTCTATGAGAAGGAGCTTCCCGTTGCCTGTCAGCGAGCCGGCCATGGTCGCGGCATGCAGGACTTTCTCCACCCGCGCCTTGTTGCGCAACTCGGACGCGTTCATCTCGATAAGGTCGAGCTCGAACTCCTTCGAGAGCGAGCAGGCGGTGGCGGTCTTGCCGATTCCCGGCGGGCCGTAGAGGAGGATGGGGCGCTGCTTCTTCCCGGCTATCCAGTTGAGCATCCACTGCCGCACCCTGGCGCGTAGCTCGTCATTCCCTATAAGCTCGTCGAGCTTTTTAGGGGCGTATTTGTCAGTGAGAAGCATATGCGGATGTTTGAAGGGAAGGGAATAAATATTCTTTCTGGAGCCCGGATCAGAATTCGTCATCATAAGAGAATAACTCCTCTATCGGGACCTTCAGTATTCTCGCTATTTTTGACGCGAGCCGCAATGACGGGTTGTACTGGGCTTTCTCCAGGAAAAGGATGGTCTGCCTCGCGACGCCTGCCGATTCCGCGAGCCGCTCCTGCGTCAGGCCTGCCTTCTCCCGCAGCTCCTTAAGGGTGGTCCTCATTTTGTCTCCCGCTTGTCAATCTCCGCGTTCGGCATTCTTATCAGTATCTGGAACGCGATCGCCGTCGCGCCGAAGTCGGCGATGAGCACCCCGAGCATCGCCAAGGGAAGCGAAATGAACTGGGGGTTTCCTTTCGAGAGCATGGCGATCGCCACGACATAGAAAATAAGCGCCGCGTTTCCCCATTGCCCTGCCTTGGCTGATATCCTCAGCTCCCTCTCGTCCACCAGCCTTTTTTTCGCCATCCTGAGAAGCACGATTGAGATGAGAAAGAAGACGAACCCCGCAAAATGCAGGATGAAGCCTTCGACGGATGCATAATCGACTATGAAATAAGACCAGTATAACAGAAGCAGGGCGATTGTCCCCGCGGCTAACGCTCCGATCCCGTATTTATCGGCCATGCCAGATCACCATGTTAGAAATATATAACGTTAGATTTATATAACATCATGGTGATGGCGCCGCGCCTTTCCAGAACTCCCTCACGTACTTGTCCGGCTCGCTCGTCATGATGAACCGCGTGCCTGAGTCGAACACCGACTTGTAGTTCTTCCACGCGAAGCGCTCGTCCATGTAGACAACGGCGCACCGGTCGGTCTCCTTCCTTATCCCGCGCCCTGCAGCCTGCATGGCCTTGACGACCGCGGGCCACATGTAGCCGTATTCCCAGCCCTTGCTGAATTTCTCATCATAATAGTCTATCAGGGCCTGCACCTCCAGCCCCATCTCCTCGAGCGCCACTCCCACGATTATGGCGGTCTTTATCTCCTGGTTGCAATAGTCTACGCCTTCGGACATCGAGCCGCCCTGCACCCCGACAAGCACCCCGCCGTTCCCGAATCTCCGCAAAAGCTCCGCGATTTCCGATGGGCTCGCGCTCTCGTGCTGGATGTGCAGGTTGTTGGATTTGACAAAGGGCAGGACCGCGTTCTGCACCGCGTAGGACGGGAAGAACACCGCGGTCCCGCCAGGGGTGCTTCCTATTATCTTGTCTATCTGGTCAGCCATCGCTGCGTAGCTCTTGGCCCCGCGCTGCGAGTAGCGCGTCGTATGGTTCTCGGTTATGATGTGCATGGAGTTCTCACGGTCGAACGGGGAGGGATAGCTCCTCATCATGGTGTTCTCCTCCCCGAGCCCGAGGATGTCCCGGTGCATCCCGAGGGGAAGCAGGGTGCCTGACATGAGGATTGAGGAATGGCAATTGTTTAGCACCGAGGTGCTGACTGACGGGTCGAGGAACCTCTTCGATAGCCCGGACCACTCGCCTTTCCTCCGGAGTATCCTGACGACTCCACCCTCGTCATTCTTCCAGCCGGCGATGAATTTGGATATGCGCAGGCAGGCGGACTTCCGATTCGTCCTGTCCACGAATCCGGTTCCCAGGTCCTCGAAATACTTGGCGAGGAGCAGGGGCTCCATCCCGAAATCCAAAATGAGATTCTCGAAGCCCAAAGTGGAGACGAGCTTTTCGTCAGCCTTCCCGAGCCGCTCTTTCGCCCATTCGCTGAATCTTTGCTCGAGCGGCAGGATTTCGGCGCCCAGGAAGCGCATCTCCTTCTCCGCCCTGCGGAAGACGTAGCTGGAAATCGAGGATGAGAGGTGCTCGCGAACGCGCCGGGCGAGGTTGTGCGCCTCATCCACGATGACTATGGAGTTCTCCAGCTTCTTCTTGGTTTTCAGTAGCAGGATGTCCCGGATTTCCGGGATCATGAAATGATAATAGTCCGCGATGATGACGTTGGAGGCGCCCGCGAGCTTTATGAGCCATTCATACGGGCAGCACCCAGTCTGCTCCCCAAGGCTGACGACATCCTGGTGCGTGCGTGCGGCCCCGTAGTTCTCAAGCATTTTCTTGAATTGCATGTTCGCCCGAAGTTCCTGGATTTTGCCGTAGCCGCGGGCGTTGCCGTAGAACACGCAGCTTTCGTTCTTGCGCTTCTTCTCGCATGACTGGTAGAACGCGTCCTGGTCGAGGTCCGAGAGGACCGGGTCTATGCAGGCATAGCGCCTTCCTATGAGGTCCACGGCGCGGATTCCGAGCTTGTGCTTGGCCGCGATTCCGTTCACGACATCGACCGCGATTTTGTGCTGGGATATTTTGGGGGTCAGGAAGAAGATGGTGAGGTCGGTCTCATGGGCGTATGTTATCGCGGCGGAAAGGGCGCTATCGGTTTTCCCGCATCCAGTTGCAGCATTCGCTAGAAGTATCTTCCCGCTGCTAATCGCCTCATATGTATCCTCCATCAGCTCTTTCTGGTGGGCTCGGGGGCTCGGGTGCCTGAAGAAGAATTCGGTCACAGCAGGATTGGGGCGAGAATCGTTATAATCCTTGCCTGTTTTACCAGTCTATGAGGGTCCTTCTTGTAGGGGATGGCGCGCGGGAACATGCCATAGCGAAGCAGCTCGCCCGCAGCTGCGAGCTCTACTCGGCCATGGCAGTGAAGAATCCGGGGATATCCGAACTCTCGGTCAAGTCATACGTCTGCCCGCCGGATGCCGTGGAGCCCATCGGCTCGTGGGCGATACAGAACGCGGTTGAGCTCGCGTTCGTGACATCGGAAAGCGCGCTCGCGACCGGGCTGACAGACGCGCTCGCGGACGCGGGCATCGCGCTCGCCTGCCCGACATCCGCCGCAGCCGCGATAGGGAGCAACACCGTGTACGCCGACACGCTCATAAAGAACGCGGGAGTCCCGCACCCGGAGCACCGGATCTGCAAGGACGAGACGGACATGAAGGACGCGCTTGCGGAGCTGGGGGATGTGGTCATCAAGCCCGCGATACGCACGGAAACGCGCGGCGCGAAGTTCACTGTGAAGGATTTCAACGACAAGAAGGGGGCGATCGCCTACGGAAAGTCTCTGATAAAACGGCACGGCTCCGTGGTCTTCGAGAAAGTCAGCGATGGGGAGGTCTTCTCGGTCCGGGCGTTCACCGACGGCAAAAACATCTCGCTCATGCCGCCGGTCCAGGTCGCAACTCGCGCGGAGGAGGGGGATGCTGGCGAGCTGACCGAGGGCATGGGGGGTTATTCTACAGGCAGGCTACTGCCGTTCATGAAGGCGGATGATTTGGAGGCGGCAAGAAGCGCGCTGCAGAAAATCGTGGCGCAACTATCCGCCAGGGAGATACATTACAAGGGGGTGCTGCATGGCCGTTTCCTGTCAACCGAAGATCGGATCGAGATGATAGACATCAACTCGAGCCCAGGCCCGATCGAGACCATCTGCAACCTGGGGACGCTCAGGTCCGAGCTGTCCGAGACGCTAATATCCATAGCCGAAGGGAACCTGAAGCCCGCCTCGTTCGACGAGCTCGCCACAGTGGTGAAATATGTGGTCCCGAAAAAATAC
>Ga0209777_10003262_pt1 | contig 20302 bp, 50 predicted proteins | sample FrelakmetHBP12HB_FD_187147 | JGI IMG/M metagenome (GOLD analysis project Ga0209777, IMG submission 187147) | Freshwater lake sediment microbial communities from the University of Notre Dame, USA, for methane emissions studies -HBP12 HB (SPAdes)... | ecosystem: Environmental > Aquatic >...
CCCCCCCCCGCCATTTTAGGGGGCATGGGTGGGGTATTTTGACCGGGGGGATACGGTGGGATAGAAGGGGGATAAGAGGGGGTAAAAAGAGGGGGGTATTGCCCCCTCTTCAGATTGTTTGATTTATTTCAGGGTGATTGTATCACCTGTAATAGTCATGTTATTGGCATTGCCTATTATCATTGAACGATATTTATTCATGTGTAACTTGGCAAAATATCTGATTGCATTCTTGCATAAGGTTTTATCATTATGATTGACTGACTTTTTTTCACCTTCTTGGATTATATATTTGTTAATTTCAAACCCCGAAACATAAACATCACAATTCTTTTTTAACATTTTTAATCCATTTGTGATGGAAAAATAGGCTTCAGTCATTGCTTGACTATTTACTGATCTATCTTCTATATTTTCAGATAGGTTTTTTTCAGCACTTGCAATCATTTCACTAAGGGCAATTTTTAACATTTCAAGAGGCAGGGAATTAAGTTTTGCAATTTCACTTAATTGTGTTTCAGTAATTGCCTTCAAAATATCCAAATCCTTTTGTTTTGCATTCTCAACACTAATATTAGTGTTAATTACAAAGTTACTTATTTCGCCTGTGGTTTTAGATTTATAACCATTAATGCCAATGAATTTAGCACCTTTTAGACTAGTGAATTTATCAAAGAGGTTTTCCATAAGTATTATTATTTAAGTATTGATTATATAAGTATATACGATAAAATAAGGTTTCAGGTTTCAATATTTAAAGATATTTTTAATTAAAACAATAAAAAAATGGGTTACTTTAAATAACCCATTTTAAGACTTCAGGACGGTTTAATTGTTCAGTATGTAGGTTATCACCCTTTTGTCTATATCCCTTCTTAAATCGGGTGTTTTGTCGTTATTATCGTCTTTTCCGATGTAGTTGTTAATCCCATTGTAAATTAACCAATCGTTAACCTTTCCTTCAGTTAATTTATTTGCTTCATTACGGATAATAGCAGTAATTTCGTTTAATACTGTATTACTATTACCTCCATTTTTCAGTCCTTTGCCTACACTGATTTTAGTAGCATTCATAACAGTTTCAAGGCGATCTACCCAATTTTCTATCCAACGATCAGCTAACTGTTCATAAATCAGTTTAAAAGTATTCTTACTTGCAAGGAAGTTATTTATTGCAGACTGCAATAATTTAAAATTCAGGTTAATTTTTTCAGTATGTTTGCCAATAGTAGCAAAGTTAACATCTTCAGTTTCCTTAACAGGTATTACCATACCATTAGAACAAACCAAACGGAAAAAACCGAATAACATGGCATATTTAACTAATCCGTTATAAGAATGTTGTACTTCTAACCGGGGTCTAATAACATCATTTCCGGACATTACCGAAAAATCGTTATTCAGTAAAAAATATTGGGCATAAAAACGAGCATCCTGATAAGACCGATAAGATTCTGAAAATTCAACATTATTCTTTTTTAATTGTTCTCTGATAGTAGGGAATATTTCAGTATTTGGTATTAATTCATACCTATCTGAACAAACGTTTAAGATTCTATCTTTGCCATCAATAGTGCCAATAATGGCATGAGAGTAGTCCCTATTTGTTTCCATTCCAAAAGTAGGGGTAAATTCCACTTTGCGAACAGGAAATAACATAGGTTCTAAAGTTGTTGATTCCATGAATTTAGGTGCTGACATAATTATTATTGTTTAAGTTATTAATTGATTACACCTATATATACGTATATTCTTAATTAAGAGTTACATTATTCTTAATTAAAAATAAAAAAAAGAAAGGGACATTATTATATCCCTTCCTATTATTACTAAATGTTATAAGTCTAAATTATTAATTATATAAATATAGTTTATATTTTCGGGGGTGATCTTTCCATTGCCATTATTTAAGGGTTAATAATAATTTATTTTCTTTTTATTAATATTAACGTAATTAAAATAAAAAGGTTACCAAAATAGTAACCTCTTTACGTTAAATCAAAAGTATATTTTTATTAATGGTATTTCATTGCTCCGGGAGTATCATAACCCTTACCCATATTTTTTTTATCCGCAGACATGGCAAGTTGTTGACCAGCTTTTGCTACTTCTAACCTTGAATGAGCTCTTGCCTGAACTCTTGACATTCCTTGTTTTCTTTCAAGGGTATAATCCCTCTTTTTAGTTTTTTTAAGTTTTGCCATTACTATTATTTTTTAGTACTATTATTTAAGTATTATTATATACGTAATTTATTTAAGGAAGGTTACAAGATTGTTATTATCTTCTATAAAAATCATAACCTAATAAAGGTTTTTTAACATCTTTAATATTACCCCTAATTCCTTTTGCAGGTGTTTTCCATGATGCTACCTTATATATATTTCCTTCATTGTCAACAAAGCAATGTGCTGAACGTTGACCAGAATATCTTACAATCCTATGATATTTTATACCTGATTCGATTGTAAAAGTAGGATAAGGTAATACATATTTTAATCTTTCCCATTCCTTTTTTTGAGCTTCTGCAATCTCATTTACGTATGCTTGAATTTCATTTATAGTTATTGACATTGTTTATATTTTTAGATTGTTTAATTTAATATTCCATCTATACTTATTTAACGTATTTTTTTAAAAAAGGTTTTACAAAGTTACTAATTTAACAAAATATCTATTAATATCAGTCATGACAGTAGGTTTATATCCTTTGTTTATAATAGCATCTTCTAAAGTTAAACCCTTCATATATTCAACACTCTGATCATTCCAAATGATTTTAAATTCATTTATCATTTGTTTTATGTGGTTTATAGTAGTTTTCATTAGTAGTTTATTTTAGTATTGTCTAATCTCTATACTAATATAAACGTAAATTAAAAATAAAGGTTACAAAAAAGAATATAATAAAAGGACTAAATTAATAATATTATTCAGTCCTTTTTAGGATAGGAATTTTGATTGTTTTATTTTTTCATTTCCTTTTTAACAGCATTAATACTTTTCTGTAAAGTTTTAATTTTCTTATAATTCCTTGCATCAGTGATTGAAATTAAGTGAAGGTTTTTCTTTTTTGGTTTATTCCACTGTTTTGATAATTCAGTTTTCAAAAGATTAAGACTGTTTGTTAATATAGTATTTTCCATAAGTATAATTGTTTAAGTATTATTTAATTAGTATTATTATATACGTATTTTGTTTAAGAAAGGTTATATTAATCAGAAGTTTTTAATTGATATTTTGCTAATTCAGTTTTTAAAACTTCAATACCCTTCTCTTGATTTAAGTGGACAATATTTTCATTTTCTTTATATGATGCAATTAAATCACTAATATTCTTTGCCTCAATTAATTTAATATAATAATTATCATAAATAACTTTACACGCTGCAAGTTTATTTCCGGTGGCAAGTAATGAATAAAGTATTATATAAAATAGTTCACTATAATTTTTAAGATTTAAATATACTTTTATCATTTTAATATTGTTTAGTTAGTACTATTATATACGTATATTAAATAAGAAAGGTTTATAAAAAAGGAAATTTTATTTTTCTTTTAACATTATATTTAATTCCCTTTTGATTTCTCTTGCTTTTTCACCTTTCCATTGTGTTGCATTTCCTAAAAAGTAAGCAACAACCAACTTACCGGAATCACATCCGTAATTATCATTAATGTCAACCAAACATTCCATTGCTTCTAAATAAGGTTTAGCAGCATAATTAACAGATTTCCAGTCCGTGTGGATTTCATTAGCAATTTGCCATATAGGTCTGTTCGTAATAGTAGTTTTTAATTTATTTGGCATATAGGTCTGTTCGTAATAGTAGTTTTCAATTTATGTTTGTCTTTATACTATACTAAGAATAGAAATGTGATTATTATCAGGATTTCTAAAATGTGGTTAATGGATTTTTTCATTTCTTATATAATATTTTTTGTAAATAATTTTCCATACTAATTGAAATTTTGTTTAAATCCATATTTTTATTGACTCTTTTAGATTTAAAAAAAGCAAAAGAAAATATTACCTCCATGTAATCGGGTTGATCATTAAATGATATTCCATTAAGTGTAACTTTATTTTTTATTATTTTCATAAAAACGTACTTAAATTTTGTTCGATCTCTTCTTTAGAATTGCCAATTAATTATTTTAATTTATATTCAATATCAATAGTATCTAATTTAAAAGTTTGTTCATTATTATACGTAACTTGTTTAAGAAAGGTTACAATAATTATAATAAACCTTCATCTGCAAAACTATAATAACCATTTTCGGTTAAAATTAAATGATCAACAATAGGTAAATCTAATAATTTACCACATTCTTTTAATTTATGAGTTAAAGTAATATCAAGTTCAGAAGGATTTATATTACCTGAAGGGTGATTATGTGCTATAATTATATTACATGCCATTGTTTTTAAAGCACTTGAAAAAATTAGTTTTGGGTCACATACTGTTCCTGAAACACTACCCATACTAATGTGATTAATACCAAGTACTTTGTTTGTTCTGTTTAAAAACATACATAAAAAATTTTCCCTTAATTCCATATCATCATTTTTATTTATGATAAATGATTTAAAAAGATTATAAGCATCTTCAGATATTTTTATTTGAGGACGTTTTGAAACTTTAAATTTAGGTTTATATCTAATTTGTATTTCGGATACATTTTCAAAATTAGTTTTCATTAGTAATTTTAATTTAGTATTGTTTATTTAGTACTTGTCTCTATATTGTTTAACGTATAATATTGAAGGAAGGTTACAATAATATTAATTATAATGAAATATATGAAATTTATCAATATCAAAAATACGTAAATTCCCAAATTCTTTAGGATAGGTAAGTTTTTTGAAAGAACCAAATTTCATTGCTTTAATTTTTATTAACCATATCATTTCATTATATCTTGATAAAATTAATTTTCTTCCTCCTGTATTTGTCATTAGTATTGTTTATTTAAACATTATTTAATTAGTAGTTATCTTTCTATACTGTTTAACGTATATTATTAAAAGAAGGTTACGATAATACTGAAAATAAATATAATATATATTAATAACATTGTAACCTTCCTGAACTAAGTTACGTTATATTAGTATAGACAGATAAAAACTAATTAAAACAAATAAATAAAATGAAAGTAAATTTATGTGCTTGTAACAATTGTTGCAATTATTTTATTGATACTAATCCACAGGTTGATGCTAAAGTTTATGATATTAGACCTAATATATTAAAAGAATTGGTTGATCATAAATGTCCTGTTTGTAGAACAGATGATTATTTAACAGATGATATTGATGAGAAAGAATTAATATTTATACTTATAAAGTAATTAAATAATATTGAAACCTTCCTTAAATAAAATACGTATATAATATTATAAACAATATGCTTATGAAAACTTATATGAAAACTTATGTATCATTGGTAATTGATAATAATGAATATAAAAAAGTTGTTTATGCTGGTAATGATTTTGTGAAAGCAAAAGAAATATTACTTGATTATAAAATAAATAATAATGGATTAACATTATTAGTTCAAATGTGGGTAAATGGTGAAAAAATTGGTAGTAGATATTATTGAAACCTTCCTTAAATAAAATACGTATATAATAATACTAAACAATTATACTTATGAGAAAAATACCAATGAATGAAACAGATTTAGAAAAATTTAAAAAGTTTCAACGTTATCGTGAATTAAAAAGAAAACTCAATCCTCTTAATGATAAGTTTATTATTATGGAAGATACCCCTGAATGGAAAGAATTTAATCAATTAACTACTGAATTATTTCATTTTATTAAAGCAGGATTATTGTAAAAATACAACGTAACATTAAAGTTACATCAATAATATCTAATTATTGTTATTTCGAACTTATGTTATTAAATTATGTAACCTTTCTGCTACATTATACGTTAAATAAGTATAGATAAGATATTAAACTAAAATAAATACTATTATGAAAAAATACATTGTTATCCATCGGCATCCTTACGGAGTATCAACATACTTCATTAATTCGAATTGTGAAACAGTTGAAAAATTATGCAACTATTTTAACGAATTGGTTGATTTTTTAACTAAAGAGCAAGGACTTGATTATGATGAAAATGTTGAAGAAATTATCGTTGAACCTATTGATGATAATTTTTTAGATTTTATAGTATAAAATAGTTATTATAATAAAGTTACTTTTATAAATATTATCATGACACAATTTTTAATTAAAAAAATTAAATCTGAAGATGGTTATTCATATTATGAAACGGATATTCCGACATTCAATATGATCAATTCTAAATTGTATGGTTTAATATTTTGGCAAGAAAATAATGGTAAAAGAATAATTAAAATTACTAATACTTTTGGATATTTACTTGATAGATATTGTAATAATGTCCAAAATTATTAATTATATATATTCTCCTGAAGAATTAACATCAATTCGGTATTCTGAATTAAAGATTAATGATAATGTAATTTCAAAATTTTTTGGTCGTGGTATAATTATTAATTTAGAATATCCTGATATTACTATTGATTTTGGTTATAGAAAAGATAAATTAAATTTTGGTGATGTGTATTATATTAATTCGTTTAATAGAAAATATATCAAAATTTCTTTTATTAAATCGTAACCTTCCTCTTATATTATACGTTAAATATAATAGATAGACAAATACTAAAATAATAATACTAATGAAATCTACTGTTAAAACATTTAAAATTGGTGAATATGCTGTTGGTGGAATAATCAAAGTGGAAATAATTGGCAAAACTATTTTTATTAAAACACTGGATTGGTTCACTAAAAAAGTAATAGATTCAGGTTCAATTAGTATTATTGAAAATAATGCTTATCATGAAATATATGATTATTTAAATGAATTAACTTCATTCTATTATGCCGATAAAATAATCAACTGGATTGAAACTAAAGTTAAACTAAATTAAAACAATGTTAATTTATTATCAAATTGGAGTTGATTGTATTGGACAAACAATATATTGTATTCATATATTGTAACCTTTCTGCTACAATATACGTTATATAAGTATAGGTAAAATATTAAACTAAAATAATAATACTGATGATTAAAATGAATAATTATATTCAGCCATTACATTCTTTTTTAGGTGGGAATAATTTAAAATTTACTGATCTAATTATATGTAAAAGAAATGAAGCTGAATGTATGGTAGTACTTAAATCAAGATCAAAACAAAAAACTTATTATTATAAAACTAAATAATATTATTATACTTTTGTAACCCCTTTTAAAAACTAACGTATATATAATTACAAAGTAGTTCTTTGATAGAAGGACAGATTCCTGATAATAGTATCGTTGTGGGTATTAAAAACAGGATAAAGAGGCACAAAACTCTGAGGGATAGACCTAAACAGAAAACTGAATAGGTTTCCCGTTGATTGATCTTTTCAAATAATAGTGGAAGGTAAGGTACTCTGCGAAAGAGAAAGGCTACGTTGTTTGGAAAGAAAAGAATATGAAAATTAGAAATGTAAATTTCCCTTGTTTCTTGAAAGCAAGGCGGTTTTTCTCTTGTTTTCCGAAGTGAACAATTAAACAGGAGTGGAGGTAGTGAAATACCTTATGGACAGGGATACTTAAATGAGTAACCTGTCCATTTTTTATTTATAAATAAATATGATAAAATTGTAACCTTTTACTAACCTTTTACGTTTATTATAATATAAACTAAACAAATAATATTATGAATGTCGGAGAAAAAATACTTTCAACAAATCAAAAAGAAATTGGTTGCAGGGATATTCTCCCCAATGAACTAATGCTTTATCTTAGTTATAATCGACCTATATTTTATTCTTGGGGTGCACATAACTTTAAGTATTTTACTGATAGCAAAATATTCCGAATGACTGTTAATGGTTTCAAACACAAAGGTTATGTGTTTATTACTCTGAATTTTCTTGATCTGTTTGATGTGTATTACACACAAAAGAATGGTACTATCGTTGCAATCGACAAGGATATTTATAACGATCAGTTAATGAATATCATTGATGAAAGAATTGAAAAAATTCCATTGTATGATAAATCAAGTCTTAATTAAAAAATAGTTATAACGTAACTTTTCTGTTATATTGTATGTTAAATAGAATAGATAATAAAGAAATATCTTTAAAAAGGTTTTTAAAATTGATGTAACCTTTAACCTGCGTTTACGTTAATAGTAGTATATAATAACTAATCTTTAATAATATGAAAACTATTTATGTTGTTTTAAATATAAAGGGGGGGTTAATGAAATCCTTACTTTTGTTGTAAAAGCATTTTATAAACAAGAAGATGCTGAGGCTTATGTTGAAGGAAAACCTCATTTGATATGGGTAGATTGTCCATTAGAATAAAAAAATAAAATATATCAATATATAATTAACCTTTAACCTGCGTTTACGTTAATACTAATATAAACTAAACAAACTATTATTATGAATAAAAATAAACAGAAATTTTTAGATTTATCGCTTCAATGCAGGAATCTAAATGAACTACTTGGTACAAAATATCACATTGAATCTGGTGATTCAAGACTTGGATGGGTAGCTGCTATTGCCGAAAAAATGCCTGATTCAACTGGCATTAAAACAGTTACAAGTTATATGCCTCTTGATTGTTTGAGTGCTTATATTGAAGGAATGATTTTTGTTTTAAATAATAAAAAACTATTAAAACTGTAACTTTTCCTCTATATTATACGTATACTATAATAGACACAAACAATACTAAACTAATTATACCTATGAAACTCTTAACTAAAGTAATCGAAGAAGCCTTTAAAAAACAAGGTGACACATCTCAAAAGGAAGCAAAGAATATCAAAGTAATCATGAAACTTTTTAATCCAACAGGTGCTGGAACATGGTATCTCTATGAAAGGTTTGAAGATGATCCTGATATCTTTATGTGTTATGCAAATTTGGGTGATGTTGAATGTGCTGAATGTGGAACAATATCCTTATCAGAATTACAAAATTTTCGTGGAAGGTTTGGACTGGGAATTGAAAGAGATATGTACTTTGGTATTGGTGAATATACCTTACAGGAAGTTATTGATAAAGTTGAAAGGGGTGAACACGTATAAAGAGATATAATATTTATTTATTAATTTATAATATAATAAACATTTACTACTATGAATTTTAATGATATTTTAAGCTCAAAGAGACTTGCCAAACAAGTGATTGGTAATTCTGATTTTTTATTTCCTAATTATTTTCCTCTTTTGGAATTGTGTTTTGATCGTATTATTATCAGAATGGAAACTGATAAAACTATAAATAATATTCTTAATTTAAAAAAAGAATTATTTGTAGTTAATCTAAAAGATTTTAAATCTATTATATAATATTTTAAATAAAAAAATTCTTATATTGACAACCTTTTTATTTCTATTACGTTAATATAAGTATAAGACAAACAATACTAATCTAATTATACTTAAATAAAACTATGGAACTAATACATGTAATTGAAATTGTGAACAATGTTTTAGCACAAATCAAATCCTTTAAAATCAAGGATGAAAAAGATATGATTGGAATGCAGGAAACTAATAAAAAAGCTGAAGAATTTTTTAAAGCTTTAATTAAAGAAAATTATCCTGAAGAAACTGATGAAGATATTGAAAGTGATATTGAAAATGGATATTATTCTTATACTGCTGAAGGATATCATGTATATATAACACATAATTGGGTTTAAGTGTAACCTTTAACCTGCGTTTACGTTAAATATAATAGAGATAAACATAATACTAATGAAAAAGAATACAACTCCTCTTGAAAAAAAAGAACCTGCAAAAGATGAACTAATGTATGATGATTATTTTGAATGGAATAATTATTTACATTTTATCAAGGTGTATGGTAGTGGCAAGGTATTAATTGAAGTTAAAACCTTATTGGAAGTGCCTGTCAAGGTATTAGATTACCCCTCTCTTGAATCATTAAAAAGATTTGGTAATATATCTCATACTCTTGTTGGAATTTATATAGGAAAGAAATTTAATGAGTATATTGAAAAAATTGAAAATGCAATCTTTAATTAAAAATAACTATGAAAGCTGGACAAACAAATATTGAAGTAGGAACTAAGGTTATACTTAATATTCCTAATGATAAAGAATTACACGGTTTAAGTGGTATTGTAACCCATCCATTTGCTTTTGGTTGCACTGATAAAGGATGGGTAGGAATACGTTTAGATGGAACTAATCCTGATGAATTACCCTATGGTGGTGTGTTAAATGTAAGAATATCTGAATTATGTTTATTATAACCTTTAACCTGCGTTTACGTTAATACTAATATAAGCAAAACTATTATTAAAATGACTAAAGAAACTAAACACGTTTATCTTTGCTCTAATTGTAAATCTGATGATGTTCAGGAAAAGTATTGGGCAAATCCAAACACTAAAGAAGTGGATTGGACTTATCTTGATGAAGATGAAGGATATTGCATGTCATGTGAACAACATGGTGAATTAAATCCTGTTGAAATGAAAGAAACTGCTCAGTTAATAGGTTTTCAGGTTGTTGGAGAAGAAGGTACTGTTAATGAGGGACATATTCATCCAATGATGGCAGGTTCTTTTTGTTTATATTCTGTTTCACAATGTCGTGAAATGATTGATAATTCTGATTGTTCTGATATAGATGAACAAAGCTCACCATATAATGAATGGAGAATGATTGCAATTTGGACAGGTGATGTTGAAAAACCAACCTTAATGTTCAAGGGTGATCCAAGAAAATAATTTAACATTATTGTAACCTTTAACCTGCGTTTACGTTAATACTAATATAAACAAACTAAACAAATAATAATTATGTATTACAGATTATATGACACACACACAAAGGATTATCTTTGTACAGGATATAATTGTATATCTGAAGAAGATTGTTTGAATGAATTATTATCTTATATTAATGATGGTGAAACTGAAGATATTCATACTAAAGATAATTGTTCATTAGAAAGTCTTGCTAATTCTATTGGATTAGTAGTTGAAACGCAAGAACAACCTTTTGAAGAATTTGATAGATACTTTTAATTAAATAAAATTAAACATACTATTATGAATACCGACAAATCAAAAAAATTCACAAATATAAGTCATGCTAATAAAATAACAAACCGAAGAAGCAAATCAATTTATTTACTTGGTAAAAACAAACAAGGTAATCCTGTTTGGTTTGTTGGTAATTATAAAGATGCATTAAAAGCAAGTCAATCTAAAAATATTTTATAATAATACCCATGTCAAAAATAAATAAAATTGCCGTTATAGTTTGGTTATTAATACTAATAATAACAATATTAATTTGGGTTACTGTTTTTAAATTATTATTTTAATTAATATTATGAGTACATTAAATTCATATCTTAAATTTCTTTCATTACCTCTTTCAATGATAGAAGGAGCAAAAACTCAACATTATGATAGATTGGAAGAAATTAAAAAAGAATGGATTAAATCAAAAGAATATCCCCGAAAGAAAAAGAAAGCGGTAAGAAAGAAATTATTATATCAATATGATATATTAAGTTGGATGGAAGAATCTTTAAAAATATATGGATGGTTTTAATTAAAAATAAAGGTTACTATTTATGTAACCTTTTCATTTACAATCCGTTAAATATAATATAAAGGGTGTTTTGGTAAGTCCCTTGGGTCGGAATTTTAATTAAGATTCCAAGAGGGTGGACTTCTTGTTGTACTTTATAAATAAAAAAAGTTACAAAAAGTAACTTTTTAAATCATCATTCAATTTTTTTTCTTATTTAGAATGATTGTGAACTATCAATTATATTGACTCCACATTTCATCGCTTATGCAAATATCCTAAGATATTTGTCTTATTTTTGCTCAATGTGTGTAACTCGCAAGTCCCTTACGAGGTTTTAATGTCTTATACTGACATATATAAATACTTTAGAATTATTCTAAATTACTATCATTCCTAAAAATAATTTAAAGATAATTAGTACTTTATGTAACCTTTGCTTATCATTGCCGTTAAATATAGTATAACTAAAAACTACTATTATGAAAAAAACCTATCTAGTTACTTGGAAAATTGATATTGTTGCTGATAATGCAATTGAAGCAGCTATGCAGTCTGTTATGATAATGCAAGATAAAGAATCAACGGCATTATGTTTTGAAGTAACTAAAGAAAATCGTTATGGTAATATTAATTCTGATAAAACTGAAAAAATTGATCTTAGTGAAGTTGATTTTAGTGTAATAGAAAATATCTAATTATTGTAACCTTCCTTAATCATTATACGTTAAATATAATAGATAGACAAATATTAAAATAATAATACTAATGAAAACTAAGCTTGAATTAAAAAAGGAATCAACACTTAAAAGATTATTAAGTGATGAAACATTCTTACCTAATTTATCAATAAAACAACAGAATAGATTTCTATCTAAATTAGAAAAATTACAAACTGAGGTTGGAATTGATAATCTTATTAAAAAATCTGAAAAAATAAAGTATGAATCGTAACCTTCTTTAATCATTGTACGTTAAATAGTAATATAAGATAAGTACTAAAACAAACATATTAATGGAAACTACTAAACTACAATTTACTACTATTAATCAAGCAATGAAACAAAATCATGTTTCATATTTAGCTAAATGTAATTCAAGTAGCAAAATAATGAAAAATAAAAAAGTGCTTAATATTGATACTTATATATTACATTTAGCACCTTATAAAAGTAGCGGTTATCAGGTTTGCCCTATGGCTACTAAAGATTGTGTTATCGGTTGTTTGAATACCTCTGGACGTGCCGGGATGGAAATAATTGCAAATAATGAAACCCGGATTATTAATTCCCGTATCAAAAAAACAAGGTTATTTTTTGAGAATAGAGAATACTTTATGAACTGGCTGATATCTGATATCAAAAAGAATATGGAACTCTCTCATAAGAAAGGAAATGGGTTTGCTGTACGCTTAAATGGTACCAGTGATATTAATTGGAATGCTGTTAAATTGAATGGTAAAACTGTATTTGAATATTTTCCCGATATACAATTTTATGATTATACTAAAGTACCAAACAGGTTCGATAATATCCCTAAAAACTATTATTTAACCTTCTCTTATTCAGGTAGCAATTGGAATGATTGTGTTAAAATATTAAATATGGGTTACAATGTAGCTGTAGTATTTGATATAATGAAATTCTATAATAGTGTTAATCTTAAACCTTTGCCAATAACTTTCAAAGGATATAATGTTATTGATGGTGATATTACCGATTATAGACCTATTGATAAAAGAGGGGTAATAGTTGGATTGCATTGGAAACGTATTGTCAATAAGCAAATTAATGCTACTATACGTAAATCCATATTCGTTGTCAATCCAAAGGATAAGGATTGTAACTATCAAACAGTAACTAAGAAAGTAATTAAAAATAATATTATTGAATCAGTATTAGTTTTAAACTAAGGATTAAAAACAATTTAAATAAAAGAATTATGAAATATTTTCCTAATAAGGATGTTGAAAAAAAATGGATTAAAACCATCCTTAAACAAATTAGTAATAAAATGGTAAAACGTTTATTAACTGGTGATATTCCTGAAAATTGGAGTACTGTTGAACTTACATGGTATATTTCTTATCTTGCAGGTCTATATGCCATTGGAGGGAATAATCTTATTGATAATCGGAATAAAATTGATCGTAAAAAATTTAATGCATTTAAGGAAAGAATAAAAACAATTTAAATAAAACAATTATGAAAGATGTAAGTTTACTTGAATGTGATAATAACATTTATACTTTTGTATTAATATTCTTAACAAAAAAAGCAAAAAGAATATTTGATAATTTTATTGAAGTAGACACTAAAAACAAATCCATTGATAGGTATGTTTTAGAAATTTCTTTTACTGACCTATCTAAAGTCATTGTATTTCTAATTTCTCATGATCTTTCATTTGATACTAATTTTAAAATTTAATTAAAACTATTAATGAAACGATTATCATTATCTACTAAAGAAAAAACTATTTTATTCAATGATATTTATAAAGAGTATCATCTTAAAGTATTAAGTTGGGTCAATTATAAAATTAAGGATAAAGAAATTGCTAAAGAAATAACTAATGATATTTTTTTAAAAGTATATAAGAATCTTGAATTATATGATAAAGATAAAAGTGAAATACAAACTTGGATATTTAATATTACTAAAAATACTATGATTGATCATTATCGTAAAAAAGAACTGGAAATAGTTAGTATTGAACCATATTGGTCTAATAATAGTGATAAAAATATTAATGGTGATGAAGTAACTTCTTATCTTAAAAGTGGTATTATTCTATTAACCAATAGAAACCAACAAGATGATATTATTAATAAAGAATTGGCAATCAGAATTAAAGAAGCTATTACTGCTTTGCCAAAATCATGTGAACGTATTGCAAGAATGTTCTTTATTAAACAATGTACTCATGAAGAAATTTCAATAAAATTGAATATTCCCATAGGAACGGTTAAAGGAAATATATTCCGGGCAAAAAAAATATTACAGAAAATATTGATTTAAATAAAACTATTATGAAAACTACTAAAATGAAACTTGTTACCGTCTGTTCTAATTGTGGATCAGATAATGTACTAATGAAATATTGGGTTTATCCCAATACTAATGAAATTATTGATTCTGCCGTAATGGATGAATCCGATTGTTATTGTGAGGATTGCGAAAATAATAATATTCTTGATGATATTTCTCATGAAGTAAATACTAAAGTAATTGGTTTTCAGATTGTGGATAAAACTTCTAATAATATAATTCATTCTAAAATGGCAAGTTCTTTTTGTATTTATTCTCTTTCTCAGGCAAATGTAATATTAAATAGTTCTGATTGGAATTCTAATTGGAAATTACTTGCAATCTGGACTAATGATATTGAAAACCCCACAATGATGTTTAAAGGTGATCCAAGAAAATAATGTACAAACTTTAATTAAAATAAAACTATTATGAAAATTACTCAGAATCAAAAAATAGAATTACTCAAAAGAGTTCTTGAATTTCAAAATTTAGACAAGGACACAATTAAATATCTATTGGATTGCTATACTAATGGTTTATGTACATCTAAATTTCATGTTAGAATCAGTAGTATTACAAAATATTTATACAACATAGTTATATTTGCTGAAACCACTGTTGAAATTCAGAATAATCTTTCGCATAGCATAAATATGCTAAAAGAGGCAAAGTTAGCAACAACAGAATTTACTATTAAAACTTTAACTCCTTAACCTTTCTGAAGATAAATAATTATACCAATGTACGATACTAAAAAAGATATATTTGAACAATTTGGAATCATAGACTCAAAGGGTGATCCCATGAAAGAAGAGAATGTTAACCCTCATATGGGTTATAGGATTGTACATCAAGTAACTGGCAAAATATTACCTCAGACTCAACGTTATGAAATTATGGGTTATGATTATGCTTGTGATAGAGTAAATAAAATAATTGGTTATTATAAAATACTTCAGGAACCTTTGAATATTGATGAGTATATGTTGGAACCAGTTTATTTTAGTGAACTGGAAGATATGAGAGAAAAAGGATTTTTACTATTGTACACTGAAAAAGATAAAATAGAAATGAAATTATTTAAATAATATTGTTAATAATGTACAAATATTTTAATATTATTGAAACTATATTGTCCAGAAAACGTATAATACTATATAAATTAAACTAATGAAAATTTTAATAATTTTACTTGTTATTGGATTCTTATTATTAATCTATTGTTTTTACCTTATGTTGTTTAAAAATGATAGTGAAGACAAAATTGTTTATCCTGAAGATAAACCTAATTATAATTTATCTATTAAAGATAATCCCTATGATGAATCTATTAATGATAATCCTTATAATGAGAACATTGATGATAGTCCTTATGATAAAACCATTGATGATTAAATAAAAATACTAATGAAAAAAATACCTGATAATAATACTGAAATCAATAATACTAATCATATTAATGTTTTTCATAAACAAAATCTTGATTTTATTGAATTCTGGTTTTCAGATAAGAAACAAATTTTGCCTATGGGTATGATGTTAACTTTGGATAATAAAGTAATTGCAGTAGCTTTAGATTTTTCTACTAATGAAATAAAACAACATTCTATTGATTCTTTTCATTTGGGAGTAATAGTATTAAAAGCAATTGCTTATGGTATTATATCTGAAGTATGGTATTATCATTCAGATAAAGAAATGTTTAAAAATAGTAATTATATTTTGCCTTCAGAACATCCCGATAAAGCAGAAGCTGTATTATATCATTTTGAAACTAAAAATTCTTACAAATTAACTATGTGGGATATTAAAAGAGAAAATAATATACAACCTTTCTTGGTGCAGATTACTGATGATAAAACTAATGAACTTACTGATATTTCTAGTAGGTTTAGTGGGTTTATTAAATGATAATACTATTATGAAAATTAAAAAACAAAAAAAAGAAAGAATAAAATTTATATGTAGTGAGTGTGGTAAAATACATTATAGAATAAGAAGACTATATTATGAAGATAAAAACCTATATTGTACTTTTTGTCAAGAACCTACATTAATTGAAATAACTAAAACCACTAACCTTCCTTAATCATTATACGTTAAATACAATAGATAGAAATGATTAAAAAGGACCCTAATAAATGGAAATTACTTGCGATCTGGACAAATGATATTGAAAAACCTACAATGATGTTTAAAGATGATCCAAGAAGATAATGTACAAAAATAATTATACTAATGTACGATCCTGAAAAAGATATATTTGAACAATTTGGAATTATAGATTCAAAGGGTGATCCCATGAAAGAAGATAATGTTAATCCTCATATGGGTTATAGAATCGTACATAAAATAACTGGAAGAATTCTTCCTCAGACTCAACGTTATGAAATTATGGGTTATGATTATGCTAAAAATAGAATAAACGGAATAGTAGGATATTATAAAATACTTCAAGAACCTTTAAATATTCAAGAATATATATTAGAACCAGTTTATTTCAGTGAACTGGAAGATATGAAAAGAAAAGAAGGTTACTTATTATTATATACTCCTGTAGATGAAAAAAATAAAACATTGTTCAAAGGTAAAAATGATCCAAATATTAATTTAAATAATATTAGATTGTAACTATAATGTCCAGAATACGTATAATACTATATAAACTAAACTATTAAACAAATACTATTATGATAAAAAAAATATGTTTATCTGAATATCTTGAATTAGGGGGTAAACCTAAAGAAGGTGATGAATTTATTGCTTTAATTCCAACAATTGTTGGTACAAAAGAGTGTTCATATCATAAAGCAATATTTGTAAAAATGGAAAATGAACAACCAAAAGATAAAAGTAAATACTGGTTACCAGTTGCTACTGTTAAAGTAGAAAGAACATTTAAAGATGGAAGAAAAAAAGAAACATTATTAACTACAAGCTTTTTAATGAAAAAAGCAAATATACAAGTTATAGAATAATACTTAAATAACCATATTTATGGAAGAATTATCTGAGAATGTACTTGATAGCACTGAACTTATTAATAATTTTCATAAAAGGAATATTAAATTTATTGAAGATTGTTTTTCAGAAAGAGAAGAAATTAAACCAATGGGTTTAATATTAGTACCAAATGGTGATATGTTATATGCTGCACTTGATTTTTCTACATTAGAAATAAAAGAACAATCAACTGATCAATTTCACTCAGCAATAATAGATAATAATGGTATTGCTTATGCTATAATGGCCGAAGGATGGTCTGCTCAGGTTGATAAAAAAGATTTTGAAAAAATAAAACATACTATTAGACCTTCAAAACATCCTGATCGAATTGAAATAATTACTTATTATTTTGAAGCAAAAAATATTAGTAAATTAGTTATGTGGGAAATCAAAAGAGAAAAAAATATTAAACCATTCTTAGTATTAATCCTTGATCAGGACAATGATAATCCTGATGTTCTTTTAAGTAAATTTTCAGGATTTATTGAATAATAACTATACTTATGAAAATAAAAATTTGGCATATTAAAAGATATGTTTTAGAAGAATTTTCTATTGAAGCTAAATCAAAAGAAGAAGCAATTGAATTACTTTATAAACAAGGCGGTAATCCTTATAATGTGACTGTTTTAAAAGAAATAATTAGAAAAATAACTAAAACCAGTAATCTTCCTGAAGGCAAGGATTAAAAATCATTCTACAAAATATATAGGTTCATATATAATAATCCTTATTTTATTAATTATACTTTTATAATGTACATGATCATATATAATATTATAATTTTTTTTTATAATATACAACATAACCCCCTTTTTTAAAATAATACTAATTTAATTTTACTTTTTGAATAATACTATTTACCTTTACTTTTTTATAATACTATTTATAAAAAACTTTTAAAGAATGTCCAAAAAATTAACTGAGGAAGAAATAACAACCCTTAAACTTCTTTTAAATAGATTTAATTCCAAATTAGATAATGAAACATTCGATGATATCCTTTTAATAAGTAAAATGAAAGACCGTAAAAGGGCATTTAATTTAATGAATGAGGAATTCATTGTTATCAGCAGAGAAGATTTGGAAATAGTATAATTATTTAACCTTTGGATAAACAATGTACTATTGATAATGTACAAAAATCAGTACTAAATTATATATGATCATATATAAAATTAATACTAATAGTACTAAAGTATAAAAATTATATATGATCATATATAAAAAACAGTACTAATCTACAAAACTATAATATAAAAACTATTATTAACTAGTAACCTTCCTGAAGGAAGGATAGGATTTTATTCTTCTACTGCTATTTCTTCAGAATATAAACCATCTTCAATTAATTTAGTTAATCCTACTAATGTATAATGCATATACAAATAATCAATATCAACTGGAATTAATTTTTCATTAAAATCATGTAATATTACTATTGAATGTATTATTTTCCTGTATTCTTCTTCTACTATATTAATCAATTCACTGAGAGTATTGATTTTAGTTACTGTTTTCATTATTATTTTTATTTAAAATTATTATTCTAATCCTTACTTTATAATTATATTATTCTTATATTACTTTTTAAATAGTACTATTAACCTTCCTGAAGGAAGGATAGGATTTTTATAATACTGTTCTTATCATACTATTTATTCTACTATAACAGTAGCTTTTGTTTTAACAGAACATTGTGAATCGGGATAATAAAGATAATCTTCAGTGTTTCTGTTAAAAATACTAATTACTCTTCCTTCTACAACTTCAAGAACACCAAGACATATATTACCAGTTCTGGAATATATTTCTCTTCCTTTCTTTAATTCTCCATCATTCTTCAGAAAATCCCTGACTGTCATGTAATGATCTATTAGTACTTTTCTTTTTTTATTGAACATGAGTATAATTATTTAAATTCTATTTTTCATTTTTCTATTCTTCCTATTCTATTATACGTAAACGCAGGTTAAAGGTTATAAATATACTATAAAATATTATAGTATTTTATAAAATTTTAATATATACAGCTCTGGTGAATAGTAAAATAAATAAAACACGGATGTGGGACATACATTTTACCCATCTTTTAACCCTCCTGAAAAACAATAATGGACTAAATTTACTGATTGATCGTGCAGATTTTGACCAATACTACACTAATAATATTAAACACCAATACTTTTTAACCCTCCTTCAGGAATAATACTTATCTAATATTACTGTTAAATAATATCATTTCAATAGTATTATACATTCATTATAAACCTTAAAAGAATAAGATAATAATAATTTCAGTACTAATATATCATTATTATTTTCTTACTATTTTGATATCATAATGATATCACTTTAATATCACTTTCTTCCTCCTTTTGATGAATAAGTTTTTGAACCAGAAGATTTCTTAGGAGTATAATATTTATAATTTAATGATTTATAAGAAGATCCTGATTTTTTATTTACATTCCATAATAGTAAAATTAAAACTATTCAAAAAGTAATTCTTGATTATGCAACTTTTACATTTACATTCCATTATGGTAAGATTAAGACTATAAGGGCAGGTAAAATAATACAATATCAACCCAAATTTACATTCCACTATGGTA
>Ga0209777_10003263_pt1 | contig 20301 bp, 18 predicted proteins | sample FrelakmetHBP12HB_FD_187147 | JGI IMG/M metagenome (GOLD analysis project Ga0209777, IMG submission 187147) | Freshwater lake sediment microbial communities from the University of Notre Dame, USA, for methane emissions studies -HBP12 HB (SPAdes)... | ecosystem: Environmental > Aquatic >...
ATTGGTGCTAATTCAGTAGGTTCAATTCTAGCGGCAAGTTCTTTTCCTTTTCTACTTGAAGGCATTTTCATATTCATCTTATTATTTAACGTTGGGTTCATGGTGAATTGTTGGGCGGATTGGAAGGTTGATGAACTCTATAAGACTCGATTATACCAAGCTGTCAAAAAAATAGGTCGTCGTTCACTCGGAGTCATCATCATAATACATATTCTTCTAGCGTTTATATTAGCGTTACAATTAAGTATTGTCTTACAAAGAATCGAAATTAGCATCCTCGTCTGGATTGGCACGTTTCTTGGTGTTGGTTACTCCATTGAACCGATTCGTTTTAAGAAGCGAGGAATTCTTCATTCAGTTGTAGCGCTTCCAATTTTTTTTATCCCTGGAGCCTATTCCTATTTCCTTGTCTCATCATTGTCTATCACTGATCTGTATACTATTTTTTTCCTTGTGACAGCAACTGGGATAACCATAGGTCATTATGCATTAATACTCATTAGTCAAGCTGAGGATCAACCAGATGATAAGAAAATGGGTTTATTGACCCCTGCGGTGAAATGGGGACTCTACAAAACAATTAGGCTATCATTTCTGTTAAATGTCATCGGTTCAATACTTGCAATACTCGCTCTCATAGGCTTATTTTTATTGATAAACATATGGTTGTTCATTCTGGTTCCTTTGGTGGCTCTAGGAAGGTATTTCTCTTTCAAAGAAGTCTATGTGCTGGTGAAACGATCAAAATCGATATCCTCTGAAACCTTTTTTCTTCAAGAACTTCGGCAGAAGATGCCTGAATACCCGTTATGGCATGCCTATGGTCTCTCAGGAATTACCATCAGCAGTTTATGTATACTATTAGTGAAAACCTTCGGTTTGGTTCAACCATTTTTGAAGATTTAAACAAATGGGCACTTCCACAGTACTATCAGTAGGGATACAAAAAGGGAAAACGCTTTTTTTATAATCGAAGAAGATCCTTACAATAAATATAGATAAACCGTTTTGCTAATTTCCATTGAATCTCTTGGAGTCTCCCCTGATTATTCAGTAGAGTAAGAACCATGTCAGCAATTTGTGTATCTCTGGATACAAGTCTGACATATTTTTCGCCACTATTCTTTTCCAATAATCCTTTCAGGATAAGTAAGCAGAGTTTGATTTCTTTCCCGAAATCATTTTTCCAGAGCCGTTGGTATTTTGATAAGAAGGCTGCGCTGGTGTCTCCTGCTTCTAGCGCCTCTGTGCAAACCTCTGCTGCTATCTTTCCTGAGGTCATAGCATAATCGATGCCGTCGCCAGTAAGTGGATTCATGAGTCCTGCTGCATCGCCACAGAGAACAACGCGGTCAGTAAATGTTTTTTTTAAAGGAGTTAGGGGGAGGATTCCTCCCTGAATCTTTCCTCGGTTTATTGTTGGAGGGATAATTTTACTTTCCTTTAATAGTCGAATATAATTTTCGTAAAATTCTTTTAAACTCGGCCTATTTGTTGGTAGGGACGCTGATGGTTTGATTTCTCCGATACCGATATTTACACTGTCTTTTTTGGGAAATACCCATCCATAGCCAATGATTCCCATGAATCTTAGGTGGAAGTGAAAAATTCTTTTTTCAGTAAAATACTCATCGAGCAGACTACTTGCTAGAGGGAATTCTTGAAAGAGGCATCTGCCTGTATGTTGGTAGTGATGACCTAATCCAGATTTTTGAGCTATCGTACTCCAGATTCCATCAGCGCCTATAACCAGTTTGGATTCAACATATTCTCCGTTATTCAATTTGATTTTTACCTTATCCGGAAGTAAACTGATATCTGTAGCAGTTTTTCCGTCCATAAAAATGGTTCCCTTCTCAATTGCAAGTCGCAGGAGTCCATCATCAAAATCCTTTCTGAGAACAAATGCTGCGATAGGTTCATCTTTATGTAATTGGACTTGATATTTGAGAGATGATGAATGGATCCTACCACTGAAGGAATACGAAGCAATCAAATCTTTTGAAATATAGTTAAATCGTTTGAGAGTTCTGACAGATAACCCACCACCACATGGTTTATCTCTCGGGAACATGCTTTTGTCGATGAGGAGAACTTTTTCTCCTTTTTCAACGAGGAATTTTGCTGCAGTTGCACCAGCAGGACCCGCACCAACTACAACAACATCGTAATTCATGATTCAACCAAACCTCTCCACCATAGCGCATTTTCCATTATTTCCATCTTCCCTTAAAGTATGTGTTCACATAACTTAGGTTAATTTAATAGTTTTCTAATAGATAAAAATATCCTTCATTGACCCAAAGATAAACAACCGTAAGAAATTATTTTTTACCAGTAAATTCGTGTTCAAATCCCTTCCCCTGAATTAGTTTACACTGATTTCATTTCTATAAAACAAAGAAAGAAAAATAGATGTGACTGAGATTTTCACCAGGGTGTATAACCCCATGTGTAAGGTTTGGTTTTAAATATTATTACTGATAAGGTTATTGATTCATGCAATCCATAATCTTTTCCTGAGCCAGTAAAATCTACAAATAATGTTCCTATAGCAGGATGTGAAAAACTCATTTTAGATTCTATACCCGAATACGCATAGTAAGAATAAAACCCTCCTTCAGTTCTATTAAATAAAAGTTCATTGTCTTTATATGTTAACTGTATTGTGAAATTACCGTCTAGGTAATGTGATATATTCTTACTTTGTATTTGAGCCGAAAGTGAACGTTCCCCAAATGTTAAGAGGGGATATATACTTACTACTATTCTTATACCGTTCCCTTTATTATCAGGTAGTTGTTTTTCTGATGCTTTCGTTTTAGGCATACTTACTTTCAAACTAGCCCAGTCACTTTCATTGTCCGTTCCAGATAAGGATTGAAGTCTGGTTTGTTCGGTCCATGTAGTGCCGGTGCGGGTGAATACATACACCGACCCTGAAAAGAATCGTTTGCTAAAATCGAATGGTGCTCCGATGAAGGCAGTGTCTCCAGCAAGAGAAACCGACCAGCCAAAATATTTCCCGGTCGCACCGTCTGGGGAGAGCAACTTAGCCTGCTGGGTCCAGGTGGTGCCAGTGCGAGTGAACACATACACCAACCCTGAAAAGTTTACGTTGTTATGCCAACCAGGTGCTCCGATAAGAGCGGTATCTCCAGCAAAAGAAACTGACAAGCCAAATAATAAATTCCCTGTCGCACCGTCTGGGGAGAGCAACTTAGCCTGCTGGGTCCAGGTGGTGCCAGTGCGGGTGAACACATACACCGACCCTGATTGGTCTCCGTTGTTATTATCACGAGATGCTCCGATAAGGGCGGTGTCACCATTAAGTGAAACAGAAAAACCAAAATAATAATCCCCTGCCGCACCGTCTGAAGCAACGAGCTTTGCCTGCTGGGTCCAGGTGGTGCCAGTGCGGGTAAAGATGTACGCCGAACCAGTTTGATTATTATCTCTGAATGCTCCGATGAGAGCGGTGTCACCCGAAAGAGAAACAGAATAGCCAAAATCATCCCATACTGCACCGTCTGATGCAAGGAGCTTTGCCTGCTGGGTCCAGGTGGTGCCAGTGCGGGTGAACACATACGCAGAGCCAGACCAGTTTCCGTTGTCATCATCTTGGTTTGCTCCGATGAGAGCGGTGTCACCCGAAAGAGAAACAGAGGAGCCAAACCAGTCTCCTGCTGCGCCATCTGAGGCAAGCAGCTTAGCCTGTTGGGTCCAGGTGGTTCCAGTATGGGTGAACACGTATGCAGAACCAGAATCGACTCCGTTGTCATCATCCTGGTATGCTCCGATGAGAGCAGTGTCACCCGAAAGAGAAACAGAATAGCCAAACCAGTCTCCTGCTGCGCCATCTGAGGCAAGCAGCTTAGCCTGTTGGGTCCAGGTGGTGCCGTTGCGGGTGAACACATACGCCGCCCCCTTGGAATCATCATAACCGTATGCTCCGATAATAGCGGTGTCACCATTAAGAGAAACAGACCAGCCGACAGCAGACCAGCTAGGCCTATATATTAATCTGTCTGAGGTGAGGAGCTTTTGCTTTTCAATCCAACTTCTCATGCTTGTCAGAGAAGTGCTTGGAACCGTTGCATTTATCGCACTATTTATTAAAGACCCGACTACCGGAATTGCAGTAGCTATTAACAGTATACAAATCAAAATACCAATTATTTTCTTGTTCATGTTTCTTTCGACCTCCCTTATATATTAGATTTTGTAAGATTTATATATCCTGTAGATTCATTTAAATGTTTTGATAAGAATATTTTTCATAACAAATGTAACAAAAAATTATGAGAATGTTTTCATTTCAACGTCATTATAAACCCCATTTTCTTTCTTAAAAACATATCCTTAGAAACGGTTTTGCACACAAATAGGGGTATTTATGTGCAAATTTTAAATCTGGACATAAACTCAATTCACAACATTTCATCCAGGGAGATCGTAGGGTTCTTGCGCGGGATGCACATCAAATTCAAGATAGGGAAATTTACCAATAGGGACTTCTTCTATAAGGGGTGGTATCCATGGTATGATAATAATGATATAAAATGTGATAACCCCTCCAATATTCCGTGGAGTTTTTTTGGTCCAATCATCCCAGTAGTTTTCAACCCAGTTCTGTCTATAGGTGGGAAGTGAAGACATTCTGCTTAACAATGTTATTTTTGATAGAGACGCTTGTTTATCGTTTTTGATAAAGTTATTTTTTTCTATCGTTGTTGATGTACTTGTTCCTATTTTAATTCCTACCCTATTATCTCTAATCTGATTGCTGTAAATGTTATTGTTCGATTCCCCATAATCAAGATGGATTCCTTCAGAATTATTTATAATACGATTTTCATAGATAGAGACTTCGTTGCTTGCGTAGGAATACACGCCATAGTTATTATCTGCTATCGTGTTATGAAAAATCTTCAAGAAGGAATTGGATGTGAACTGTGTATAAATACCATACCAGTTGTCGATGATTGTATTGTCGTAGATGAGAATGTCTGTAAATTGTTCTTGAACAAAAATCCCATGCTGACAGTTTTTTATGATATTATTATGGATGCGGATATGGCTCGCAATATCTATACCTGGTTCCCAATCTGATGGTTTTGGGTTGTTGCCATGTTGTATGGTAAACCCACTGATACTGACTCCTGTGGTATTATATTGAACTTGAATCACTCTTTGAGAGTTAGTGCCGTTGATGATCGTTGTATTTTTATCCTCTCCAACAAGATTAATACTTTTATTGATATACACACAAGCCCAATAGTCAGGAAAAAAATCACTATAGATGCCACTGTATACAAACACGGTGTCTCCATCACTTGCATTGTCTATTGCGTACTGGATCACTGAATAATTATGTGGTCCATTTCCACCGACATAATGTAAGACACCTGAGGAAATTTTGGCATAGGTTGAATCCACACTCGTACTTCCATTGTTATCAATCACTGTAAGAGATACTGTATACGTCCCAAATGTGGAGTAACTATGAGCAGGATGCGCTCCGCTGCCTGTGCTGCCATCCCCAAAATCCCATTGATATGAAATAATGGTCCCATAGGGGTCGTAACTCCTGGAACCATCGAACATGATCAGTTCATCGACATACCCGATATATGGACCATCTGCCTCTGCGATCGGACCAATAATAACGTTTTTTGTTCTCGTATCGGTATAACCATCATTATCTGTCACCGTCAGATTCACCATATACGTATGATCGTCTGGAGCATATTGGTGTATTGGGTTTTGCACTGTTGACGTATCACCATCACCAAATTCCCAGTACCAGGTAGTAACATGACCATCGGTATCCGTAGAGGTATCAAAAAATTCAATTCGACCCCGGGGAAGAGAATATTGGTAAGTGAAATTTGAGTGAGGAGGGGAGGTTTTTAACCATCCATTGTAATTCATAAACGGATAGTGATCCTGGTTCTCTCCTCCATCGATTAAATACGGTGTATCTCCTTTCCCGTCAGAACCAGATATATTTTGTTTTGGACCATGAAAATTGTCATTGCCAGTGTAATCATTCCAATAGTTACCACCATACAGATAGCCGTCATCCCATTGATCAGTCCCATAATCGATTGCATTGTGGGTCGTATTGACTGGGTTTTGGTTGATGCAAATATTATTTCGATACACGAGATTATCAAATGTTTTTTCAGATGCCCATATCCCTATACTTGCATTATATATCATGTTATTGGTAATAGTATTTGCAGAGGACTCAAGGGTGATAGCAGTACCATTGTGGTTTCCAACTATAAATCCACTGATAGTTACGTTATTTGCGGTAATATTTAGACATGGTGTAATCCCATCACCAAGGAGATATGTTGCATCTTTATTTTCACTAATGATACTAATTGATTTGTCTACGACATTATTCTCATAATACATTCCGTTGAACACAAAAATTGTGTCTCCAGTATTTGCTGCATCTATTGCGCTCTGAATAGTAGTATAGTTCCCAGGTCCGCTTCCACCAACATATAACCAATTCCCTCTTGATGTTAACTGAGATGGTTTCACTGCATCATGTGCATTTGTTGGAATGATACCTGTCGCAACGAATAAGAGAATGATTCCAACAACCAAACCTTTCCTTAACAGTGGATTTTTATTCATACCTTTTCCTCCTTTGTACAATTATATAGGACTGCTCTTCTATAAAAACATACCCTGAGAAACGAATGTCTTTTGTGCTAATGAACATCAAGCCAGTGACGAGAATTTAAATTTTTCATCTATGACCAGAGATTAAAGGATGTTTTATACATTAATTTAATTCATTTGTATGGTCCGAAAATCACGAAAACTCCAATAACAACTCCGTTTCTGGTTGCTGTTTTATCCAGGGCAACAACTCTTACAGAAATGAATCCAAATCCAACTAGAACTCCAAAAATAACAGTCTCAACAAGAGGGGAAATCGACCATTTACCACCATCTATCATCAACCTGTGCGTGATGAACAATGTGGTAATATTAAAAGTGGCATTGAATGAAGTATTATACGGATTAGAGACTGATACTCTATATCCTATTCCTCCTTTTATCGTGATTTGTATTTCTTCAGTTGTATTATATTGATTTTTAATAATAGCTACAGCAGTTGATGGAATAATACAGGTCCCAACGAACAAGAGAATAACACCAGCCGTCAAACATTTTCTTAACTTTGGATTTTTATCCATTCCTTTCCCCCCTTTGTACAATAATATAGCACTGTGCTCCTATAAGAAGGTTATTAATGAATGTTAATTATAATATTTTAAAAATGGGATAAATACTATCCTTTGAATAATGATTCCCTTGAATATCATAAGCAACAATACTCAGATTATCCCGAAATTGCCATGCTTGAATTGGTCTCCACGTCCAATAGAAACGATATGGAGATACTGAATCTGTTTCGACCAACCGATTGTTGATATAAAACTCAACTTTTCCTATCTTCTGTAACTCGGTTACTTCCACTGACAACGGTCCGATGCTCAACACCCCATTGTAAGGGAAAAGCCGATTTTGTAGTTTATCGTTCTTGTACCAATATCCTTGCACGGGTCTGATGATTACAGCAAGACAGTATTTATTGATAAACAGACGGACAATCCCTTGAGTTCCACCCACAACTAAAATCGTCATGACCATCGTTATTAAAATCCGCTGATGCCAATCCACCATATGTGAGGTCATCTGGATAGAATGACCGCGGGGGCAAAATACAGATGCAAAAACAATCAAATCCATTCGCTCCTCCCTTGTTTATGTACAAACAAGGACTATTTGAGATACCAGCGACAAAATCCAGTTTTCCATCATTGTTGTAATCACATGCCGTTAAGGACGCAGTACGAGGCACACTATGAAGTTCCGCTATAATCTCTCCAGGACCTGAGTCAAAGCAACTAGGTAACTTATTGTTCAGTTTCAGATAGACATATCCTATATCCTTTGTTGCTTGCGCTGCAACCAAGAAATCGGTATATCCGTCTCCATCAAAATCTCCTGATGTGAGACCCCAACTTACACTCCCGAAGTCGTGAATAATTCCAGCACTGGTGAAATTCCATGACCCATTGTTGAGGTACAACTCAACCTTGCCACTGTTATCACCCACAAGGAAATCCAAATAACCATCCTTATTATAATCAGCAGAAGTGACATACGGATTAATCCTGTTTTCGGGGTCATACGGGTCCCCTGAACCTTGCCGTACAATCATTGTTCTATTACCAAAATTATTGTTTCCATCATTATACAAAATACTGATTACTCCATGGATGTAATACCATTGCGAATTAAATTCAGAATAAGTGAACATGATATCAATATCACCGTTATTATCATAATCACCAGAAGTCAAGGAATTGATATACGAATAGGAAAAAATATACACGTCTTTTCGGGTGAAAGTTCCATCTCCGTTATTATAAAAAATAGAAATGGTGGAATGGGTAAATGGACAATCAGCGTAGGATACTGCAAAGTCAATGTTACCATCTTTGTTAAAATCTGCCGTGGTCAAACCCCAAGCCGTCTGACGGTTCTCTGAAAGATTTAGTAATTCAGAGATGTTAAAAAATGGTGATTTCAAATACACGGGGTCCCAGATAGATTCTGGTTTTAAATTATTCTTACTGTTACTCTTATGAACAAAATCTCCGTATAACAAAACATTCAATGGTGAAGATGGTTTTTCTATAGCCTTTTGTGCAGTAATTGGAATAACACTTGTTCCAACGAACAAGAGAATAATTCCAACCGCCAAACCTTTCCTAACATGAAGATTCATTTGCATCTATTACCCTTCATATAATTTCATACCTTCCCATTCCAGAAATGTCGTAAAATCGGGAACATATTAGGGAATCGCTGGAACAACCTTTCAAACCACAAATTATCTGATGATATGGTTTTTGACTTCCCTTGACTATCGGTCTTAATCAACAAAACATCTCCATTAACATCTCCAAAAGAGCCAGTTCCTCCTGCCATGATGTACCCATTATCAGAGGTCTGATGAACAGAATAAACAAAATCACCATATTTCCCGCCAAAGGTTCTATCCCAAATCTTGTTGCCATTATCATCTGTTTTAATCAACCAAGCATCACTAAAACCAGCACCAAATGACATTGTATATCCTGCGATGATGTATCCCCCATCCGTGGTCTGCTGAACAGAATACGCCTCATCAATGTCTTTTCCACCATACGTCTTATCCCATACTTTATTGCCATTACCATCTGTTTTAATCAACCAAAAATCTTTATTTCCTGCTCCAAAAGAATCGGTTGTTCCTGCAATGATATACCCGCCATCAGCGGTCTGCTGAACACAGGAACCATACTCATACCCTGTTCCTCCAAAGGTCTTATTCCAAATCTCCTTTCCATTGTTATCGGTCTTAATCAACCACACACCACCAAATGATTCTGTTTCTCCTGTGATGATGTACCCGCCATCAGCGGTCTGTCGAACAGACTTTGCAATATCAATATATTCTCCGCCATACGTTTTATTCCACTGTTCAATACCATTTTCATCTGTTTTAATCAACCAAGCATCAACCCATCCTGCGCCAAAAGAAAAAGTCATTCCTGCAATGATGTACCCCTTATCAGCAGTCTGCTGAACAGAATAACCCTCATCCCAATTTGTTCCTCCGAAAGACCTATTCCACACTTCATTACCATTGCCATTGGTCTTAATCAGCCAAACATCACCGCTCCCTGACCCAGAGTAATTGGTTACTCCTGCTATGATATACCCATTATCAGAAGTCTGCTGAACAGAATAAACATCGTCATCTTCTACACCACCAAAAATCTTATCCCATACTTTTTTGCCATTACCATCTGTTTTAATCAGCCAAACATCTCCTCCTATTCCAATGTTATGAGTATGTCCTGCTATAATGTATCCGCCATCAGATGTCTGCTGAACAGAATAACCCCAATCCTCACCGAATTCACCAAAGGTTTTCATCCATCCCTTAGGTGTTGGTAACGGAACTGGTGTTGTATCAAAAAGCTGATTCTTCCCTGTTGAAGTTGGTAGAGATGTTTTCTCTGTATCTTGTGCATTTGTTGGAAGGATACCTACCCTTGTGAACAAGAGAATAATTCCAACCGCTAAACATTTCCTTTTCATTGATTTCCACCTTTATTATCAGATTCCATTACATTTAAATATTTCAAAAAATAGAGTCCCTATTATTGTAAATATAGTAGTCCCTACATGAAGATATAATACAATAAACGTAAGAAAAAACAATATTATTGCTAGAATTGTACAGATAACAGGGAAATGCCAGACAGTAACTCCTGAGTTATCTCCACAATTACAATTTGAGTTCGATAATTGTGTTAATTCTCCCTTGATTGAAACATCGTTTTCAATAACAGCAGGTATTTCCTTTTGTAACCCTTGAGGAATCATCTGATGTTGTTCAAGTAACGAATGCATCTTTGATTTACTGATAATCTTTGAAAGCAATAAGCCAATGAAATACATCTGTTTGAGTTGGTTCTTTGTGAAAACAGGAGTATTCAATATCGGGAATTTTACATCTGGATTAAAGAAACCCTCTCTGCTTATCTGAGATTTGAGAATGACTTGCTGTATTTCTTTGTTATTCGCGATATCAACGATGGTTTGAAATAACAACTCCTTCTGGTTGGCCTCTTTATTTATAGTTTTCAGGTTTGATGATTGAACCGTCTGATAGCCAACGACATTGGTCAATGAAGCAAGAATAAGAAGAATGACAGCACAGATACTTACTGCAATTAGAGGTTTCTTATCCATTACTTTCCCCCTTTTGTACAATTATATATGAATGTTCTTCTTTAAAAACGTTTAGCCGGACCTTAAATAGGTTAATATCTTAAAAAAGAAAGGAAAAATAAGATTTTTGTATTAAATTGGTTCAGGTGAACGTACCTTAACTCCCCATGCTTGACCGTTTAACTCTGTTAAATCAATCATGGTTAAATGGAAACACAATGAAATAAGTTTTATAAGAGGAGGCAAATTTTCCATTTGTTCAATACCTGAATATGATAATGATGCTGAATTTGTCGAAAAAGAACTACCTGGACCAAGTTTTACAGAACCCTGCAGTGTATCCAGATACATTTTTCCACTTACTATTTCCCATGCAAATACATCGGTTGCAGTATCTTTAAGTATTAGTGATTTTCTAATATACGTAGTTGTTGTAAAAAAATCTGCACTTGTGGAAACATCAACAGGACCAAAAAAATATTTTGTATAAATTATTGTTGGTAGTGTTTTGTTTTCGTTTTTATTATTTTCTTTTGGAATTGATATTGCACTGGATATAAAACTAGCTGATACTAACATCAATATTATTCCAATTAATAAAACACTTTTTTTCATTTTCACAATTCCTCCACTGTGATAATATATGACACATCACTTCTTAAACTTACCTAAAAAGATTTTTATAACAAATAAAACGTATCCTTAGAAATAGAAGCATTGACACGATTTTAACTCATACTATTGTCACTGCATTAGTTCGCCTATTCTTTTCTATCTATAAATTAAATTGAATAAGCCATGGATGGCGAAGTGTAACAAACGTTGAAAAATGTTGATACTTTTCTGATGTTTCTACTTTTCTATTTGTAAACCCTGCTAACGCACTGACATTGGTAAAGGTTTTCATATAGTAACGAAAATGTGTCCAAGAAAAATTTACGCCATTAGTAGTTCCATAAGAGCCATATCCAATGACAGTGACTTTTTCAACAGGCGAACACAAATAAAAATAAGTATAATTAACTGGAAGTCTTAATATTATTACGGCGTTTATAATTGTAACACCAAAAACTAAACTAAAAATAGTTTTATTAATTGTTTTTTCATTCACTTCTGAAAAATCATCAAATGGAATTGCATTACTATCACGAATTGGTGCACTCGCAAGTGTAGTGCTAACTACCGTTAACAGCATTAACAACGTCATTATGATAGCAGAAAATATGTTTCTCATGTTTTTATTTACCATCGGTTTTTTCCTCCCCCGATAAACAGGTTAAGAGTTAATATCTTCTTATTTCATTTAAATGTTTGGAAACGATAAAAATTCAGAAACTGAAGCATTAACACGGTTTTAAACGAATGTTTTTTGTGCAGGGGCTAGGAAAACCAGTACTATTTTTTCTCACGCGTTTATTATAAATGGAAACAGAGCTGAGTCAATGAAATAGTTACATTTTTCATTATCATGTACATAATTCAAATACATCGAATTGAAAAAAGTACCATAAAAATAGATCCCTATATTGTTTTTTGAGACCTCATTAAATGATATGCGACAGAATCCACTGTGAAAAACACCTATTCCATCATACATGTTATCGGTTACGTCGTTATTTACAATGTTCACAGCTATCGATTTAACCACGGAGATACCATGAAAATTATTTGCAATGGTATTACCAACAATTCTTACAAAAGTTGATCCAAGAACCTGAGCCCCTATTGATGTATTGGTTAGCTCGTTATTCCAAACAAGAACACCATTGCAATGATTAAGGATAACTTGACCAGCGTTTCTGATAAATTTACCATTCTTATGTTCCAAATAAATGAGAGGTTTCCCATTCACCATATTATCTGTAATGGTACAATGAACAAAGTTACCTGGTGGAGGCTCAGCATACAATTCTATTCCACAATCAATAAACGTATTTGAAGAAATCACCTGATCGTTTCCATTAAAAATCTCTAAACCCTTTTTTCCATTGCCTGAAAAGGTACATCCGGAAATTTGAGTAAACGTGGATAAAGGCAAATAAACTCCGCCCTGTTCATTATCAACAACACTGTTATCAACAAAGATACAACTACTTGAGCTTCTGATTTCAGCAGCCCAACAGTTATCAGTAAAAATATTATGTTCAATAACACTCTCATCTGCATGTTCCAGTTTTAATCCAGCATTATACCCACCATCACGTGAGCTATTGCAAATTGTAAAACCACTGAGATGAACCTTGGGAGCAGTTACTGTAATTGTATCTTCTCCAAGTTGTTGCCCGTCAATCATTGTTGATGTTTTTTCTTCTCCAGTCAATATCACTGTTTTATCAATGGTGATTACTCCATAGTATATGCCGGAGTAAACAAATATTGTATCTCCATCAGATGCATTATCAATCGCATCCTGAATGCTTGTATAGTTCCCTAGACCCGAACCTCCAACATGCAAGGTATTCCCCTTTGTCAAGGGATGAGATGTTTTTTCCGATAGTATGGTTGCTGATATAGGTACAATAGTAGTTAATGTCATCAGCATACAAACAAGGATACTAATTAATCCCTTCTTCATAATTTTCATTCCTCCGTATGCGTTGCTAATGCATACCATGTATTTAAATTTATATCCAAAGTAATGGAAAAAGGAGATATTTATCCATAGTTTTTTCCTCATCTTTTGTGCTAATCGTTGTCAGAACATCATCGGAAAAGTATTAGCACGGTTTACAAAAATTCTTTCAGTTTCTTTTTATCTGGATTCAGGATATATTGTTTTCTGATAAACATCAACGTTTGCATAATCGTGATCTTCTCGATAATACCAGGGTGCAATGCAACTACTGAATCGGAGAACTTTTTCGCTTGTTTAATGTCCTTAGCAGTAAACGTTATGATCCAGTCGTACTCACCATGAACATAAGAACTGCTTTCAATAGTAATCCCTATTTTTTTGACAAGGTCTTCCAATCTTCTTGAAACGATTATATTGACTGTTTTTTCTTCGAGTTGTTTCGCTGTTCTTTTTACCATCAACATAAAATGAGTAAGTCCTAATTTATCTTCATTAAAAATCGCAGTATACCCCCAAATCAAGCCTTTTGCTTCTAATTGCTTGATGAATCTCCATGTTTTTTGTCTTGAGAAACCACAGTGTTTCGCAATCGTATCTATGTTTTCATGTGAGTTTTTCACAAGTTCAAAAAGTATCTTTTTTTCGTCTTGCTCTATCTGCTCTCTACTACTTTTTGACATAGTTCACATCCAATACAACAGATTAAAATCAATTCCTTCTTTAAAAATATATCCTTAGAAACAGAAGCATTAACACGGTTTTTAAGACTCATGTTTTGTACTTACCGAGCAATCTTACTGTAGAGGTTCGATGGTTCAAATCCCTTCCCTTGCATATTCTACAACACCATCATCTTTATTGTTAATAAATTTGATGATTTTTTCGTATTTTAAAATATTGAAGAGGTCGAATAATGTTTTTTTTGGTATTTTTTTAATTTGTTTATTTCGTAACAATTTTAATGAATTTATTAGTATAAATAGTTCCATGGAATATACGATAAAGAAACGTTTATATAATAATCTTATCTGTTTATAAATATGAAATATAAAATATCGGTACTTATTATACTAATATCATTAATTATGGGTATAGGTTGTATCACTCTTGGTTTTTCTTCTCCAAAAAACATTGTTTTTCATGGATTTGCAATCGTGGGAATCTGTGTACTCTTAGGGGTAGCAGTAAAAACCATGGATCAACTGATAGACGAAATAAAAGTCAAATCGTATAGACTCTGGATTGTACCGCTTACAATCTTTATACCGACTTCCATGGCATATCTAGCATTAACCGAAGAACCAGTAATTGGTATGGTCCTTGGTACGGTTATTGGAATATTGATAGCAGGCAAATTAGATCATCCAGCGTACGTAATAAGCGTCATTTTATTTATCACAATGATTTCTATCGCCTTTGTGTTCCATGTAATACACATTGAAGTAGCGACATTCTACATTATTCCGATAGCTGCAACCGGATCATTCCTTGATGAATTCGGGCATGAACACTGGAAAAGCAACAACAAAAGTATCACCTTCATATTTAAACACAGATTCTTCTTGAAAACGTTTGCCTTTTTCGGTGTCTTACTCGGTTTCGCTCAGCCTATTCATTTTATAGGATTTCTTTGTTTTGACATTTTTTATGACCTTGTCGATACAGCGAGCCGATATGACGTGAAGAGCAAAAAGTTCGTCCCCTCTGAGTTCTCAACTGGTGTTACATAAAAGAGGGTAACAATGCGTAATCCACTTATGAAACCAATAGCTCTGTGGTATTCCAAACAATGTTCTGTGTGTGGCATGACTCGTATTGAAGCGGTATTACATAATTTTAACGAGAAAATATCCTGTCCAGAGTGCAGAAAGCACCTTGCTTTTGGAAGCATTTTGTTCAAAACATTCATGGTGTCTATGAAAATGGATACGAGCGAACTGAGTGATTTATCATCTGATACAGAGGCGATGACATCCATCAATGCGCTGTTCCGCAGCATAGGAAAACAAGGACAGAGGGCACTCGAAATTGGTATACCAATTTATGCAGTATTTGATATTACAAACAGATGTAACCTGCGTTGTCTTCATTGTTATTCCTCAGAACAACGAGAAGAATTAACAACAACCGACGTGTATCATGTATTAGACAAACTCTCTACCGCAGGGGTAGGAATAATCGATTTTGGGGGAGGAGAGCCGCTGCTCAGAACAGATATTTTTGATATTTTGACATATTCAAAACAAGTAGGGATCTATACATCGATTTCAACCAATGGGATACTGCTCGATGAAAACTGTGTGAAACGCTTAAAAACACTCGGCATCGATCATGTGTGCATAAGTCTTGATGGCGCAAAACCAGAAACACATGACCGTATCCGTGATAAAAAAGGAACATACGAAAAAACAATCAGTGGTATCAACAACTGTGTCAACGTTGGTATTACTACACAGATATCAACTGTTGTTATGAACAATAATATCAATGAATTAAAAGACATGTACACTCTCTTAGAGTCACTTCATGTCGATGGATGGTACATTTATGATTTCGCTCCCGCTGGACGAGGAAAGGAACTACAACAGGAGGTTCTTACCCCAGAACAACGCAAACGTCTCTTTGAATATCTCCAAGACATCGCGCCTTCCAGCAAGATGACGCTGAAACCCTATCCGTATTTAATCACTCTCAACTCTGCCTGTGGAACAGAGACATATTTTTATAAAAAATATGGGCGACTCACAGAGTTTTTCAAGGGGTGTTTATCCGCACGATGGGTATGTCATATTTCAAGCAATGGAGACGTACATCCGTGTCATCTTTTACCGCATGTCCTTGGTAACCTCACACGAGAAACCTTTGAAGATATTTGGTTCAACAAAAATAACCCTGTTCTAACAGAGCTACGTGATAGAAGAGTATTAAAAGGAACCTGTGGGAAATGCACTTATCGAGAAGTCTGTGGTGGTTGCAGAGCACAAGCATTCTGGAAAACAGATGACTATCTTGAAGGCGATAGCTGCTGGATTAAAAATTAAATACCTTTAACGAAAAAATTTTTCAAACGAAGTTGATGTAACAACTCCATTGAATTCATCACTTCGCCGAAAGTAAAAACACCTGCTTCCTTGACCTTATTTTTTAATAAAAAGTCAACCCCCTGAGCGATAACAGATGCTGTTGCAGAAAATGTATTCGGATGATACAGAGTCACGTTCATGTTTTTCGTACATTCTTTCTTTTTCCCGGAGGCATCCATTCTCATTACACAACCACAAGGAGCGAAATACTGATTGATTTCACTGACATATTTCAGAGCTCTGCCCATTATTTTTGTCAACGTATAACTGTCAGCGTTGATAGAATGCGTTAAAAGTATCGCGTCTGATACAATGTTACATGTTCCTGTTTTCAGAGAAAAATTTTGGATGTTTTTTGGGAAGTGAAGCTGTGTATCTACTGGAGGTGATGCATATACATGCTGGGTATGAAACGGTGGAGGAAAACACATTGTTTCCCTCAGGGAACCCAACCTGAGACTGATCCACGTTCCGTTTTCAAAAACAGCAACACATTTTTGTGATTCTACCAGCATGTCAACCGCGGATCCTATAGAGAGACGATCGTTAAAGAGTACTGAAATTTTGATAGTATCAACTGTATCAAATGTCGTAGCTGCGAGTTGGAGTAAAACTCTGGAAAGCCCAGGAAAAACTCCCGCCCCGGTAACCATCAAAATGTTTTGTTCTTTTGCGTTTTGATCAATTTCTCGGATGTTTTTTTCATGTTCATTTAAGAGTGATACACTTGATTCTACATAGGGGATGGATTCCTCAACAGCCATTTCTGCGGGAATGGTTCTCATATGAGGTGCGGGACTCGAACAATTGATAATCATATCTATTTCTGCATAGAACTTTCTCAAACTCTTTTTGTCTCTTGCATCTACCGCAAAAACATCTGTTATTCTCTCACATTTATGATACATTTCCTGAAGTTTCTTTTGTTTTCTGCTGGCAACTATTATATTATTTTTTGTGTTTTCAATTAATTCGTTGACAAGGTTTTTTCCAACGAATCCCGAGGCACCGAGAACGCCTATGATCTTTTCCATTCATACTCCTTTGAATGATTTAAAGTTGATATTTAAGATGTATCACCATAACAAGATATATGAATATCTACCTCACTTATTTTTATTGATGGCATTCAAAGACCTCCAGATTTATGGCGCCGGCTTATCAGGTCTCGTTTCGGCCATAAATCTCTCTAGAAATGGACACCATGTTACCGTCTATGAAAAAGAAAAGAAAATCGGGGGGGATGTACACTGTCATCCGTCCGCTCAAATGACGCCTCTGCATATGCAACAAATGGAACGATATATCGGGATAGAATTAGAATCATGTTTTTCAAAATTAGATGATTTTCGAGGGTATATTGGTCAAAAAAAATTTGTGTTTTCTACAAAAAATATTTATGTTGTTGAACGAGGACCAAGAACATCATCCCTGGATTATTTTCTCTACAAAACAGCCTTGGAAGAAGGAGTTACCTTCAAATTTTCGCACCCTCTCACCTCAGAAGAATTGAGAAACATCCCTGAAAATTCGATTATTGCAACAGCAGGATATTCAAAGATTGTGAGAGCTCTCCATCTCCCCTATGTTACGTTCAAACAATTCGACACACACATAAAAACAGATCTCGAAAATATATCTATCGCGTACTTTGGAGACTTTACAACTGACTATGGATATATTTCAATAAAAAATGGGCTGCTCTCAGCTCAACTTTCAGGCCCGTTACATCTCTCTCAAAAAAATTTGAATACATTTATGAATTTAGTAAAAGAAACTGAAGGCATTGACCTGGAGGAATGGTCTTCTATTATTGCTTATTTTCCTAAAAAAGCACGATTATTTACTAAATTTGCTGGAAAAACCTATGTGCTGGCTGGGGATGTAGCAGGCGTTTTAGACCCATTTTTTGGCTTTGGTGTTAGTGGTGCTCTTCTATCTGGAAAAATTGCTGCAATGAGCATACTATCAAAACAGAAGGCCTTACTGGAATTTCAACAGTATACATCACATCTCAATAAAGATCTCTTGGTACATACGATTTATTGGCATCTTCCTTTAAAAAAATTACTTCTCTCCCAAATAATGAAAATTCAAGAGAATCATTTCTCTTTGATCAAGCGAAGCATCCCAGGATTCACCGATGAAGATTGGCTAAAAATTATTTCAATCGTAGATTAAATATTATTCCATCCTTCAACACATCGGGTTGTCCTTTGTTTCGCACAAAAAACATGAGTCTCTAAGGATATGTTTTTAAGGGAGAACAGTGCTATATAATTGTACAAAGGGGGAAAAGGTATAGATAAAAATCCACTGATTAGAAAGGTATTACTTCCCGTCCTGTTTATCAGGGGAGGAATACAAATATGAAAAAGAGAATAATTGGTATTTTGATTTGTGTACTGCTGATAGCTACTGCGGTTCCCGCAGCCGTGTCTTTAAAAAATAGTGCGATAAATACAACGATTCCAAGCACTCCTCTGATAAGTATGGAAACGAACTGGACTGAAATGCAAAAACTCCTCGCATCAGACGGCGCAGCAGGAGATGTTTTTGGCGTTTCTGTTTCTCTTTCTGGTGACACCGCCCTCATCGGAGCATGCCTTGATTACGATAACGGAAAATGGTCTGGCTCTGCGTACGTCTTCACCAGCACCGGCACCTGGACCCAGCAAGCAAAGCTCCTCGCCTCAGACGGCTCAGCAGGAGATTCTTTTGGCTGTTCTGTTTCTCTTTCGGGTGACACCGCGCTCATCGGAGCATATGCGGATGATGATAAAGGAGATACGTCTGGTTCTGCGTACGTGTTCACCCGCACCGGCACCACCTGGACACAGCAAGCAAAACTCCTCGCATCAGACGGCGCAATGGGGGATCATTTTGGCTGGTCTGTTTCTCTTTCTGGTGACACCGCACTCATCGGAGCACCATTCGATGATGACAAAGGAGACTCGTCCGGGTCGGCGTACGTGTTCACCCGCACCGGCACCACCTGGACACAGCAAGCAAAACTCCTCGCATCAGACGGCGCATATGATGACTCGTTTGGCTATTCTGTTTCCCTTTCTGGGAACACCGCCCTCATCGGATTTGATAATGAAAACGGAGCCGATTCTGGTTCTGCGTACGTGTTCACCCGCACCGGCACCACCTGGACACAGCAAGCAAAACTCCTTGCCTTAGATGGCGCAGCAGGAGATTCTTTTGGCTATGCTGTTTCCCTCGATGGTAACACCGCACTCATCGGAGCAATCAGTGATGATGACAACGGAGTCGATTCTGGGTCTGCGTACGTGTTCACCCGCACCGGCACCACCTGGACACAGCAAGCTAAACTCCTTGCCTCACACGGCGCAGACTTAGACTTTTTTAGCGGGTCGGTTTCCCTTGACGGTGACATCGCCCTTATCGGAGCACCAGCGTATATGCAGATAGTAATCGGTATTGGATCAGTGTATGTGTTCACTCGAACCGGCACCACTTGGACCCAGCACCAAAAACTCCGTGCATTAGATGACGCACCATACGATAGTTATGGTTATACTGTTTCTCTTGATAATGAAATAAGGGCTCCGCCCTTATAATCCCGTTCCGCCTTCGTTCCTCGGCAAGCCCTTCGGGCGTTGCCGTATCTCACTCGGCGGCCGTGGTTGGCAGCTGTTGCTGTTGATCATCAATAATTTGAGCATTATGATGTCGAGGTTGATCACGGATGTACGCACTAGATTGCTCAAGGTTTTTCCACCCAGTAGACTCATAATGGTCGTACCCACTTCAGAAACCACCGCGTGGGTATCGTTTTCGAAACCCAGGAAAGGT
>Ga0209777_10003264_pt1 | contig 20301 bp, 18 predicted proteins | sample FrelakmetHBP12HB_FD_187147 | JGI IMG/M metagenome (GOLD analysis project Ga0209777, IMG submission 187147) | Freshwater lake sediment microbial communities from the University of Notre Dame, USA, for methane emissions studies -HBP12 HB (SPAdes)... | ecosystem: Environmental > Aquatic >...
AATGGAACCCCTTTCGAACCATTGATTGGGTAAAAATGAAATCCCTGTTGAAACGTCCGATGGTGGTCGATTTAAAAAACATGTATGAGCCGGCCAAGATGCATCAGTTAGGGATAACCTATTATTGTGTAGGCAGACCCGCTATTGAGTAAACCCAAAGAACCTTTACCAGCCAAGCTGGGTATCGGACTTATTTATAAAGAGAATGCAGCCGCCCATTCCGGCTGGAAGGCCATGGAAAAAAAATGGGGAGTCATAGATTTTTTTTCCGAGGTGAGGTCTTTTGACTATACCCGTTATTATGAACAGGAAATGGGCCGGCCTCTATACCGACGATGGGCTTTCTTCAAAGATTTGGTCCCTCAGAATCGGTTATCTGATATTAAATGGCAGGCCCTGGAGATAGAAAAGAAATGGATCATCGATGACAAGCGGCAGTTGAATCTCGACCCGGGATTGATAACGGCCGAGAGATTGGTCCTGGCCACAGGGAAAAATTACAGCCACCGGATTTACCTGGGGAAAGGGGTCTTTGGGGATTTGACCCTTATATTCTATAACGGGAGTTATCAGCCGCTGGTCTGGACCTATCCGGATTATCGGGATGAACAGACGATATGGATGTTCAATAAAATAAGAGAGAAATATCTAAAAGAAATTTCGGATTGCGGATTTCGGATTGCGGAATCATTATGATTAAAAGCATGACCGGTTTTGCCCAATTTGCATATTCGGATAAAAGTCTTCAAATGACTATAGCCGTCCGCTCTTATAATAACCGCTTTTTAGATGTCAATTTAAGGCTGAATAATACCTTTTCCCCCCTGGAAGACCGTATCAAATCCTATATTGCTTCACGAGTTTTCCGGGGACGGGTGGAAATAGCCATCCAATTGACCTCCCAGGAGAAACTTCGAAATAGAAACATAACCATCAATTGGCCCATGGCCATGACCTATTGCGGTTTATTGACCGAATTGAAAAAGAGTCTGAACATCCCCGGTCCCATAGAGTTGGGCGATCTTTTGTCCTTAAAAGACCTTGTCGTTTATCAGGAGAACACTTATCCCGAAGAATTCCTCTGGCGAAAATTGGCCCCTTCTTTAAAAAAAGTTTTTGATGCCCTGCAAAAAATGCGTTTTGAGGAAGGGCGGAACTTAGGCCGGGATTTGCTGGAGCGACTGAAGGCGATCCGAAAAGGGGTGGGTTTGATCTCTGAAAAAGTCCCCCAGGTCGTAGAGGCCTATGAGGTTCGGTTGAAAGAACGTATTAAAAAGATGTCCAAAGGGGTGGAGGTGGATCCCATCCGCCTGGCTCAAGAGGTGGCGATTATGGCCGACCGATCGGATATTTCGGAAGAGCTGATCCGTCTGGAAAGTCACCTGAAACAATTTGAAGCCCTTTTTAAGGAGTCTAATCCCGTAGGGAAAAAAATGGAGTTCCTTCTTCAGGAAATGAATCGGGAGATCAACACCGTCGGATCGAAAAGTCTGGAAAGTGAAATCTCTCATCAAGTCGTGTCGATCAAATCCGAAATGGAAAAATTACGAGAGCAAATTCAAAATATTGAATAAGGAGAATTCATGGACCCAAAGTTGCTCAAAATCGGTTTTGGAAACTCGGTTGTCTCGGACCGGGTAGTTGCCATTTTAACCCCTACTTCTTCTCCAATGAAGCGATTACGAGAGGAAGCTCGAGACGGGAAACGATTGATTGATGCTACCCAAGGTCGTAAAACCCTCTCCATCATCCTGACCGACAGCAACCATGTGATCCTCTCTGCCTTTCAGGCCGAGACGTTGGCCCAGCGGTACATTTCCGACGGGAACGGGAAAGAGGATGAGCCTAAAAATTCCAAATAAAAAACAGGGGAATCTTTTTATTCTTTCCGGACCTTCCGGCGTGGGAAAGACTACCCTGAGAGAAGGGCTTCAAGAAAGGATTTCCGGCCTTCGTTTTTCTGTTTCCTGGACCACACGTCCCCAGCGGCCGGGTGAAATTCAGGGGCAGGATTACCAGTTTGTTTCCCTTAAACAATTTGAACAGAAGATTAAAGCCGATGGTTTTCTGGAATGGGCTCGGGTTCACGGCGAATATTACGGGACCCCTTTCTTGCCGGTTAAGCGATGGCTTCATCGAGGAGAGGATGTGCTTTTGGATATCGATATACAAGGGGCAAGGAAAGTGAAAAAACGAATGCCTGAGGCCATCGCCATTTTTATCCTGCCTCCTTCCAAAAAAGAATTAATAAAACGGTTGCTCCATCGTCAAACCGAACCGCTGCAAAAAATCCGCATGCGGCTGAGGAACGCCGATACGGAAATCCAGGCGGTCAAACACTTCGACTATGCGGTGACTAACCGGGAAATCCTTTCATCGGTGGACGCCCTGGAATTCATTGTCAAGGCGGCCCGGTTTCGGGTACGAAGTCTAAGAAAATAACGTTTATCTGTGTAAAATTAGTTTTGCCCGTCTTTGCTTAGCCTCTATTGGAAATAGCCTATTAAGTGACTCGTTCCCCATTATTATTAAACTGCAACTGATATAGTCTGTAATAAAACCCTTGTTTCTGCATCAATTCCTCATGCGTCCCTTCTTCCACCAATCTTCCTTCATGGATGACCAGGATTCGCCGGGCCTGGCGCAGGGTGAAGAGTCGATGAGCGATAATCAAGGCCGTGCGCCCGGCAAGCAGTTTTTTGATGGCCTCCTGGACCAAGGCTTCGGTATAGGCATCCACCTGGGAGGTGGCCTCATCCAGGACCAGAATGACCGGATTTCGGACCATCACCCGGGCCATGGCCACCAACTGTTGTTCTCCCGAAGAGATGGCTCCCACTCTTTGGTTTTCCATCTTATTCAAAAGCGGTCCGAGTTGCATGGTTCCCGTAGCCTCGTCCCAATTCGTTGAGGATGCACCGGCGCCCGGCAGAAGAATATTTTCCCTGAGATCCCCGGCAAAAAGAATGGTTTCCTGCGGAACAAGCCCGATAATGGAGCGGAGGACTTTTTTAGGAAAAGTCCGGATGTCTTGGCCGTCTATCAGGATCTCTCCCTTCTGGGGGATATAAAAACCTTCCAGGAGGTTGATCAAAGTACTCTTGCCGCCGCCGGTCATCCCAACAATAGCCGCCACCTCGCCTTGTTTTATATGAAAAGAGAGGTCCTTGATGACCCAGTTTCCGGGAGTATAGGCAAAGCTGACGTTTTTGAATTGGATCTCCCCGTTCCAAGGACGAGAAATTGCTTCCTGGGAAACCGCCGGTTCCTCCTCGACCGGCTCATCCATCAACGAATAAATCCGTTCCAAAGAGGCCATGGCTGATTGCATGACACTGTATTTTTCGGTCATTTCCCTGAGCGGTCTAAAAAACATTTGGATATAAGAAAGAAAGGCCACCAGAGATCCCAGGCTTAAAGTCTTTTGGATCACCTGGCCGCCTCCATACCAGATCAGGAGGGCAATAGCCATAGCGGAAATCAGTTCCATCAAAGGCATGAAAAGGGCAAAGACCTGGACCTGCTTCATTCCGGCCCGAAAGGCCTGGTGGTTGACCTCCCTGAAATCGTCGAACCTTTTTTTCTCCCTGACCAGGATCTGAATCAGGGCCAGACCGGAAAGGCTTTCCTGGAGAAAGGCATTCAGATGGGCTACCCTTTGGCGCAGATCGCGGAAAACATCCCTGGCCTTTCTACTGAACAGGCGGGCACAGACAAATATCACCGGGATCAGGATAAAGGTCACCAGGGCCAATCTGAAATCCAGATATAAAAGGATTCCCAAAATGCCTAAGGCCAGGAATACATCTTTAAAAAGGGAGGCTAACAGGGACTTGACCATCTCGTTCAGGTTTTCAATATCATTGGTGACCCGGGTAGTCAGCCTCCCCACCGCATTATGCTGAAAAAATGAAAGGGGAAGCGATAGAATATGAGAAAACAATTTCATCCGAAGTGTATGCATGACCCCCTGTCCCAACCGTTCCAAGACCATCGCCTGGATGTACTGGAGACTGAAATTAACCATCAGGATCAGGATCAATAAAAGGGCCAGGGGCCTTAAGCCTTTCCAGTCCCCGGCCAGGATATGGAAATCAATGGCCTGTTTGGTCAAATAAGGAGGAACCAGGTCGAGCAAGGTCAGGCCGACAGACAGGAAAAGCCCGAGAAACCATTTGTTGCGCCAGGGCCATAGATAAGGGAAAAGCCTTTTCAAAAGGCCAAGGTCGTAAGGCCGGCCTAACTGTTCATCTTCGATATAGACAAAATCATGCGGAGGCATTTAAAAGACCCCTTGACGCAGTTCCATTTCTAATCGCTGGTACCGGTAAAGTCTGGCGTAATGGCCTTGCTGTAGAATTAATTGGTCATGATTCCCCCACTCCACCAATTTCCCTTCTTCCAGAAAAAAAATCGTATCCACCCCTTCCCAGCCGACCAATCGATGTGAAATCAAAATCGTCGTCCGCCCTTCTCGAAAACGTTTCAGGGTTTCCTGAATGGAACGTTCGGTGTTCAAATCCACAGAGGACAGGGTATTATCCAGGATAAGGATGTCGGGGTTCACCAGCAGGGCCCTGGCCAAAGAAAGCCTTTGTTTTTGCCCACCGGAAAGCAAGACCCCTTTTTCTCCCACCACAGTATCCAAGCCCTGTGGAAAGGTTTGGATCTCGTCGTAAAATGCAGCGGCCTGAAGGACTTCCTGGAGTTCTTCTTCATGGGCTTCGGGCCGGGTTAAAATGAGATTGGCCCGGATGGTATCGGAAAAGAGAAAGGGCTCCTGGGGAATCAATGAGATGGTCTTCCTGAGTTCGGATAAAGGGATGGAGTGAATATTATACCCGTCCAGATAGATGCTCCCGTAAGACGGTTCTAAAAGCCGGATCATTAACATAGCTAAGGTTGTCTTTCCTGAACCGGTTTTCCCGGTCACAATATAGGTCCTGCCCGGCGATATTTCCAAACTGATCCCGTCCAAAACAGGTTGTCCCCCTTGGGAATAAGCAAAGGTCAGGTCTTTCACTTTCACGGACGGGCGGTGGAGGGCTGGGGTGGTCAGTCCCGGAAGATCGGCGATCTCCGGACGCTCCTCTAAAATACGCCCGATCCTTTCCAGAGAAACCGCTCCTCTTTTTATCAGATTGATACCCCACCCCAAGGCGGTAACCGGCCAGGAAAGCAAACCAAGGTAACTGATAAAGGCCACAAAATCACCGGCCGTAATCTCTTTGGTCAGGACCTGTTTTCCTCCTATCCAAATAACGACCGCCAGACTTAGGTTGGTTAAAAAAATTGATAACGGAAATAAAGTGCTGGTGACTCGGGCCAGACCAATATTTTGATCTTGGTATTTAAGGCTGAAACGGGCCAGATTTTTTTCTTCCCGTTCCTCAAGAGTGTAGGCCTTGACGACCATGATTCCCACTAAACTCTCACGCACCTTTTCCATGATCAGGGAAAAGGTGCCCTGGACCATTTCAAATCGCTGGTGGAGCAATTTGCTCAGCCGCTGGGTGAGAAAAGCGGCCAAAGGCATGGGCCAAAGGGAAATCAAGGTCAATTTGAGGTTGATATAAGCCATAAAGGCAATGGCTGCCGAGCCCAAGACCAACGAATCCATCAAAGAGACCAGGCCCATCCCCAAAGCCATGCGAACGGCCTCCATATCGTTGGTGGCATGGGCCATCAAGTCCCCGATCGAGGTCCGATGATAGTACGATTGAGAAAGTCGGAGCAGGTGTTCGAAAAGCCGGTTACGCAGGGCCTCTTCGATCCTCCGGCCCTGGCCGAAGATCAACTGACGCCAGGACAAGCGGAAAAGAAAAATCAAAAAAGCGGCCCCAAGGATCAGAAAGCAATATTTGATCAGCCCTGGGGCCGTGGCTTGTTTGGCTGTCAAGACATCGATCGCCCCTTTAATGAACCGGGGGATGGAAAGCTGAAGGAAATCTACGGATAAAAGGAGGGCTACGCCCACAGCCAGGGGAATCAGTCCTTTACGGAAGTAAGGAAAAAGAATACGGTAGGATTGCATGAACCAGTTTTAAGACCTTTAAAAACAAAGCAAAGATATTTGAAGTTTGGGTGATTAGGGGTCTTGTATTTTGATGTTGTCCAAAAGGCGATCCATCGCCCTATCCCGGCCTAAAAGCTAAATTTATTTGGAGAAGGGCCTTCACCCAAGCCTGTTTCATGCAAAGGTGAAGGCCTGCTTTCGGGCCATTGTTCAAACTTTGGCCCGGCAAAGAAGCTTATGGCCTATTGGCGGACAACATCAAAATACAAGACCCCTAATCACTTGATAAAAAGTTAGAGATAAATTCTCAGATCATATTATGTAAGAATCTGACCGAGTTGGGGGAAAACTTTTTTATTAATTGCCTATAGTGACTTTTAATCCTTCTCTTTCAACAATTCCTTTTAAGGTATGGATATATTCTTCTTCGGGGGCCCGGACCTCAGGCAGCGGATAAATCCGTCCTAATTGTTCGCTTTTGGATTTCCCCCCCTCATGGTAAGGCAATAAAGAGATTTTTTTTGCCCCGATTTGTTTGCCTAAAAGGGCGATTTTTTTTACCTGCTCCTCAGAATCGTTAAAGCCGGAAATGATTGGAATGCGCAACCACACCGGAGTCATCCTAGAAACCTTGAGCAAATTTTCCAAAATGATTTGGTTCCCCACACCGGTGGTTCTCTTGTGTTCATTTGAATCCAGATGTTTGAGATCAAAGAGAATTAAATCAACAAAAGGCAGGACGGCTTTCATTGCTTTCCAGGGCGCATAACCCGAGGTATCCAGAACGGTATGCAGCCCTTCTGTTTTGCAGGCCTTAAATAAATTAACGGCGAATGGATTCTGTAATAAAACTTCTCCTCCGGATAAGGTAACCCCTCCACCTGAATTTTTATAAAAAAGTCGGTCCTGCAAAACTTCATCGAGAATTTCACTGGCCTTCATATATTTACCGCAGACACTCAGGGCCTGATATTGGCAGGTCTCCAGGCACAAAAAACACCGGTCACATTTTCCTCGATCGATACGCCTCCCTTCCTCTTGGCTTAGGGTGATGGCCCCCTGTGGACAGATCTCCACACAGGCCCCACACCCTTTACAAAGAATATCTCTGACCATCAGTTCAGGGAAATTGGACTGTGATTCAGGATTGGAACACCACTGACAGCTTAGGGGACAGCCTTTTAAAAAAACCGTCGTCCTGATCCCGGGTCCGTCATGAACACTGAATCTCTGGATATTGAAAATGAGTCCTTTTTCTTTGTTCTTTAAAGAATGCGAATTCAAATAAAACCCTCATGTCCCGCTGGGAGCGGGACCCCACAAGACATAAAAAAGGGGCTAGGATTCAAGAATTCAAGGGTTTTAATTTCCACGCCTTTCACTTGAATCCTTGACCCCTTGAATCCTTGAATCCTTTTTTATTTCAGCTTAAACTCTGCTCCGTTCTGGCGATGATGTGGTCCTGCAGACCTCGGGACAGATCCACAAAGTAGGCGCTGAATCCGGCGACCCTGACGATCAGATCGGCATATTTTTCCGGATAGGTCTGGGCGTCAAGCAACGACGTTTTATCCACCACATTGAACTGGACATGGGGGACATTCAATTCTTTCCAGGTCTTGAGATAACCGATGAAGGCCGGCTTCAAATCATCCTCAAAGAATTTCGGCAAAAATTTCTGATTCAGCAGGTGATTATAGGTTTCGATGGTCTTGATCTTGGCGCAGGAATTCAGGACCGCGGTGGGACCTTTTTTATCTTTCCCCGGCGAAGGGGCCAGGGTCGAATCGGCGAAAGGCTCTCCATCCATTCGGCCGTCGGGTGTAGCCGGGGTGTCGATCGCCAGCCCGTAGGTCGCTGAGACGGCGCTACCGTCGCCTCTGTTGGAAAGACCATATCGGTCCTTGATGGTTTCCATGGCCGCCTCGGCCTGGCGATGCACTTCCCGGGCAATGGAATCGGCATAGTCGTCGTCATTCCCGAATTTGGGGGCATTCAGACAGGCCTGCCGGATATCCTCCCGGCCTTGCCAATTGTGATCCATGATTTTTATCAATTCCGGAAGCGTAACCAGCTTATCCTCAAAAACGACTTTCTGAATGGCGGTGATGGAATCGGCCACATTGGTCCCGCCGATGACCTGGGCAAAATGATGGATCATGGAAGGATAAACCCACTTCCTGGATTCTTTTCCGCTTTCGATACAGCCGTCGATTACGCCGGAATAAAACGGCCTCGGACAATACTTTTCATAGAGTTCCAGATTCACTCGCTCCAGTTGTTCTAATTTGTTGGTAAAGAATCTCACCTGTTCCACATAGGCCTTGAGCACATCTTCCCAGGTTTTGAAAGCGGCCGGGTTCGGGGTCCGGGCACCCCGCTGTTCTTTATTCTTCGGATTAACGCCCTGGTGTAAAGCCCACCAGAGACATTTCGGAAAGACAAAATAACCTACGGAACGACGCATCATGTTCTTGCCGGGGATTTCAATGTATACACAGCCGGTGACCGCATAATTTTTTCGATCTTCCAGAGGAACGTCCCATCTTTTTAAAAGGGGAATCAGGGCTTCATCATTGAAAAGTGAAGGATAGCCGATGCCCGTCTTGATCACATCCACCGCCTTGGAATAAAGTTCGTCCGGGGTCCCATTATGGATTCGTAACACAATGCTCGGTTCAATCAGCCGCAATTGTTTGGCGGCTTCCAAGACCAGATAGGTTAAATCATTGGTTACGTCCTTCCCGTTTTTGTCCGTTCCCCCGATGGTAATCGCCTGCAAGGAAGCCACCCCTCCGTAAACGGAACTCACCGTGGGTGAGTAAACCAGTCCCAGTTCGTTGAGCTTGATCCAAAGAAGCTGGAGGAGATCCAGAGTTTCTTCTTTGGTGATCCGTCCTTTTTTCAAATCCTTTTCGTAAAATGGGCCAAAAAGAAGGTCCATCCGTATTCCGATGCCCAGGGTGGAATATTCCAGGTAGCGGATCAGGTGAATAAAGAAAAAGAATTGCAGGGCCTCGATAAAGGTCCGGGGGGGATTCTCAGGCACCCAGGCGCAGGTGCGGGCAATTTCTTTGAGCTCGGCTTTGCGAGCGGAATTTTTTTCCTTCAGGGCCAGGCTTTTGGCCAGTTCGGAGTACCGTTTGGCAAAATGGATCACCGCCTCCAAAGAAATAATGACCGCCTCCAGAAATTCCTTTTGTTCCACATAGTCCACGGGAACCGTTTGGTTGATTGCCTCGATTCGGTCTTTGGCGGCTTGAATCCTACCTTTCAGTCCGATTTTAAATAAGAGCTCATAATCGGGGATGCCCAACTCGGACAACTGGGTCCAGAGAAAAGTCCCTTCATAAGTCCAATATTTATAGAGTTCTTTCGGTAAAATTTCCTGATGGCGGTCGCTCATGGATTTACCCTTCCAGTACTCGCAGAGCTCGTCCAGTTCTTTTCTTCCCGCCTTATCCAAAAGCGTTTTTCCCGCTTCACTGTTCACCAGTCTCTTCACGGATTTCCAGTTTTGGTCTATGGGATGGTAAATCCCATTGGGATCCGAGGTTTGATAGCCCACGATGCGCTCGTGATCTCTGATGAAAATATCCATTTTATGAAGGAGGTTGGCCAGCGCTTTGGCCCGGCGTAAGACCATGGCCTGCCCGTCCGTTTCTTTATAGGATTCCGTAAACAGGCGGGACCGTTGCAGATCCAGCCTTATTTCCTCTCGAAACATCCCCCGCTTTGATTCGTCGTCCACATATCCCCGCTTGATATTGCGGATGGCCCTGCTGACCACTTTTTTCCTCAATCCTTCTGCTCTTTCCATTGGTAACCCTCCTAATGTTCCTATGCCAATCAATATTATTTCGTCTTCATAAGATCCGCTCTTTTTTAAAATTACTTCAAGCTAACCCGCTCGTCAAAGATTAATTACTATCCCGAATTATCATAAAAAACTAAATCTTGTAAACCGCTTTTTATTCATTATTATGTAAATTTCAACTTGATGCTATTTTTGACTGAATTTAAGAAAGAAAATCGAAGAGGTGTGGATGCCGGTAAACGACCACCGAAAGGAAACAACTCCTCTTGTGACCAATAAATTGGGATCGGGTAAAGATCGGATAGGTACTTCCAAAGTACTTCTAAGATCAGAAAGGTGTCTTTCTCTTTCCTTATTCTCCGCCGGCACTATTTCCGTTGTCCCGTTGCTTAGCCATCCGATCCAATCCAAAATTAAAAATAGCCATAGCGGCAATGTGGGCCAAACTGCTCAGAAAGAATTCTTCCCGATGCGTTAACTGTCGTTGCGGGGTGTTGGCCCTGAGATACAAGGTCCCCAGATTCTTATATCGGAAATCCAGGGGAATGGTTTTTAATATGTACCGGGATGGATTTTCGGACAGAGGAGATATGACCTCCGGTTCCACAGAAGTCTGTTCTCTTTTTAAAGATTCCTTCAAGGCGGGATACTTCTTTAAATCCAGAAGGAGGGGTTGTTTTTCCGGACTGTCATCCGAGGAAACCATACAGCCGATTTCTTCTTTTCGGTCCATGTACACAGCAGTACAGCGCTGAAGTCCGAATTTATTGGTCATAATTTGTGTCAAGGTCAGCAGAAATTTTGGCAGGTTTCTGTCCTGCTCAATGGATTGGGCCACCTCCGTCAGAACTTCCAACTCCCGATAATCTTCCTTTAAAATCTCCTTTTCCTGAAAAATCCGATTGTAGGATTCCATCATACCATGGAGGAAAAAAGTGACGATAAAGAGAAAAGGGAATCGAAGGAGGGTGTCCGTCTCCAAAAATTTCTCCGGGGCTTTAAAATATAATGAAACACCATAGACTATCAGGATCAAGCCAAAGGCGGAATAGAGCAACTTGGCCCTCCGGGAGGCAGCCGCAACCAACAGAATCAGGAAAAAAACCAGGTAAAACTGCGAATCGTTTTGAACGGCCAGGAAAAGGGCCAGGGTGGTCAGAACCACATCCAACACCAGGATCAAAAAAATAAATTGTTGTTTCTGAAACCAGTTGTCCGGACATAAAGACAATGCCAGATTGGTTAAGATGTAGAAGGGTATAAAGAATATCGGGGGTGATAAAAGGCCTTTAAGGGGATAACTGAAGTAGAGGATGCTTCCAATAATGACAATAAGGATCCACCGAAGGAGAAGAATGAAATGTTTCCCATAATCTTCTTTAAAAAGCATAGGGCCTCCTATGGGTAGCAGATAAAGGTCTTTTTCAAACGGCCCTTTCTGGTTTTTCTCCCAAGCCTTGGGAGGAAGGGGGGGTCAAAGACTATCCTGAATCCTTGACCCTTGAATCCTTCCATTTTCCCCCACACGTTTAACTGTTGAGTTATTATATCTGAATTAACAAAATTAAGCTATTCAATAGGTGTTCCTTGATTCTATTCCACCGGCACCCAATAATAATCCAGGACCGTATTGGTGGGTTTATCGGTCCGGAACTGGGCCTTGACCTTCATCCCGATATAGGGTTTACCATACAAAAGATAACTTTTGGGAACAGTAGTCAAACCTGGAATCTGCACATCGATCTGCCAATAGGGGGTGGAAAGTTCTATCCCTGTGCCGGCATAAACCACTTCGGTAAAGGCATAGACTTTCCCGATAACCGGATTGCGGAGGGTCTTCCACTTCATTTCGGTATGACAATCCGGACAATGGGCCCGAGGCGGGATCCAGAGCAGGTTCTCCGGGCATTTTTTATTAGGGCAAAAAGTGGCCCTTAACCTTCCCTCCTTTAGACCTTGGAAAAACGGTGAAAGCAGGCCGTAAGTATGGATGTGAGTCAACGTCCTAGGCCATTCAATAACCGTCTGCGGTTCGGTTTGTTTTATCTTGGTCACCTGACCGATGAATTTTGTTTTCTGCATTTTTTTAGTCATGTTCACCTTCCTCCTTTACCAGCTCTTTTTGAGAATACCAACGGTCACATGCGAACCGACCCCGGCATGGGACACCCAGAGGGCCTGTTTGCTTTTTTGGGGGATCTGCAGGCTTTGCCAGTCTCTGGGTTTCCTTTTTCCCCATTTCTTCCAAATTTTCTGGTCCCCGTGAAATTGGTCGTATTTTTGCTGTAATTGCCAGAGACATTCAACGGCCTGAAAGATCCCGGTAGCCCCAACGGCATGCATGGTTCCCAACAAACCACCCGATAAATTGGAGGGTAATTTGCCCCCGTAATAGGCATCTCCGGATTCAATATAGTCCTGTTCCTGGCCGTAGGGTCTGAGGCCGATATCGCCGTAGGTCTGAAGGTCGCTGATGGTAAAGGCATCGTGCAGTTCCACCAGATCCAATTCTTCCAAGGGGTCATAGATGCCAGCCATCCGATAGGTCAGCCAGGCGGCAAAACGGGCGGCCAGAAAGCTTTCAAATCCCGGCCAGCGGCTGCCTTCTTTCAGCAACTCTTGATACATGCCTTCAGATTCATTGGGCAGCAAAGGGATATCCATTGGCCTTCGGTCCGCCACCCGCAGGGTATGGGTGCCGCCGCAGATGAATATCTCGCAGGGATGATCCGTTAACTGATAAGCCGTCTTTTCATCACATAAAAGTACACAGGCCGATCCGACGCTCATGGCACAACATTCCAGAAAACGCAAAGGAAAAGCCGACATCGGGCCGGCCAAGACTTCTTCAACAGTATGTTTCCCCGGTTGTTGGGCATAGGGCGAAGAACAGGCATAGAAGCGATTTTTTACTGCAATTTTGGCCCGGGTGGTCTCTGATACATTGAAGGCCCAGGCAAAGCGATTGGCCATGGGGGCGTAATAGGAAGAATAAACACGGCCCATACGGGTTTCGAAATCCTTACAGGCCGCGGTGGCGATATAAAAATTTCCGGTCCGGGTATCGACTTCGTCCATCCTTTCCCAGCCCGCGGCCAGGGCCACATCCGCATATCCGGAGGCCACGGCCATGGCGGCATTGAGAATGGTGGTGCCTCCGGTGGCCCCGCCAGCCTTGATCCCCGTATTATAAAGCGGGTCCAGCCCCAGATAATCATGGACCTTGGCTTCGCACAACAGTTGGTCCTGGAAATGATCGGCAAACGACCCGTAGGCGCAGTAGTTAATCAAACCTTTGACCTCCAGGGGGTCCATTTTAAGGTTGTTATCCTCGAGCATCTGTTTAAAGGCCATCATGGCCAGCTCTTCTATTCTATATTCCGGGAAAAATTTCTTGTAAGCCGTTGTGCCGCCGGCCACCATAAAGACCCTTCGGTTCCATTTAGGAACCCGTAAATTCCCTTTTTTAAATGTGATCATCCCCTATCCTCCTTTTTTTTAAGTTGGTTAATAAAAAATTTCAGTTGGTTGATAGTCTGCTTCCAAATACCAGGATCTCTGCCGGCCGAATAGAGGGTAACGGCACCATTGATTGAAATCACGATAAAATCGGCAATTTCTTTGAAGTTCAGGCCCTTTTTCACCAAGCCTTTTCGATCCGCCTCCTCCAGCCAGGAGCGGAACAACCCGGAAAAGCGTACAAATCCTCGCAATACTTGTTTGCTCATGGCGGCCGACTGTCCGGAAAGCTCAACCAGCATATTGGCAAAAAAACACCCCCCCTCAAAAACATTGGCCCCTAGATAATCCCTCAGGGCATTTTCAATGGTTTTTTCTATGCGTTTAATGGGATCACTGGTCTTTCTGACATCCCTAAACACAATGCCTCTCCAGATCTTGACTGCTTCTTCATAAACAGCGTTCCAGATGGCTTCCTTGCTCCGAAAATGACCATAGAGTCCTCCTTTGGTCAGACGAGTAGCCTCCAGAATATCGTTGATGGAGGTATTGAAATACCCCTTGACGGAAAAGAGCTGCAAAGATTTTTTTACAATCTGCTGGCGGGTTTGTATTCCTTTGATCCCCATAATTGCCCCATCTAAAAATAAAACAGAACGGTTGGTATATTTTTACAAAAGAGAAAAAATTGTCAAGAAAAAAATCGATCCCAGCGAGTTATTAACCCTCTCATTGTAGTATTGACCAGGTGAGGCTACATTTTCTTCCGTCTGTGGCTTTCGGGCTGGTCTTTTTTTCGGACTTATCCACGGTGGATTCTTTACCCCCTCCGTATTCTCGCCCGCTAATAGTCAGCGGACGAACTACGGCTTCCCCCATTTATAAGTCCGGAAAAGACGGCGCCCTTTCGCCAATGACTCCAGAAAAACCAGCCTCACCTGCTAGGGTCAAGTAATTACTTTTATGAGACCCTTAATAATTAATTTTCATTTGAAAAATGATATATTCAGATAAATTCGATCAACCCTCTGCTTTCACTTATCAGGTATCAGTGAAACCTTTTCACAGATATTTTTAAACGGTGGTTGACGGCTGATCGTGAACGCTCTTTACGGGCCGATTTGATTTCCGGATTATTTTTGGATGACTTTATTGGGATCATATAGTATTTTATATCATTATGAACTTATCGGAACTGGATATCAGGATCTTTTTCTGGGTCAATCAGGGACATCGCAACCTCTTTTTTGACCTCGTTATGCCTTACATCTCCGAATTTAATCCTGGGAAATACTTATTGGTCATACTTTGGCTTCTACTTTTTATAGCCGGCGGGAAAAAATTTAAAATCACACTTGTTCTCCTGGTAGTTCTGGTAGGGGTCCTGGATTATTCCAATAGTTTTTTCATTAAACCCCTTTTTGGCCGTCCCCGGCCTTGCAATGTTTTAGCCGGGGTCCATATCTTCTGGCCCTGTCCGACGACCTCGTTCTCTTTCCCTTCCAACCATGCGGTCAATATGTTCGGGGCGGCCTTTTTTCTCAGTTATATCTATCGTTCCTGGTCCTATTTTTTGTTTCCTATAGCCGCCATTGTCGGCTATTCGAGGATCTATGTAGGTGAGCATTATCCCTTCGATGTCCTGGGTGGAATCTTTCTGGGGGCTATAGGGGCGGTGCTCTTCCTGTGGATCCATCAGCTATGGCTTTCCTCTGGGAAGGAACAACGCAAGGGTTTATCAATATTGGGGAGATAGACTTATGGATTTTTCCTTGACCATGGAACAAGAAATTCTTAGAAAGTCCGTGCGTGATTTTGCTGAAAAAGAAATCAAACCCAAGGCCCGGGAATTGGACGAGAAAGAAGAATTTTCTTATGAAACCTGCCGGGCCATGGGGGAATTGGGCCTCTTTGGCATGTTTGTTTCTGAAAACTACGAAGGCCAAGGGTTAGACTATATTTCGTATATCATCGCGGTCGAGGAAATCGCCCGGATTGACGGTTCCCATGCCGCCACGATCGCCGCAGGCAATTCGCTGGGAATTGGGCCTCTTTATTATTATGGAAACGAGGCACAGAAAAGAAAATATCTGCCGAAGCTCTGCAAGGGAGAAATGCTTTGGGGCTTTGGGCTTACCGAACCAAACGCCGGTTCAGATGCCGGAAACACTCAATCTACCGCCGTCCTGGACGGAAACGAATGGGTGATCAACGGAAGCAAAATCTTTATCACCAATGCCTCCACCGACATTACGGCTGGCGTGACCGTCTTGGCTCGAACCGGAATCCGGGAGGCCGGGAAAAAAGAACTGAGCTGCATCCTGGTAGAAACCGGAACACGGGGTTTTGAAGCCCGACCCATGCACGGCAAACTGATGTGGCGGGCTTCCAACACCAGTGAACTCTACTTCGAAGACTGCCGAGTTCCCAAAGACAATCTTCTTGGACCCCAGGGCGAGGGATTTCACCAGATGCTGGGGACCCTGGACGGCGGGAGGTTAAGTATCGGCGCTATGGGGTTGGGTGGTGCTCAAGGGTGTTTTGAAATGGCCAGACGGTATTCCCGGGAACGGATGCAGTTTGGCAAGCCCATTGCCTCTTTCCAGGTCAATGCTTTTAAATTGGCCGATATGGCCTTGGAGATTGAACTGGCCAGGCTACTCCTGTACAAGGCCTGTTGGCTTAGGGATAAACACAAGCCTTATGCCAAAGAGGCAGCCATGGCCAAGCTCTATTGTTCCGAGGTCATGTATCGGTGTGCCAACCATGCCGTTCAACTACACGGCGGCTATGGTCTGATGAAGGAATTCGATGTGGAACGCTTCTACCGGGATCAGAAGTTGCTGGAGATCGGAGAAGGGACCTCCGAAATCCAACGTCTGGTCATTTCCCGCCTGATCGGAGTGATTTAAAAAAAGAAGGGTTTGAGGAGCCAAGGATTCAGGGGTTCAAGTGAAAGACCCGGAAGTGAAAACTCTTGAACCCTCGAATCCTGGACTCCCTGAATCCTATTGTTATCAGATTTCTACTTGCGCCCCTATTTCAATAACCCGATTGGGAGGCAGTTTAAAGTAATTAGTCGGGTTCATGGCATTGCGGGACATCATGGAAAACAAAACCTTACGCCAGAAACTCATCCCGGACTTTCCTGTCGTCAGTAAGGTCTCGCGTCCCAGAATATAGGTGGTGTCCATGGGGTCGGCCTCCAGCCCCAATGGCCTGGCCTGCTCCATCAGTTCCGGCACGTTGGGGGTTTCCATAAACCCAAAGTGGGCAATCAGGCGGTAAAACCCTTCTCCTAAATTTTCCAAGATATTCATGTATTCGAGTTTGATTCAAGGTGATGCTTCTGGCACGGCACCTCATAACGTTTCGCCACAACCGGCAGAATTCCAATCATGTACCGGCATAGAGCAGTCAGAAATTTTCGATCATCTTCTTCTGGAGACTTTCGTAGCTTGGTTTCAAAGGAAATGCTCTTTCTCCCCTTTTGCCAAACTTAAATTACGATGTATTCTTCTTCAACCCCAATGGGGTCACAGATTGGGAATGGAATAATAAAAATGAATATTCGTTCTAATTGGAAGTTGTCGCCGTTGAAAGTTTAATGTCTTTGATACGTAATTCCAGCCTGGGAGTGGAGCCGTATTCCGAAATAAAAGGGACATAGGCCAGGTCGACAAGGTCACCTGTTTGCAGCTTTGTTTTTCCCAGGCCGAAGCCGATGCCGTCCATCAGGATCCTTTTTTGTTCCAGTTTCAGGCGAAGGTGGCCATTGCCGACCTGACGGTTCGATTTAACCCGGACCTGTCGAGTGGTCAGAAGGGGTTCCGGATTTTTTGATCCAAAAGGGGCCATTCGAGGCAGATAAGGGGCGATTTCCTTTATCAATTCGGGGAAATCAATCTCTCCTTCGATGTTAAGAGATGGGATGAAAGCCATTTCGTCAACCAAATCTTGAACCAGGTTTTCAATGGCTTGTTCAAAGGTGGGAAGGTCTTTTACCATTAAGGTAGCCCCGGCGGCAGCCGCATGCCCTCCAAATGCCAAGAGGTATTCTTCCAGGATTTCCAATCCATTAAACAAGTGGAACCCTTCGATACTGCGCCCAGATCCGTGGGCCTTTTCTCCCTCGATGGTGAATAAAAAGACTGGCTTGGATAATCGTTCAACCAATTTGGAAGCCACCAATCCCAGGATACCTCGATGCCAGGTTTCCGACCATAGAACCAGACTTTTCCTTTGATTAATATCCAATCGGGATTGTAATAATCCATCAATTTCCTTTATCATCAACTGTTCCATGGCTTGGCGACGGCTGTTTTCTTGGTTCATTAACTGGGCCAGATTCCGGGCCTCCTGTACATCATCCGTTGTCAGTAAAGAAACTCCTCCCCTGGCCTCCTGCATTCGCCCCAAGGCATTCAGACGGGGGGCTAGGCGAAAGGCAACATCAACAGAAGAGACCGATCCCTCGGGTTGAATACCGCATACTTCTTTCAAGGCCGCCAGACCGAGATGCGGAGACTGAGTCATCACTTCCAGCCCTTCCCTAACTAGGATGCGGTTGACACCCAGGAGTGGGACCACATCGGCCACAGTCCCAAGAGCGACCAGGTCCAGATAAGCCCTCAGATTGGGTTTTCCTCCTGGGAAAAAACCCTGGAGGTCCAGGGCCTGGCGAAGGGCAATAATCAGATAAAAGGCCACCCCGACCCCGGCCAGATCTTTGAAGGGAAAGGCACAGCCCTCCTGTTTGGGATTGAGGACTGCTAAGGCCGGAGGGACCCCTTTTTTGGCAATCTGATGATGATCGGTGACAATGACCTCTAGTCCGAGGCTTTGGGCAAATTCAAGCTCCTGATGATTGGAAATGCCGCAATCCACGGTAATGATCAAGGAAACCCCTTGTTCTTTCAGAAGGCTTATCGCAGGAATCGAAAGACCATATCCTTCCCGGATGCGGTGGGGGATATAAAAAAGAATATCAGGGAAGAAAGATTTTAAAAAATGGACCAACAGGGCCGTGGCCGTTATTCCATCGGCATCGTAATCCCCAAAAATGGCTATGCGTTCTCGATGCTGGATGGCTTTTAAGAGCCGGTTAACAGCCCTATCCATATCTTTCATCAGCTCAGGAGGGGGCAACTGTAGTAAGTCCGGAGAAAAAAAATCCCGGGCCTGATCGGCCAGATATAAACCCCGGTTAATTAAGATCTGAGCCATCAGGGGAGGGAGGTTAAGCGTTTTAGCCAAAGGTTCGGCTCGGAGGGGATCAAAAGGTTTAACATTCCATTGCATGGATTATACCTTACCCCAGCCAAGAAGAAGGTTCAAGGGCCAATTGTTTTTTATTGCCAACCTCCTCTAAAAACAATATAATTTTTTTACAGGTTGTTGAAAAAGGCCCATTTACTGCGTTGCCCTCATCCCTCGTCATTGCAACGTACTTCTATGTACGTCTCATTCCTCGGGACTTCGGGCGCCTTGTATCTGAACCTTTTTGAGCAACCTGTAATAAAATTTTTTCTTCATTAAAAGAGGGAGTCTCATGAGTCCAGACCATAGGCCGTTACTTAAAAAAATACCTTCGATGACCCTGCTTCTGGAACAGCCGGAGTTTGAAAAGCTGGTGTCCTTGACTTCCCGCAAGTACCTTGTGAAGGTGATGCGTGAGGTCGTGGCCCAAAAAAGAAAAGAGATTCTTTCCGGCCATGAACCAGAATTGGACCTTCCGACTATTTGGAGCGAAATCGAGATGAAATTAACGGCCAAGGCCGCCGATCACCTTTGTCGGGTGGTCAATGGGACCGGGGTAATTATTCATACCAATCTGGGTCGATCTTTGCTGGCCGCTCAGGCCCTGGAACAGATTCAAACGACAGCAAAATACTATTCCAATTTGGAATTCGACCTTGAATCAGGTCAACGGGGTAGCCGTTACAGTCATGTAGAAAATCTCCTGATTGAACTCACCGGGGCTGAAGCTGCTCTGGTGGTCAATAATAACGCTGCAGCCGTTTTATTGGCCTTGGACACCCTGGCCAAAGGGAAAGAGGTTATTGTTTCCAGGGGTCAACTGGTAGAGATCGGAGGGTCTTTCCGGATTCCAGAGGTCATGGTCCGAAGTGGGGCCATCTTGCGGGAGGTAGGAACCACCAACAAGACCCATCTGCGGGACTATGAGATGGCCTTAACGGATAAGACGGCCCTATTGCTCAAGGTCCATACCAGCAATTACCGGATCGTGGGTTTTACAGTCGAGGTTCCTCTTGAAGACTTGGTGGCTTTGGGGAAGGCCCATAATCTGCCGGTCATGGAAGATTTGGGGAGTGGGAGTTTGATCGATGTCTCCATGTTCGGCCTGGAAAAAGAACCGACTGTTGGTGAGGTCGTCAGGGCCGGGGCCGATATAGTTACCTTCAGCGGAGACAAGCTCCTGGGAGGGCCCCAGGCCGGGATCATTGTGGGCCGGAAAAAATATATTCAGGTCTTGCAAAGCAATCCATTGAATCGTGCCTTGCGGATCGATAAATTGACCCTGGCTGCTCTGGAAGCTACATTGAAACTGTATCGAAACGAAGGACAGGCCTTAAAGGACATTCCCACGCTGTCTCAATTGAGAATCCCTTTGCCTGAACTTCATGAGCGCGCTAAAAGCCTCTATCGTTTCCTCAAAAAAAACTTGGTCTCAGGACTGACCATTGAAATTATTCCCACCTTCTCCCAGGTTGGCGGTGGGGCACTCCCCTTATCGTTTCTGAATTCCTATGCCCTGGTCCTGTCTTCTGATAGGGAGTCCATTGCTGACCTGGAAAAAAAATTCCGATCCTTTTCACCACCGATCATCGGACGGATCGAGAAAGAACGTTTCCTTTTGGACTTACGCACCTTGCAGAAAGAGGATTTTCCGCATATAACCCGATGTCTGAAGGTCTGGGCGGATTTATGATTTTTTATATTGTTCCATAACTGTCCCAACGTTATTAAAATAAAGTCAACTGGTTAC
>Ga0209777_10003265_pt1 | contig 20300 bp, 21 predicted proteins | sample FrelakmetHBP12HB_FD_187147 | JGI IMG/M metagenome (GOLD analysis project Ga0209777, IMG submission 187147) | Freshwater lake sediment microbial communities from the University of Notre Dame, USA, for methane emissions studies -HBP12 HB (SPAdes)... | ecosystem: Environmental > Aquatic >...
AACATTGGAATCGGCCAGATGATGTCTTTCTGGTTGATTCCAATGTTTTGTATTGGTTGACTTACACACGTGCAAGTCAGGCGAGTCAGCCGCCAAGAACTTATCAGATTAATGATTATCCTGCCTATATCGCCAAGGCGCTTTCAGCCAAAAGCGGTCTGTGTAATTGTGGCCTTTCCTTTGCCGAGTTATCCCACCGTATTGAAAAAACCGAAAGGGAAATCTATATTCGTGCAAATGTTGATGTCGGCAAAAAGGGATTTCGACATAACTGTATTTCTGAAAGATCTAGTGTTGTAGCGGAAGTTCAAGCGGCGTGGGGTCAGGTTAAGACGATGACTCAGGCGGTGACAATTCAAATCGATGAAATTGTCACAGATGCTGCTTTAGCGCGATTCTCAACACAGCCACTTGATGGATATGATTTGTTTATCCTAGAAGCTATTGCAAACGCAGGCGTGGTTAAAGTTATCACCGATGACGGTGACTATGTTACTGTTCCCGGCATTCAAGTCTTCACAGCCAATCACAACGTGATTACGGCGTCACAAATCCAGGGGAAATTATTGGTCAGATAATACTCGCCTGTTCTTATTGATGACTTTACTGCCGAAATAGGCAAGCAAGTCGGCTCACATACAGACGAATTATAGCGATAACATATCGCGGAAATAGCACGAACCGTATGAGGAGATTTTAAGCGACGGCCGCTAAGGATAACCGTTGCTCCGAAAGAGATTTGGTATTATTTTGATTCATTATGAGGTTTTATGATATTAATCAGAAAAGCTAAATGATATCATTTCAAGAATATAACAATTGCTCATTTCCAACGTGAGTGTGAATTTGATATACTAAAAGAACGGTGCGCTATGGCGAAGATACTGCCTGACAAGGATATCAAGAAAATTATCGGTACTATTCTACTTGATGCAAACACGGAGCTCATTAATCCGAATGGAATCGAGTTGCGTCTCGGAAAACACATTCATTTTCATTCCACAGGCGAAGAAAAAGATCTTGAGCAAGGCACGTATCTTAAAGTAAATCCTGGAGAAACGGTATCAATTTCCAGTATCGAAAAAGTGGACTTCTCATCAGCAGCGGTTCAGAAGCTATTCCCAGACAAAATGATTATGGGACTTATCACCCCAACTACGACGATGATGCGTGAAGGCATTTCTCTGGTGACAACAAAAGTTGATGCTGGCTTTCGGGGGAATCTCAACTGGGGGATGAGAAACAATTCAACAAAGAATTTTGTAATCGGATACGGAGAGCCAATATTCAAATTAACAATGTTTCTTTTGGACACAGATGAATCACCTGAACTGCCATACGGGGAACGATCAAAAGACAGCTACCAAGACACTGCAGGGATTATGCGTTCTACACGTCGTGTTCCTGCCGATATCCCAAAAGCGAAGATAGTCTCATCTAGCTTAGAACTCATTGATCCCAAGAAGCAGCTTAGAGAGGCGGGCTATCCTTTTGACCATATTGGATCCGAATTGGCAACTCTCGACGGAAAATTCCAAATCGTATCTACAGACGTACGAATGATGAAGGATGAATTCAATCAGCGAACATCAGACCTATCTGAGAAAATTGCGACAGAAACGACTACATTATCAAAAAAAATAGAAGAGAACCGCGACCGCGTCTTGGAGAAAGTGGAAGTTCTCTTTGATCGTAAATTTCTAAAGATAATAGGAATAATAATCGGAGCATTACCCATTCTTTATGGCGGAATCAACTATCTTCAGGGGGCCGGGCTCGGGGGGAACAGTATAACCTTTATTGCAGTGGTTGTCGGCGTCGTAATTTTAATAGGAACGTGCCTTCTAACTAGAAAGACTAATTAGATCATAATTTTATTACGTCAATTTAATCCCGCAAATTACGAAAATCAACAAATAAGTCAGTTTAAGTAAATATGCTCGACATTCTGTTTCATCCGCCAGGATGGACAAGGTGGGATGCTTCAGAAGGTTCTTACCTCGGGACACGCTCCATGACGGCGGAGATCAGATCGGCATGTTTCTCGAAGGCATCATGGGCGTCGTCGTGAGGTCGCTTAACAACAACAACGAAGCATCCTTCGAGACGGGCGGCCTCCAGTTTTTCCGGTGTTCCCCCCGCAGGGCCGCTGTCCTTGGTGACGAGAACGCTGGCGCCAAACCTTCTCATAACTGATCTGTTTTCGTCAACAGAGAATGGCCCCCTCTTCGCTATAATGAATTCTTCATCGATGCCGAAAGCGCGGCAGGCATCGAGAGAAGACTCTACAGGAAGGACACGGACAATCAGCTTACTTCCCGTTCTCTCAGCCCCTTTCACGTATGGTTTGAGGTTCGTGACACCTGTCGTGAGAAATACCATACGACCTGTGGCACAGGCGATTCTCGCTGCCTCTTCGTGGCTCGCGGCCAGGATAACACCCTCCCCATTGGGGAGGCCCGTAGGGCGGGTGAGGACGAAGTAGGGAATATTGAGGAGCTTGGATACGCGCCTCGCCGTCGTCCGGATAAGTGTTGCATAGGGGTGTGTCGAATCAACGATCGCGTCGATGCCGCCTTCACTGATTAGGCGGGCCATCCCTTCCTCGCCCAGCCTTCCCGCACGCCTGCTGATGTTGGGATGTGTGCCCAGTTCCAGCGAAATCTCTGTTGCCATCGAGACGAGCACCTTGTAGCCCCTCTCCGCAAGCTCCCTGGCTATGGGAGCCGTGTCACCTGTGCCGCCCAGAAGAAGGATCATACCTTGTAGCCCCTTGGGGTCACAAACCAGCCGCCTAAAACTTTGGAGGAGCTATTTCCGATGATGACGATGCTTCGCATGTTTATCTCGTGCTCCAGAAAATGATTGAGGTCCGTAAGCACTACCTTCTCGTCTCCCGTGCCCACGGCGGTCCCTATGCCTACGGGTGTTGTGCCCGATCTGTATTTTCGAAAGATTGCGGCAGCCTCTGCGAGCTGTTCTTTTCGGGTGGCGCTTTGCGGGTTGTAGATGGCAACGACAAAATCGGCCTTGGCTACCGCTTCAACTCTCTTGTGTATAACATCCCAGGGGACAAGGAGATCGCTCATGCTGATCGTTGCGTAATCGCACATCAAGGGCGCTCCGAGCCTGGCAGCGGCGGCATTTGCCGCGGCTACGCCCGGCACAATTTCTATCGGCACATCTATGCCCTCCGCCTGGGCGATCTCAAGCGCAAGCCCAGCCATTCCGTAGACGCCAGGATCTCCCGAGGAGATAACGGCCACCTGTTCTCCCTGCCGGGCGTGATCGAGGGCGATCGTGCATCGCTCGATCTCCTTCGTCATGCCCGAAGAAATGAGCTCCTTGCCTTGCGTCAGGTCATGGATGAGCGTCAGGTAACGGCTATAGCCCACAATGACAGCGCAGCGGGAGATCGTTTCCTCAGCACGTCGTGTTCTGTCTAAAGGCCCTCCGGGGCCGATTCCGACCACGAAAAGCTTTCCCGGGCCAGGGCCACCGTCACGGGTCCTGATGTCATCCTTGGAAGTATTAATCGCGTCCTCCTCCCTGCCAGAATGGCGGCCGGCTCAGCGACCGCGGGCAGGTTCACTTTTTCTTCTACGAATACCGAACGGGCAAACTTTCTGCGGGATGACCGGATTTCTTCCGATCTTATGAATCGCAGGGGTATTCCCAGGAGATGTGCCGCCGCAAGCAGCCCTTTCTCATTTCTTTTGACGTCTGCTGAGGCGAGGAGCCGGACCTCATCACGCTCCACACCTGCCTTGCTGAGCGCTGCATCCACAGCGGCTATGATTGCGGGAGCCTTTACGCCCTTGCGGCAGCCGATTCCCGCGATTACTGATTTCAGGGCTTCTGTAGTCGTCGTGATTATCGGCTCTCCCCCGATGATGTTGCTGACGGAAATTGCCAGATTATTGGCTCCCCTCTCGTGGCCGCCAAGAAGGCTCACGGCGAACCGTCCGCCTGCATCTACAACTACCACAGCCGGGTCCGTAGTCTTATGCCTTATGCTTTTTGCAATGGCCCTCACCACAACGCCGGAAGGCGCGATGTACACGAGGCTGTCATAGCGGTCGAATATCTGCCCTGTGAGAGTGATGATGCTCTTGAATCTTCGGCCCCCGAATGCATCTGAAACCTTCTCGTGCAGAAAGATCCGGGCATCGCCCAAGCCGTCCTTCACGCTTGTCGCGATGCGGGCGCCCGCGTTGGAGAGGCTGATGATGGCCGTCTTCATGGGTCTTTCCCTTCGCGAAATTTATGGGTGAAAGCTGCGTCATACAGTTTCGATGCGGGAATATCGCGGCCGAGGGCCCTGCCCACGATGATCACCGATGTCTGCCCAATATCGGCGCCTCGTACCTTTCCGGCAATATCATCCAAAGTCCCTTCGATGATCTTCTCGTCAGGCCAGGAGGCGTGGTACACGACAGCGCAGGGGCAATCCCCGCCATACGAGGATGTCAGGCTGGCCACGACCTCTTCTATCTTGTGCCCTGAGAGGAATATGCAGAGCGTTGCCTGCGACCGGGCGAGGTTTTCCAGCTCCTGCTCTTTCGGCATGGGCGTGCGGCCTCCTGTGCGCGTGAGGATGATCGTCTGCGCCACTTCCGGCGCTGTCAGCTCCGCCCGCAATGTGGCTGCCGCTGCCTGGAAGGCGCTTACCCCGGGGCAAACTTCGTAGAGGATGCCCAGCCTGTCGAGCTCATTCATTTGTTCACGGATAGCGCCGTATATGGAAGGGTCGCCAGAATGGAGCCTGACAACATCTATGTTTTTTTCTTTCGCATCACCGCAGACCTGGGTGATCTCGTCCAAGGACATGGTCGCGGAATCGTACCGTTCCGCACTTTCGGAGACGATGTCCATGACTCCCGGGCTCACGAGAGAACCGGCGTATATGCAGATGCGGCAGTTAGTCAAGAGCCGCGCGGCCTTTACCGTGAGAAGCTCCGGATCGCCTGGGCCTGCGCCAACGAAAAACACTTTCATCAGGTTTTTCCTCCCCTTGTATGCACCAAGATGATGGACAGGTAGCCAGCTTCGGGTTTCTCGTTCCTGAGGGCGCGAAGGTCCGTCTCCACGCGCTGGTCGCTCAGTCCTGCGCGGGAAACAAAGACACTCCGGTCGATAAAGCCCGCATCTTCCAGTATATCCAGAATATCCGGCAGGCGCCTGCCGATCTTCATGAGGATGACCGTCCCCTTCTCCTTCAATGCCAGTTTTACATCATCCAGGTCATCCGCCGTGGGGATGACCACAACAGTCTCCTTTCCTTCCCCAACGGGGAATTCCGCAAGGGCCGCGGCAGCGCTGAAGGCCGTAACCCCCGGTACCGTTACAACATCTGCGTCCGGAATGCAGGCCCGGATCTCCCGGAGGAGATAGATATAAGTCGAGTAAAGAAGCGGATCGCCGAGGGTCAGGAAGCAGGCATCTTCACCCTTTTCGAGGACACTGATAATATTCCTCGCAGATTCACCCCACCTCTGTGACAGCTCCTCCCGCTCCGATGTCATGGGAAAGATCAGTTCATGGACTTCGGAGGAGCTCCCGAGGTAACGGTTTGCAATGGATAAGGCAAGACTGTCTGTTGCAGTATGGGCCTTCGGCACAAAGATGTGACGGCATCGGGCGATGAGATTTGCACCCTTTATGGTGATGAGCTCCGGGTCACCGGGGCCAACGCCGATGCCGTAAAGTGTTCCTCGTTTCATCGGAAGAATTCCTCTTTTATTATAAGCACGATGCTCCGCGATGACGCCTCAACTTTTTCCAGATCTCCCGGTTCTATCTGCCGCACCCTCTCGTCGTCGAGGGTAATATTTTCGCAGAGATAGATCCGCCGGCCTTTCCCAATGGCATTTATCATTTCTATGATCCAGTCTATCGCTTCTTTTCGTCCGGCGAAAATGGCAATCTTCCCCTCCTTCGCAAGCGATGCCGGCCGAAGACGCGGATTCTCCCCGTGGGCGTCGATGATCCTCGCATCCAGCCAGTCCATGCCGATTGCGGCAAAGGCCGCCTGGACGGAGCTCACGCCTGGTATTACCTCGCATGCGCTCCTGCCGAAACGCTTCAGGATAGGTGCGGCCAGGCTGCAGAGACCGGGGTCGCCGGTTACGAGGACGACGATCCTTCTGCTTTTGCGGGAATCGATTTCATCCAAGACCTTTTCAATATCGGCTCCGACGGTAATCTTCTCAGCTCTGTGACCGGGGAAAAGTTCAAGGAGGCGGCTGGCGCCCACAAGCACCTCAGCCTGCTCTACGGCCTTTCTCACTGCAGACGTCAGATAATCCGGTGAGCCAGGACCGCATCCCACAATTATAAGAGAAGGCTTCTTCATTTCCATCTCCTCAAATCTCCGTCTACTCCTATTATCTCTCCCTGCATATTGACGAGAACAACGGCAGTTTCCATACGAGAGCCGACGCGCTCGCCAATGGCCATGCGGACCCTCCCTGCCAGTGCATCCCCCAGCTCTTTCCGCTCCTCTATGGAGAGGGCCGAAAAAAGGCCTTCCACAGTCGGCATCCCCTGCATTTTTTTTGCGAGGACATCTCCCGCCAAGTCAGAAACAAAAGGCAGGGCGCTGTTAGACCTTGCAGAATGGGTATCCCATTCTCCCATGGCCAGTTTTGCCAGTTTTCCCGGATGGCCGAGGACCATGATGGCTTCAAAGTCCTGACCGGCGGCGCAATTGAGCATGAAACCCCATTCGTTGCTTACCTCTATGACCTGCCCGGAGGTTAGACTAAAGTTCCTGTTTGCCGCCCGCTCTCCTATATGACCGGGAACGAAGACAGGCGCCCTGATGCCAGAGGCTTCGGCCACGTCAAGAAGACACTTCAGAGACGTCCGCAGAGCGGAGCAACTGAAGGGACGGACCCTGCCCGACGTGCCCAGGATAGAAAGCCCGTCAATGATGCCAAGCCTGGGGTTAAATGTCTTGGCTGCTATTTCCCGTCCTCCCGGGATGGCAATGGTGACTCTTATCCCGTGGTCTGTGACTTCACGCACGGCATCCCGGATCATGCGGCGGGGACCGGGGTTTACAGCTGGTTCCCCTGGAGGCACGGACAGTCCCGGCTTGGTCACCGTGCCCACGCCCTCACCTGCGGCTATTTCCACCTCAGCGCCTTCGATCCTTGCAACTGTTGCTATAACTGTCACTCCGTTTGTAACATCCGGATCATCCCCTGCATCCTTGCGGACGGCAGCCTCGGCGGATCCTTGGTTTCCCCGCACATAGAGAATGGGTATCACGACGCGGTCACCTGCAGGGATGGTGATTTCCACGTCTTTGAGAGAAGTCTCATCAAAGAGAAACACGGTCGCCGCCTTTGCCGCCGCCGCCGCGCATGTCCCTGTAGTGAAGCCGCTCCTGAGCTTACTCATCTTTTGACTTTTGAAAAACCTCCACCATTTCCCTTCTCGCCTCTCCGATCGTGAGCGGGATTTTCTTGAAGGGAATATTGTCTTCGTGCTTTAGCCGATAAATCAATTCCGCTATGTGCGGCATCCTGAGCTTTACCTGGTTCATATCCTCCGGCGCCGTAAAAACAGCCTCAGGCGTTCCGCCTCTGACGATCTGTCCCTTGCTCAGTATGTAAAGCGAGTCAAGGAATACAGGGACAAGGTCCACACTGTGGGTTGCCATGACAATAGTGACTTCCCTTTCCTTGTTGAGCCTCGTGAGGAGATTCATCATCTGGTATTCCCCGAACGGGTCGAGCCCCGCCGTCGGTTCGTCGAGAAGCAGTATCTCATGGCCCATGGACAAAAGGCCCGCGATACAAACCCTCTTTTTCTGGCCAAAACTCAAATGATGGATGGATTTTTTTCCATAATCCTCCATTTCGACCGACCGGAGGGCATCTGTTACCCTTTCTATAACCTCCTTCTCTGTGAAGCCCATGTTCATTGGACCGAAAGCCACATCCTCGAATACAGTGGGGGCAAAAAGCTGGTCATTGGGATTCTGAAAAACGATTCCCATCTTCCTGTATATCTCCCGGGGTGCGAGGCTTCTGATGTCGACGCCGTCGAGAAAAACGCCGCCCTGGAAATCCTTGAGGAGACCATCCATGATTTTCAGGAGAGTCGTCTTTCCCGAACCGTTATATCCCAGGATGCCCGTGAACTCTGCCTTCGCAACACTGAGGTTGATATTGGAAATAGCCTCAGTTCCGTCCGGGTAAGTGTATATGAGATCTTTCAGCAAAAGCCTGGTCATATCTGCCATAGGAATCCCATCATCGTCACGAAGATAAAGGAGATGACAACCTCTGAGAAACTGAACGGTTTTTGTTTCAATAAAGGGATATGGCCATCATAGCCCCGCTGGACCATGGCGATGCTGATGTTCTGACTATGCTCAAATGCCTTGAGGATAAGGGAACCGACAAGGATGCCAATGGAACTGAAACGGCGATTGAGAGTTGCATATCCAAGACGATTCTTCTGGGCATCGTAGATCACTCCGGCATCTTCGATCAAGACAAAGATATAACGGTAGGCATACATCAGTATCTCGACAAACGCCCGCGGGACCCTGAGCCAGGAAAGAGCCGCAAGCAATTCCGTAAAGGGGGTAGATAATACCATGACTGCCATAATCGATATGGCGGCAATAATCCTGCTTGCGATCGTCAGCCCTTCTGAGATTCCCTCCCTGTAGGCCGTGATCTGGATTCCCATAAATTCGATGGAAAATAGGCCCTCTCCCCCGGAGAAGAATGTCTTGAGAAAAAGTATTACCAGTATAATAAATACAGGCTCGGAAAAACGAAGCAGAAAGACCCTCCATGGTATTTTCATCCGCCAGCATTGAAAGAGGCACAGCGTTGTGACCAGCATATGAAAGGCATATCCCTTGTAGCTTAACACCATGATCAGAATGACCAGGGTCACGATAAGCTTCACTCTCGCGTCAAGTCTCGAAAGCCAGTGTCCTTCGTTATGGATGTAGTTTGAAAGTATCATTTTTCTTTTTCGATGTCTTATATGAACGTCATCACTGTTATGAGAGCTTTGAAAATTCTTCCATGGCAGGACTAAAGTCCTGCACTACATTGCCATTTCAATAATCATTAAATGTAGTGCAGACCTTCAGGTCTGCTGTACCAGCTTCGATTACTTTAGGGATTTAAAATCCCTTTAGTCCCCTTTAAAAAAGGCGAAAACAAGATCATGCCTCTGGTTTTTCTGTTATCATTTCTTTTTCAGCATCTGAACGCCGCGCCTTTTCAACGAGGAGCGTTTTCCAGTAATAACCGGCGGCAAACCCGCCTACTCCCCCGGCAACAAGGAATAAGAAGAGGAGCAGATCGCCCTGTTCCTTATCGATAAGCGGTGCCTTGGCTTCTCTCCCATGTTCCTTTGCGACTTTCTCAATCACGGTCTCATCAACACCGGCCCACTTGGCGGCTTCCACGGGCATTGCCGTTGACAAGGCCGCACCTAAGATAAGAAAAGAAACAAGCAACACCATCACGCCCTGTTTCTCCATCTTTACGTCTTTCGGCCTGATCACCCGCATCTTTACCAGTATATCCGGCCTCTTCGTATACAGGAGCATGACCATGCCCGCAGTGATGGCCCCTTCGAGAATTCCGAGAGGCAGTTGTGTCGGGATGAAGGCTATGAGGATCTTCCAGAAGAGCGGGAGAAAAGCCGAACCGCCTTTGATGCCGGCAGCCAACTCTACCGACGTCATCAAATACGTGGCCCAATCCGCAAATAAACCTGCCATGAAGCCGGCTATAGCCATATTCACTCTGAGAGATCTCAATATGCGGAAAGTAATGTAGCCTGCGAAGGAACCCATGACGCCCATGGACACGATGTCGGCGCCGAGGGTGGAGAGCCCGCCGTGGGCAAGAAAAATTGCCTGGATGAGAAGCGCCACGGCGGTGATCACGATACTGATTGCCGGGCCCACGAGGATTCCGGAAATGCCTGTGCCGCACGGATGGGAACAGGTGCCGGCAAAGGGCACAGGTATGGGCATGCACGAGATGATGAAGACGACCGCGGCCATGAGGCCCGCAAGAGGCTTGAAGGAGAGATCATCATGGGAGCGCCTGTTCAGGCTGTAGAGTCCGTAAGCTACAAAGGGAAGGGCAACGGCAAACCAGAAGGCCGCCCAGTTCAATGGCAGTATCCCTTCGGAGATGTGCATGGCATATGCGTCCTTCGCGGAGAGCATAGTGCCTGCAAAAAAGAGGGCAATAAGAAAAATTTTCATCGGAGAGTTTTTCATTCAGCCTCCAGCGGTTTCTGTGCGCGGATATCGGAAAGATTCTTGGATTCAGCCAATCGCTTTATTACCAGGTCAACCAGACATTCGTCGAAGCCGAGGTTCTTGCCCAGGATCAGCTCCACATGGGGGTATTTGCTGGTCTTCTCCAGAAGCAGATCGGGGATATCCTCCATGAGGTGAAGACCGGAGTGAAGGAAATACGGCATGACGATGACCCGCGTTGCTCCCTGTGAGACACAACTTTCAAATACTTCCGGGAAGTGAGGGCCAATCCTTGACATATAGCAGATCTCTATGATCCCCGGCGGGAGCTTCTCTCGCATCCGACGCGCTACCTCTTCCATGCCTTCGCCTGCCCCGGGAATGCGGCTGCCGTGGCCCAGGAGTATTATGGCCTCTTTCCTACTCTTCACTTCTTCCCCCCCGGCTGCAATTCCGCAAGAGAACACAGGGCATGGATGACGCTTACGGCAATTGCGCTTCCGCCCCGGCGTCCTGCGAGCGCGATATAGGGAATGTCCAAGGACATGATTTCGTCCTTGCTTTCGGTGACGTGTACGAAGCCGACGGGCATGGCAATAACCAGCGCCGGTCGGATGTCTTCTTCAAGTATCATACGATTCAATTCGAGCAGGGCAACGGGGGCGTTCCCGAAAACGGCGATGCCTCCATGGAGAATTCGCTTCGCCTTGCGAACCGCAAAGAGAGAGCGGGGAAGTCCCGATGCACTTGCGTCTTTCGCCACATCAGGATCGGCAATGTGGCAAAAAATATTCTCAGGGCTGTAGTGCGGACACGCGGCGCGTAATCTCTCCATGGAGAGCCCTGAGCGTATCATGTTGGAGTCGGCATAGATGGACCGCCCCTCCCTTAATGCCCCGATAGCAGAGGGAATGGAGCGATCTAAAAATTTCACAGACTCCATGACGCCGAAATCGCCGGTGGTATGTATCATACGGCGTACAACCTGCCACTCATCGGCGGTAAAACTATGGGGCGGCGCCTCCCTGTCGATAATCGCGAAAGACCATTCTTCGATTTCCTGTCCACTCTTCGGTGCGTCATAGAGGTTATGTATGAATGGTTTTCTCGGCGTTTGTTTTTTTGCACTCATCTTTGGGCTCCGCAGCGCTCAATAAAATATTTCAGCGCCTCCGGCCGGGAGGCGAGATGGAGATGCACGTAGCTTGCCAGGACACGGCTGTTCTGAAAACCTTCCCTGGCGGCATCATCGGTACGACGCCTTTTCAGCGCGTATACAGCCTTCCAATCGGATTCCTTTGTCGGGTCAGAGGTTAGTTCGGAGTAATGGAATTCATGTCCCCGCAGGACTGCGCCGCTTACGCCCCAGAGGGAATTGGTATTCAGGGTTACCTCGACGTATCCCAGGGATTTCAACCTGTCAAGCATCCGCGTTGCAGCGGGGATAAGTCCGACCATCGGATATTGGCTCCCGTTTTGCTTCTCCAGTTTCCGGCACAGATACATGAGCCCGCCGCATTCCCCATATATGGGACGGCCAGATTGCGAAAATTTCTGTATGGCTAAGAGCATGGCCTTGTTTTTCGAAAGCGCCTCTGCGTGCTCTTCCGGATAACCACCGCCGAAGTAGAGGGCATCAAGACCCGCGGGAAGACTGCCGTCTGCGAGGGGCGAGAAGTAATTGAGTGTGCAGCCCCTCATTTCGAGCTCGTCAAAGAGGTCCTGGTAATAGAAATGGAAAGCCGCGTCACGGGCGACACCGATGGAGATACCTTTGGACTGGATTCTTGGATAGCCTGCTTGCTCAACCCCTCCCGCCGGAGCGCAGAAGCCTGTCCTGTTTGAGTCAGCGCCCGTGGCTGCTGTTTCAAGAGGCGGCGCATGCCTGGCAATATCGATAATATCATCGAGAGACGCGTGCCTTTCGAAGACAGCCGCAAGTTCGTCGAGAATCATAGGCGAGAGATTTCCTGAGTCAGCACGCACCAGCCCGAGATGCCGGCTGGGAAGACGGGGCATCGCACCCTGTGGGACGCCGCCCACCAGAGGAGGAAGGACTTCGGCTGCAAGGGAAGCGGCGAGCATCGATGCGTGGCGTTCGGAGCCGCAGCGGTTGGCGATCACTCCGGCCATATCTAAATCATTTTCAAAAACAGAATAGCCTTTTACAAGAGCGGCAAGGCTTCTAGCCATGCCGTATACTTCGGCGACGAGGATTACTGGTGCATGGAGCCAGCGCGCAATTTCCGCCGTGCTTCCTTCGGAGCCGGTGGGATCAGCGCCGTCAAAAAGTCCCATAACCCCTTCGATAACTGAAAGGTCAGCGCCTCGCGAGGCGCGGGCAAAGAGCCGGGAGACGTAGTCTCTCCCTGCCATCCAGCCGTCGAGGTTATAGCAGGGCCTTCCCGAGGCCATGGCAAGGTAGGTGGGGTCCAGGAAATCCGGTCCCACCTTGAATGTCTGAACCTTAAGCCCGCGCCTTCTCAGCGCCGTGATGATGGCCAGAGTAAGGGATGTCTTTCCCACACCGCTTTGTGTGCCCGCTATGACAATCCGGGGACAATCCATTATCAGTATTCCACTCCCTTTTGCCCTTCCCAGCCGTCTTGGAAGCCGTGTTTGACTATGCGCATATCCGTCACCGTGTCTGCTATGGATACAAGCCCTGCCGTGGCATGACGGCCTGTCATGACAATACACATACCGGAGGTTCCTCTTCGGACGGCTTCGATTACCTGTTCTTCGTCGAGGAGTCCTTTCCCGATGGCAGTGCATATCTCGTCCAGTATAACGAGGTCGTATTTTCCCGACGAGAGAGCCCGCTCCGCGAGACGAAGACCCTCGCATGCCGCACTCCGGTGTTCCTGGAATGCCGGATCGGTCTGCTCCGGGACAAATCCCTTCCCGGTCTGCACGATCTCGCAACCGGGGAGTTGCCGGCATGCTGTCAGCTCCCCGGTCTCGGGGTCAGATTTTACGAATTGAATGACCATGGTCTTCATGCCGTGCCCGCTGGCGCGGAGAGCCATGCCCAGGGCGGCTGTCGTCTTTCCCTTGCCGTCCCCCGTAAAGAGCAGTATCCTTTTCTCTTCTTTCATCATAGATGCCTGAATCCGTTACTCCGGGCTTGATTCCATCAAGTCTCCCTTTTGTAAAGGGAGATTTAGAGGGATTTTGCAATGAGAACAAAAATCCCCCGGCCCCCTTTAGAAAAGGGGGTGATCAATTATTGACGTGTAGTGCAGGACTTTAGTCCTGCTTGTATCGCAGACCTGAAGGTCTGCACTACGTTTAATAATGAAGCCTTCTTCAACAATTCGGTCATTTCATTGAATTTTATTTCCAGGTTTATCGCAATCCCATCAACCGGTAAACTTTTTCTATATCCAAGCACCTGCGGACGACTTCGGCCAAGCGGTCAAAGGCCGGCTCCAGGTCATAAGCGGCGAGCACCCTTCCCATAGGGGCCAGGCCCCTGCGTGTTCTCAATCTGTCGATAAACCACCGGCGAAATTCGTCGGCATCGAATATCCCGTGCAGGTATGTCCCCCACATCAGGCCTTCTTCCGATCTTACGCCCACTAGTGCGCCGTCTTCGCGCACAACCGCGGCTTGCATGTTCATGCCGTTTGTTAATCCATGGTGGATCTCATATCCCTTCAAGGCGATGCCGGAATCCGCATGACGCGCCGAGACGCATTCCAGGGTCTTCTCCAAGGCCAGTGTGGTTGTGACCGGCAGCAGCCCCAGTCCTTTGATGGTCCTTCCTCCGGATTCGATTCCGTGGGGATCGGCGATCTCCGTCCCGAGGATCTGAAACCCGCCGCAGATACCGACAATCTCCGTCTTTCCGCCATGGGCCAGGTCTGCGATCCTTTCAGCGAGGCCGTCCTTCCTCAAATATTCCAGGTCGCCGATGACATTCTTGCTTCCCGGCAGGATGACGGCATCGGGGTGGCCGATGTCGCGGGAGGACCGGACGACGCGCAGGTGCACGTCAGGCTCTAAGCGGAGTGAATCAAAATCAGTGAAGTTTGATATATGGGGAAGATCGATAAGCGCGACCTCCACCGCATCTCCTCCAGGGCGGGCTCTTTCCGTCGGGCCGTTCTTGAAGCTTACGGAATCTTCCTCCGGAAGCCCCAGGTCACTAAGATAGGGGACGATGCCGAAGGTCGGCTTTCCTGTATGGCGCTCCACATAACTTATGGCATCATCAAGGAGTGATTCATCCCCCCGGAAACGGTTGATAACAAATCCTGCTACGAGCGCCCTTTCCCATTCCGCAAGAACCTCCATCGTTCCTACAAACGACGCGAAGACTCCGCCACGGTCGATGTCGCCCACCAGGATGACTGGTGAGCGGGCGTAGCGGGCCATGGCCATGTTTACTATGTCGTGGTGCTTCAGATTGATCTCTGCGGGGCTGCCTGCCCCTTCGAGAACGATGACGTCATGCTCGGAGGCGAGAGAATCGTATGCGTCCAAAGCCCGTCTGAACGCTTCGGGCTTGTAGCGTATATATTGTCCCACATCCATATTTCCCACAGGCTTTCCCATTACGATAACCTGAGCGCCCGTATCGCTGCTGGGTTTGAGAAGGATAGGGTTCATCCGGACGTTCGGGTCGATCCGGCAGGCCTGGGCCTGGACGACCTGGGCGCGGCCCATCTCGCCGCCAGCCCGTGTGACGTAGGAATTAAGAGACATGTTCTGTGCCTTGAAAGGGGCAACACTGTAACCGTCCTGGAATATGATCCGGCAGAGGGCTGCGGCCATCACGCTTTTCCCCGCGTTGGAGCTCGTTCCCTGGATCATTAAGGCAGGTTTCGTCTTCCTCCCGGAGGACACATGTGTCAATCCGAGGGCGTCGCGGAGCTTTTCACAGAGCAACTCATTTTCTTCGGCCGTCCTGACGGCGACGCGGAAGAACCTTGCATCCAGTCCCTCAAAATTGTCGCACACCCTGATGGCGATTCTCATGGAGAGGAGTTCCTCTGCGAGGGCCGCGGCGCTCAGTCCTTTTCGGTCAATCCGCACCATGAGATAATTCGCCTCCCCCGGGTACACATAAAGCCCGGGGATGGACTGCAACTTCTCCGTAAGCAGTTTCCGCTCCATCTGGCAATATGCCTTTGTATCCCTCGCATATTCTTTATCTTTCATGGCCTTTTCCCCGACGGCCTGGGCAAGGGTATTGACCGACCAGGGGGGCATCATCGTCCGTATTCGCGAAATGATGGCAGGGTCGGCAACTAAGCAGCCCAACCTCAGTCCTGGAATAGCGAAGAACTTGGTGAAAGAAAGAAGTACGATGACATTGGGGGGACGTTTACGGGTTAAGCTGTCCATGCCTTCCACAAAGTCGGCAAATGCCTCGTCGATTACGAAGGTTACAGACGCATTTCTCAAGGCCATATCTCTAAGGGTATCGGCGTTGCACAGCAAACCCGTCGGATTATTTGGCTGACCGATAAACACGATGTCGTTTCCTTGGAGCTGCTCTTCGATAGACTTGAGATCAGGTCTGAACTCGTCCTCTTCTCTAATAATGACCTTTTCTACCGGAAGCCCGGCGAGTTCCGAGGCCCGTGCATAATCTGAATAAGCGGGAACAGGAACGACGGCACGTTTCACGGGGAGGGACCGGGGTATGAGATACAGTATCTCTGTCGAGCCATTGCCGGCGATAATCTCATTTTCTGTGATTTCATAACGGGCGGAGATTGCATTAATGAGGGCTGCACAGTCCGGGTCAGGATAATGGGTGAGGGACGCAATCGTCCTGCTTATGAGAGGCCGGAGCCACTCCGGTAGACCAAGCGGGTTTATATTGGCTGAGAAGTCCAGAATATCTTCCGGGGAAAGACCCGCCGCAGATGCCAGCTTTCTCAGGTTTCCACCGTGTTTGATTAATGTCATTTACTTTTCCTGCATCTGTCTCTTTTTTCGCCGCACATTCCCACAATAGCATGATGGCAACGGCAGGCTAACGGAGATATTCCGGCATGGTCAAGCAAGCTGAGAGCATCAGACGAACCACAGGCATCTTTGCAGACCGGGATGGCGGGCTGATGGAGCAGGGTTGGAATGATTGTGAAAAGTAGTGTAGCCGTAAAATCCCCCCTCGAGGAACCGCGATGGATTGGTTTTCCGGCTTCGGGCTGCCTACTCACCCGCCTTCCCGCCATGGACTCTCCATGACAGTGGCTTTTTAGGCTTTCGTTCCCTTCACGGCTGCGGGGCAGCGGGGGCATTTAACCCCTCTTCCACACATCCATCCGTATCTTTGTTATTTAAGGAATGACTAACAAAGGAGGGTTTCTTTGTCAAGTGTAAATTCAATCAGCAAATTCAGGGATACTTGGCCTTTTCCCCCTGTTTATCCGTACCAGCCTATCAAAAAAACGCCTATTATCATGATGATGGCCCCCGTCAGCCTCTCCGCAATTTTTTCCTCCTTGAACCAGAGCGCACCGTACAGCACGCCGAATAAGAGACTGGTCCGTTTCAGTGATATCATGTAGGCGACATTCGTCATCGATATGGCCAGCATATGGCTGAAGATAGTGGTGGCCACAAGCGCGCCGAGGATCAGACCTATTAAAGGCCTTCTAATCAGATCTCTTACGGGTTCCGCAATTGCTGCTGCGGGAAGAAAAAGGGTCAGCAACACGGCAAGAGCCACGTTGTAGGTGATGCCGAAGATATAGGGATTGGAGTGGATGATGGCGAGCTTGCCGATTGTCGAGGTGAAGGCGTAAAGAAAAGATACCAGGAGCATCAGGCGTGATCCTCGTTCTCTGAAGATAGCCATGAGGGGGTCGAGGATCCCGTATCTGGTCTTGGAAAGATTTAGAAAATATGCCCCCGCTATTATTAAGATTATTCCCCAGAATCCGCCGGGGCTGATCTCTTCTCCTAAAATTATCCATCCTGTCAAGATGATGAACCCGGGAGTGAAGGCCAAAAACGGTACTGTTAAAGACAAAGGCGAAACCTTGAGGGCCTTCATGTAGCAGTAAAACGCCAACGCCTCCAAAGGCAGGCCGACAGCGATGCAGAACCAGAATGTTGTGTCAGGAATTATCCAGGGTATAAAGAAGAGTGCTGCGAGGAGCCAGGGCAGGGCATAACCGAGCCTGGCAAGCCCCATCATAAGCGGCGGGAGATTGCTGAAAAATCTTTTTGTCAGGGCATCGGATGTGGCGAGACTGACAGCGGCCATCAAGGAAAGAAAAAACCATGACACGGGGCGACATCACTTTCTGTCATCCGCAGTTTGAAAGACCAGGGGAATTTTCCTTATGAGGGCATCACCTTTGCATTTGCGAGGGTATCGGCTGCACCCATTTGTTCGTACGCCCATCGTAAAACCACTTATCGGGGAATCCACGGCGTTTCGTGAAAGAGGGTCTCCTGGCCCATGACGTCAGCTCTCTGTAAGCCTGGTGGAGTTTTCTGAACGTCGCTGCGTCGCCTCCGAGATCGGGGTGATGTACCTTCGCCTGCTTGCGATATGCTTCTTTTACGCTTTTTTGCAGTTCCGCCGCGTTCAATTGGGCTTTGTCAAGTTTAAGGTGAGATAAATATGTTGCCTTGATAGAAGGAACTTTTACCATCGTTGGCCTTACAGAAACAATGGGCCCATTATTCCTGACGGCTTTTCCGAGAACGTGGAACGAGGCGAGGTATCTTTTATTCGTTCGTCTCCTTTCTTTCCACCAGATATTCCCCAGCATGTCGGCCATCTTACTGAAATCTTCGGCAGGTTTGCTTCCGGGAGAGCGTGGATAAAAGAAGGTGAATATCTGCTCAGATCCGTAGGGGAGCATGTCCATTATTATCATGACGTCGGAAAAATAAAATGTCGCGTACTTTGCGTTCAGGGCTCTTATCAGGCCCGTCCTTACATCCAACTTGTAAAGGAGGCGTTTCCGGCATTCCATGGAACAGTATTTGCGCCTGGCAGTCTTCAGAGTAGAGCCGCAGGCAAGGCATCTGCCTTTTTTGTTACCGTTCGGCTCAATAATATTCCTTATAATTAATTGTTTCATAATCAAATAATATAGACGAAGAATGCTATTACAGAAATCGAAAAATGTCAATGCCCTTCGCAATTTCACCTTGCCTGGACCTGCATTATCTAATATAAAAATAACAACATGGCCCATTTCTTTGCATCGGTGCAATAATAGTTATTCGTTCCGTGTGCCAACTTGGGAATGATTGAAACAAACAGGCGCGTTTCCTATTCTTAGTCTGGCGACTCGTAGGTGAACGAAACAGACGACCTCTGTTACCAACTTCCTAAAGTCAAGCGTTTGGTGATTTCGGCAGATATACATCCTTCCAAACGGAAATGATGATCATCGGCACCGCAACCCGTATTTTGTGGTCTAAATTCCATTGACACATAATATCGTTCTTTGTACACTCTCAGAGCGAAAAGCAATGCCTTATCAAAAAGGAGTCCTGATATTCTCATAATCCGCTGACATAATGAGAAAGGGAGCAGAAGCAATGAGACGGGAAGTCGTTTCGGCATGTTCGTTATGGGTCTTGTTTTTTGTGACTTTGGTTTCCGGATGCGCCTCGCTCTTCTGGATGGGGGAGAAGCCACGCGTTGATATCGTGAACATTATCCCCAAGGAGATACGGCTCATGGAGCAGACTTTTCTGATGGAGCTCCGCATCCAGAATCCCACGGAGACAGACCTGGACATCACCGGGCTTGCCTTCGATCTCGAGATCAACGGGCAGCCCTTCGCTAGGGGGGTTTCCAATCAGAGCCTTAAGGTGGAGCGCCTGAGCACCAATATCCTCCAAGTGGAGGCCTACACAGGGCTCACCAGTATCCTGAGGCAGTTCGCGGAGGCAAGAAAAGGAAGCTACACCTCGGGATTCAAGTACCGGCTGAAAGGGTCCATTTACTCGGGATCACCATCTTTCCGTATCCCCTTCGACGAAACGGGAGAATTCAAATAAAGCAGAACAGAAGCGAACGGGTCAAGCCTTTGCTTGACTCATTAACAATCTCAGAGACTACAGTTCAGGTGGTTATCATCACTTAAATTCCAGATCGAAAGCCTTTGACTCGTAGGTGTAAGCAATAATCGACTTCACTACAAAATAATCATTTCCTTCCATTGCCCATTTTCGTTTTTACTGGGAGGTCCTTTGTGAGAATACTTTCGGCTTTCATTTTATCTGCAGCTCTCTTCTGTATATGTCCGGATGCAGCGCTATCCAAGGTCTTTTTCTATGATGATGTGGCTTTAAAAAGCCGTGAGGTCATGCTCAGAGCCGAGACAAGGGGAACGTTGTTCAGCAAGGGCGGGGAGGTTGTGGAATTCATCGTCGATGGGAGGTCTATCGGCAAAAACCTCTCCGGCAGAGACGGCTTTGCAGTCAAAGGATTTATCCCGGCAAGAACAGGTCTCTACAAAATAAACGTAAAATCCGGCGATGACAAGGATAGTGGCGTGCTCCTGGCGCTGGAGAGAAAAACACGGATAGTCTTTATTGATGTTGCAGGCTCTTTGCTGGAAGGGCCCTTTGGAGAAAAGGCGAAACCAGAGAGCAGAAAGGCCATAATAAGAATTCAGAAAACATATCCCATAGTCTTTCTCCAAAAAGGTCTTCTGAGTGTGGAAGCGGTTAGATTATGGCTGAAGAAAAATAATTTCCCTGTTGCGCCTGTGCTGCCCTGGGGGCAGGGTGAAGTATTCAGGGAAATCAGGGAAAGGGATTTGCACATCAAGGCGATAGTTGGGGGGCCGGAGGTGATTGAATCCGCCCAGATGTATAAGCCCCTTGCCTTTAGTTTTGATTCCGTTGAGGACGCAGAAGCCGTAGAGAATTGGAGAGAGATAGAAAAGAAGCTAAGATAATCTTTACTCTGACTGCAAATCCTCAAGAGCTTCCCATGGTGAAGGTGTCTTTCATCCCTTTGTCCCAGTCATCCCAGAGATAGGCGTCCACCTTTCCATCGGCGATGACGCGAAAGGCGTAGCGCACCTGCTCTTAAAAAAATTCGCAGAAG
>Ga0209777_10003266_pt1 | contig 20300 bp, 17 predicted proteins | sample FrelakmetHBP12HB_FD_187147 | JGI IMG/M metagenome (GOLD analysis project Ga0209777, IMG submission 187147) | Freshwater lake sediment microbial communities from the University of Notre Dame, USA, for methane emissions studies -HBP12 HB (SPAdes)... | ecosystem: Environmental > Aquatic >...
GGTCTGGGCTAATTCTTCCTCTGTGAGAGTTTCCGGAGTGGCAATGATTAAGGGATAATTGACTGCGCCTGTTTCCAAACCTGTGGCAATGGCTTTGAGGCGGGATTTGTCTATTCTGATCTTGGATCTGTCTATGGTGGAATCTTTACCATACATCTTTTGATAGAATTGTTCCTGGCTGGTAATCAGAGCTTCCAATGATCCGCCTTCCAATTTGGATTCTAAGTTTTCTTCCTTAAGCCATATGGATAGCCCACTTAAAGTGATTTCCGTCAGTTGTGCTTCCAATTCCTTTATGGCCTCCTTGATTTCTTTCATTTTAGTTTCTGACGATCGTATGGCTTGTTTATTTTCTAGATCATGAGGGCCAAGGCTTTCATCCACGCGGGAATAGGCCTCGGAAAATTGAGATCTTAGTGATAAAAGATTTATTAGAGAGTCGTAAATTTGAGAACATTTAGAATCCATGGATAGTTAGCTTGTTAGCTTTTTTTATGCTCCCCTTTAGAAGGGGAGCCGTCGCGAAGCGACTGAGGGGTAATGAAATTCAATTACCCCCTCTTCGCTTCGCTCCTCTCCCCCTTTGAAAGGGGGAGAAAATTTCATTGTTATCTCGGGCTTAAATCGGACTGCTTTTGTAGGCAGGTATCCAATTACTGATATTTTTTTTTGATTTCTTGATTTCTTGATTTATTGTTTTCTTGTTTTCGTGCTTTCGTGTTTTCGTGCTTTGTGATTCCCCCATTTGACATTAATCCAAATCTGCGCTATAATAACTTTTGTTCCTAAAAAAACCAAAACTAATGAAAAAACACGGAGGGAGAACAATACTTGGCACTTTCAATCGAAGAAGCGCTGGAAAAGCACCAGCACACCGCTCTGGCTGGATTGCTCCGGCAAGGCAATAACATGGTTACGCAAGTGCTTATCCACAGCGGCTTGATCAAGCCGCCAGAACCGAAACAAGTTTCAAAAACTGACGCCCCAGCAGTTGGCGACAGCCAAACTCAGGATAGCTAATCCTGAGTTTTTTTTATCGCAGCTTTCCTGATTTCCGCCAAAGCCTCCTTGGCTCCCAAAAAATCATAAACCCGGGACCATTTATTCGGCTCGTTCTTTTTATAGAACTTGAAAAAATCCCTGATCTTATTGGCCGCGGCCAAATCAACTTCTCTGATATCCGTGATTTTAGAAAAACTATCAGCCGCATTATTAATCAAGATCGCTAAAATTTTTGTATCCTTGCCTTTCTCATCCTCCATCTGGAGTAATCCGATCGGCCGGCAGCTGATTTTACTGCCGGACATCAGCGGCCGGTCAGAGAGCACCAAAACATCCAAGGCGTCGCCGTCTTCGGAGAGCGTATTTTCTATAAAGCCATAATTGAAAGGATAAGGCCCGGGATTGGTGATGAAGCGGTCAATCTTCATGCGCCCGGTCTTGGCATCCATTTCAAACTTGATATCAGAGCCTTTGGGGATTTCGATTATCGCAATCACTTCTCCGGAATTATCCAATATTGGCAGTTCCTTACTGGTCATATATTAATAAGATACTAGATATTAAATATTGAATATTAAATATTAAATTCAATTCCATCATATCATAATATTAAGTAAAATTATAGGTAGTTATTTATATCCGAATCAAGCGCCGAATAATTCGGCCAGGCCCATCAAATCCAGCACGATCGGCATTAAATTTTCTCCCCGGATATGCCCGAGCCGGCCCTTGGCGCACTCACGCTCGGAAAAGGCATTAATATCGTCGGTCCGCACGCCCTCGCCTTTGATGGTTACCGGCACGGGATCGGCCGTGTGCATTCTAAGCTGGGAAGAAGTGGTATGATCAGAAGTGATGACCACCAGATAATCATTGTCAGCGGCCAGCGGCTTCAGGGCGCGGTCTATCTTTTCAATGAATTCTTTTTTGCCCAGATAATTGCCGTCCTCGGCCAGGCTGTCCGCCGCCTTGATGTGCACGAAAACCATATCAAAATTTGGCGCGATCTCCAGCGCTTTCCTGATCTTGGCTTCGACATTGGAATTGGGCAATCCGGTTACTCCGTCAATGTCTTCAAAATAGATCACCTCCATGCCCAGTATTTTGGCGATGCCGCGATAGAGCGGCCCGCCGGCGATAAACGCCGCGTCCAGATTGTATTTATCCTTGAACGACAGCATGTTTTCCGGCAGGGAGCCGGCGCCCCGGAAAAGTATGACGTTGGCCGGCAATTGGCCTTGCCGGATCCGCTCCTGATTAAGCGGCAATGATTTCAATTTTTGCACCACCAAATCGCTGAATTTATTGAGCACCGCGGCCGTGAATTTCGCTTCCGTCGTCTCGTCAAGCGGAGCCACCCGATGCAAGGCGACGCCCGTCTGATGCGGATCCTGATCCGAGACTTTGGGGCTAAGTCCGGGCCCGCGCATGATCAGCCCGATGCGGTGGCCCAGGCTTTCCTTCAGGATGAATTTAATGCCGTCGATTTCGATCTCGCCCAAAAAATCTACCAGCGGCTTGGTGGATTCGATCCGGCCGGCCCGGCGGTCGATCAGTTTGCCGCTGTCATCAAGCGTTCCGGCATTGGCGCGGAAAGCCACATCGCCCTTTAAGACCTCCATGCCGTTGCCGGCGCATTCATAGGGGCCGCGTCCGGCGTAATAAACGTAAGGATCATAGCCGAAAATGGACAGATGCGCCGTATCGCTGCCGGGACGCACGCCGATATCCACGGTGTGCATCATGCCGGAGATGCCGTCTACGGCGATTTTATCCAGATTGGGCTTAAAGGCCGCCTCGAGCGGCGTCTGATTGCCTAACTCCTTGATGGGGCGGTCAGGCAAACCGTCAAGGATGATAAAAATAACTTTTTTCATAACTTAATATTATTTTATAATATATAAATTCTATCTTAATATTACAAAAAAATCAAAAAATTAAAAGAAATTAAGAAACTAAGAAATTAAGTAATTAAGGGAAAATACGAAAATAAGAAATAAGGATATTGGTAATTGGTTATTGGTTATTGAAATTCAATAACCAATATCTAATAACCAATTATTATTTTTCTTCTGGTTCCACGGGATCCTCACGCTTCACTCTCCCGTCCCGCTAAGCGGGACGATTACGAAGCAATCGATTTCATAGTTTCTTAATTTCTTATTTTCTTGATTTTTTTCTTTCTTGATTTTTTGATTTATTGATTTTTTGTTTTATTGATTTTATGTTAATATTTAATCAGCTTAATCATGACCAAAAACCTATGAACCCATTGGATAACAACAGGACTTTAAAACGTTTTAACGAGTCCCGCGTGGCCGATTCCCTTAGCAATCTTCCGCGCCAGCTGCTGGCGGCCTGGCAGCAGGCCAAAAAGCTGTCTCTGCCCAAGAATTGCCGGCAATTCGACAATCTGATTTTCTGCGGCATGGGCGGTTCCAATCTCGCGAGCGAGCTGGCTCGCGCTGTTTTCGGCTCGCAGATCAAGAAGCCGGTCGCCATCGTGCGCAATTACCATCTGCCGGCCTATGCCGGCAGCCGCACTTTGGTGATTATCACCAGCTATTCCGGCAATACGGAAGAAGCTTTAAGCTGCCTGGCCGAGGCGGTGAAAAATAAATGCCGGATTATCTGCATCGCTTCCGGCGGCAAATTGGCGGCCAAAGCCAGACAGAAAAAACTGCCTTTATTCGCCATTAATAAATCCCTCAATCCTTCCAATCAGCCGCGCTATGACTTGGGCTCGCAATTGGGAGCGGTGCTGGGAATTTTAAACAAGCTGCAAATCATCAAGATCGGCAATGATGAAATAGCAAAAATCGTGAAATATCTGGATTTGTTCGGCCAACGGCTGGGGCTCAATATCCTCTCTGACGCCAACCCGGCCAAGCAGCTGGCCCTCTCGCTGTTAAATTCCAATATTTACATCATTGCCGCCGGCCATCTGGCCGCCAACGCCCACATCCTGGCCAATCAATTCAATGAAAGCGCCAAGAATCTGGCGGTCGGCTATAAGATTCCCGAGCTTAATCATCATTTGCTCGAAGGCTTCAGCTTTCCCAAAGCGGTCAAAGCTGATACCAAAGCGCTATTTTTGTTCTCCCCGCTCTATGATCAGCCAATCGTCAAGCGTTTCGTGGTCACCGAGAAAGTACTGGGGAAGCAGAAAATCGGCACCTATGTTTTCAAATCCCGAGCCAAGGATAAATTGCTCTCGGCTTTGGAGACCGTGGCTTTCGGCGGCTGGACCAGCTATTATCTGGCGGTCTTAAACCGCCAGGATCCGGCCCAGGTACCCTGGGTGGATTATTTTAAAGAAGAACTGTCTAAATAAAAAATGACTAATGACCAATGATCAATTTCCAATGTTAAAGGATATTAGTTTCTCCCCTTTCCAAGGGGAGATCAAAGAGGGGTTTGCCGAAGACTTCTGTCTGAAGGGATAATTTTTATATAATTCCTCGGCAAACCTCCCCTAGCCCCTCCTTGGAAAGGAGGGGAAAAATACAATGATTGTAAATTTAATATTAGGATTTTGAGCTTGATTTGACATTAGGCATTTGGATTTTGACATTATAGATATTTATAACCTATGTTTCTAAAAAAGATAAATACTTATCTGCAGAATCATCCTTATCTCGCCGGCCTCTGGCTTTTTTTGATTGCCGTAATTTTATTCTCTTACATCCAATATTCCCCCACGCTGGCCGATCCGGATTCTTTTTATCATCTGAAGATGGCCGAGCTGATCGCCCGCCAGGGCATTGTCTATGACTTTCCTTATCTGCATTTTACCGTGCTGCGGACGAATTATATCGACCACCATTTCCTCTTCCATGTGATTTTGGCGCCTTTTGTATTTTTCCTGCCGGCTTTTATCGGCGGAAAAATCTGCCAGGCGCTTTTGGCCTCATTGACCGTGCTCTGCTTCTATTGGCTGCTCAAAAGGCTTAAGGCGGCGGCGCCGTTCTGGCTGGCCGCCTTGCTGCTGCTTAATGCGCCCTGGGTCTACCGCTTATCGCTGATCAAAGCCCAGCCGCTGTCGCTCATCATTATTTTTTTGGCCTGCTGGATGATCATTGAAAAAAGATACTATCTGCTGCTGCTCCTGGGATTTATTTATGTCTGGACGTATGACGGCTGGTTTTTATTGCTGGTTCTGGGATTGATCTCCGTCGTCGTGGACAGTCTTGATTCCGCCTGGACTGGGCTGACGCTTTCAGCATCATCCCAGACAAAATCAATTTCCCGGAAACTGGGTAACTTCATTCAAACGGCAATTATTAATTTTTTTACTCTCCCCAATTTGAAGCTTATCGGCAGCATCACCGCCGGCTTGGCCTTGGGAATCATCATCAATCCTTATTTCCCCCAAAACCTTTATTTTTATTGGGTGCACATCGTGCAAATCGGCTTGCTTGGCCTGAAATCGAAGATTGCTGTCGGCGCCGAATGGTATTCCATGTCCATCAGAAACTTTTTTATCGCCATCGCCCTGCCGCTGATTCTGATCCTGCCGGGCTTGGCTGCCGGTCTGGATAACTGGCGGCGGCTGGAAAGCAAAGCCAAGTTCCTATTGGCGACGGCTTTGGTCTTCTTGGCGGCGACTATCCGCGCCCAGCGGAATATTGAATATTTCATTCCCCTGGCCGTCCTCGCCGCGGCCGTCCTGTACGCTTCGCTCTTGGCCGCTGCCGATTCCAGGCGGAAAATTTTTTCTGTCGTTAAAAAAATCAAGGACTACCTGTTGCCGAATAAATTATGCCGGAGATATTTTTACATTTTCGCCGCTTTGATTTTCTTTATTTTGCTGTTTAACGCCGGTTATAACGTAAAAAAGTCTCTGGCCATCATTAGAACCGACTACTTGCGTTCCGCCTCGAATTATCTGCTCGCGGTCAGCCAGCCCAATGATCTGGTGTTTAACAGCGATTGGGATATTTTTCCCGAATTATTCTATTACAACAATAAAGACATTTATATCGTCGGCTTGGATCCGGCCTTCATGTATCTGGCTAATCGGAAATTATATCAGGAATGGGCCGATATCACCCGGGGGGAAAAATACGAACAGGCTTATCAGCTGATCAAATACGATTTCCAGGCCAAATACGCGCTGGTCGCCAAGAAAAATAAAAATTTATTAAGTTCTCTGGAAAATAATTTCCACTTTAAAAAAATATACGACGACAGCGATGCCGCCGTCTATCAGGTGAATTAATATGGATTCATCAGCCAAGAAAAAAATCCTCATCGTCCTGCCTGTTTACAATGAACAATTGGTCATCGAAAAAAATGCTTTGCTTGTCCGCCGCTTCTGCCGCGACCGCCTGGCTGATTATGATTGCCGGATAATCATCGCCGACAATAATTCTTCCGACAACACGGCCGCCATCGCGCGGCGGCTCGGCGATCAATGCCGGGAAATCGGTTATTCCTATACGCCGCAGAAAGGCAAAGGCAATGCCTGGCGCGGCGTTTTCCTGCGCGAGGAAGCCGATATTTACATTGTCATGGATGCCGATCTGGCGGTGGCCCTCGAGGATACGCTGAAATTGGTCCAAGCGATGGAGAGCGGCGCTGATCTGGCGGTGGGCTCGCGCTATCTGGCCGGCTCCAAAATTTCCCGGCCGTTCCTGCGGCAGCTGACATCCGTGGCCTATCGCGGCTTGGTCAGAATCATCACCCGGTCGAAAATCAGCGATTTCCAATGCGGTTTCAAAGCGCTGAACAAAAGAATCCGCGACCGAATTTTGCCTTTGACCCGCGATAATTTGTTTTTTCTGGATACGGAAATCACTCTTTTTTGCGAACAGCTCGGCTACCAGGTCAAGGAAGTTCCCGTGGACTGGTCTGAATACCGCAACCCGAAAAGAAAAAGCACGGTCAAGGTGGCCAAAACGGTTATTGAATATCTGATAAAGATTTATCTGCTAAAGGGCAGGATAAATTCAATAAAAAACTCAAAAAATAATTCAAAATAAAAAATGGAACCGCTTTTACGGTTCCATTTAAGATTTCCTTGATTTTATTAGCGACGTAGAGCGAGAGAAAAGCAAAGTAATCTTTGCTTGGCCGAGCCGAGGAGCTAATACAGGAAAATACCTCGCGGCTCGCCGCGGATTAGGCGAGTGCGGCGAGCTCCGTTAATACCTCGGGGCTTGCCCCGAGGATCCTTTATTTACCTATCATTAAGTAATTTTTAACAGCGATGTCAGGACAAAGCTGGTGATGGCGTAGGCGAGAAAGATGATCACCACGCCGATGATGGCTTCATAAATCAATTTCTTGGCCTTGTCCACCTTGGCCTGATCGCCTTGCGCGGTCATCCACAGGAAGCCGGCATAAATGATGAGCACCACGAAAAGCACGCCAATCATACCCAATAAAATTTTGACGATATTGCCGATGACCGTGGGCAAGTCCGTATTACTGCCGCCGAGAACATTTAATCCCGTACTCTGCAAATTTTTCGTAATGTTTAAATTGTCCTGTGCCAATACCGCGATCGGAGCCAAGAGGGCCAAGACCATGGCGAAAGCGATTATTGACTTATAATTGCTCGTAAAAAAATTTTTCATGGCTGATTTTGTTTATTATTTAGATATTTAAGTTGATTGAATTTCATTTGAGACCCAGCAGGGTGTTAAGCACGAAGGTAGTGATGGCATAAGCGATTAGGACGATGATTAAGCCGATTACGGCTTGAATGATCATGTCCTTGCCTTTTTTCACTTTGGACGGATCGCCGCCCGCGGTCATCCAGAGAAAGCCGCCGTAAATCACTATGAGCAGCATAATGACGCCGATAAAGCCAAGCAGTCCCTTGACAATGGAGCCGATAAGCCCGGGCAAAGTAAAACCGGTCAGTCCAGTGCCTTCGGCCGCAGCCTTCATATTGGTAACAGGATTGACCTGGGCCAAGACCGGCAAAGCGGTCAGCATTAGGATTAACAAAAAGCTGAAAACAACGAAATGCTTATAAAAAAAATTTTTATTGGCTGGCATTATATTAAACCTTTAAAATCGAAATACTTCCCAAAAGGGGGATTGAAGTAATCCCCCTTCTTAGGAATATTTCTAGAGAGTAGCGTTAGTTGCGGTTACTAAGCTGTTGATGACGAAGTAAGCGATGGCATAAGCGGCAAAGATGATCACCAAGCCGATAATGCCGGAATAAATCATTTTCTTGGCCTTGTCCACCTTGTCCGGATCTCCGGCCGCGGTCATCCAAATGAAACCGCCCCAGAGGATGATCAGCACCGCGATGATGCCCAAAAATCCCAAAATAATCTGGATAATGCTCTGGATCATGGCGATTAAATCAGTCCCGCCTCCGGTGGGATTGCCGAAATTACCGTTGCCAAAATATCCGTTAGCATTCTGGGCGCCGACGGCCAGAGGCAATGCCAGCAGGGACAAAACCACGATTGACATCATCATAGCCATGATTCTTTTTGTTAATAATTTGCTCATGTTTTCACCTCCCTTCCGGGTCCCGCTTATGCAGAAAGATTATTTAAAAAGCGAGAAAGATAGTTTATTATTTAATTTAAGCTATTCTGACAATCCGCCGTGGCGGATTGTTGATATTTTATGTATTTATTATACCTAATTTTCCGGTTTCCGGCAAAGCCGATTTATCCACTGCGGTTGGACAAATTTATTAGATTTTAAAAAGTCTTAAAGTTTAGATTGTATCTGTTCTTGTAATTCCGGCGATATTTTACTTGTACCACTACTACTTCCCCCCCCGCCCACACCCAAGGCCTGGAAAACGGTTACTAAAATGGCATAGGAGGCGAAAATCACCAGCAGGCCCGCGACCGCCCAGATCATCATGTTCTTGCCTTTGGTCACCTTGCTCGGATCGCCCATGGACAGCATCCAGGTGATGCCGCCGTAGATGAACGCCAGCAGGGCGAACACGCCGGTCAGCCCCAGGGCGACCTTGATGACATTATTGACTACCTGATCGAAGGTCTTCAAATTACCCAAAGGATTAACCAGCGTCTGTGATCCGCCGGGAGTCTGTCCGGCCTGTCCCGCTGTATCCGGGCCGGCGGCTAATACGCTATTAAATGCTATTAATAAACTGGCAAAAATCAAAATTAAAATGGCGATTTTTCTCATATGCTTGGGTTATTTATTTGTATTAATTATATCTTAATATGAAAAATAAGTAAATAAAAAAGTGGCGAAAACCGTTGGGTCTTCACCACTGTCAATGCTGAAACAAGTTCAGTTATGCGGGATGAGTTTTATCGTAACATCACCCGCGCGTTCATACCCGTTTATGACGAGCCGGCCCGAGCACGAAACCGGGCTATCGGTGCTCTCACTTATTGTATGAACCTCATTCGCTCCGGTTACCTGAAAGGGAGCGGTTGGATTGCTGTAGTAGATTGTATCTCCTACTTGAATATCCATACCGGTCACCGTAGGCTTTCCGGGTTCATAATGTACTTTCTTCTCCTGTACCGTCCGCCGGTAGAATTTGGCGGGTCGAGGAGCGGGAGCGGGCCTGGAGGCGAAAGCCAGCCCAGAAACAGAGGAAGATAACTTCGCGGAAACCGCACCCATAGCTTTGGGCAGCAGCGCCGTGCCATCCCTCCAGCCTTCGTCTCCTTTGACGAGGACGGCAGAATACTTCTTGGCATCATCCCAAACATTCTGCTCTTGTGCTGAAAGTGGCTGGCGATCCTTGACCTTCTTGACAACGCGATCCAGCTGTTTCGCCAGATCGCCTTCCTGATGCTCCTCCTGCAGACGATTCAGCTCATCCAGCTTCCGATCGATGGGCGTCACCCGGAAAGCCCGATAGGGATCGAATCCCAGGACTTTCTGGTAGCTGGCGCCGCCAATCAGCGAGCTGATGCCGATGACCAGCATAGCGACCGCGTAGCCATAAATAATCGGCTTGGCGATCTTCATGGACCAGTCCCAGACCAATCCGATCAGAAACAGCGTCCAGATCGCCAGGTCAATCACCAGGATCTCTCCGAGATTCCTTTCGAAGTTCAACGTGCCGGCGATCAGGAAGAAAATCGAGGTAATCAGCACTAGCCAGGCGATGAATCTGCCTGCCGATCTGGCCAATTCAGCGCTTCCCTGGATCGGATGCCGGGGATGCGAACCGATGCCGGCAAGCAACAGCACCCCGACGAATTCCGGAGTGGTGGCCGCGTAAAGGATGAAAATGCACAGGGCATAGCCGGCGACCAGATTAATCGCCTTAAGCCCCGCGAGATTCAGCAACGCGGCGATGATCGTCGCCACGAAAGCATAGGCCATAAGCTTGAAGAGACGGCGGCGAAACAGCCTATAATCGCCGACATAGCAATCCGCCTTCTCGAAAAATACACCCAAACCTTCAAAAAATTGTTCCATGATCAATCTCCTTATTCCTCTTACCAGAGGATTTTTTTCAGCCAAGAGTTGTCTGCTCGGGCTAGCCGCGCGTTGTGGCTGGCAACGCTTTTGTCGAGCCAGCCGTCGGAAACTACGTCATTAGGATCAGCCGGTTTCTTTGCCCACTTTTTGGTAATAGCGCCGGCAGCCTTTTTCGTTGCCGCCAATGTCTTCTCGATCTTTTCCATGACAGCCTGCCCAACCGTCCTTTCTAAAATCAATCGGTTGGCGACCAGCCATTCCCTCGCGGCTTTGATGCCGTACTGGGAATCATTGACCATGCCGGCCAATTCTTCCAACACGGGCACCGCGGACGACATGCTGACTGTCACGACTTTGGGCGGCAGAGGATTACCCTTCTTATCCAGTTTCGGATTGCCTTCCTTGTCGACCTGCGGCATCTCCGTCTTGATTTCCTTGTCTGGCATATTGCCCAGGATCAGGATGTAGCGCCTGCGCTCCCGCTCTGACAAAGCCAAGGACAGCTGTGTCAAAGCGTGCAATGTCGCCCGATCCACACTGCCTTTTTCCTTCTTCAGATACAGTATGAGATCGGCCAAATTATCCTGTTGATCCGTCTCGTCATTGATGCCGATGCCGGCCAAGTGAACGGCTTTCTTCTGAACATGTTCGGGCAGCTTGCCCCAAAACTCGGCTGCGCGCCCTAACATAATTCCAATGTCGGCTACAAAATCGCCGATTTCCAATGCTCTCCACCAAGAACTAATTCCCATGATACTTTCTCCTTTTCAGTAAAGCTCATTCAGTTGTAATGAGCGATTTGATTGTTTTTTCCACCCTCTTTCACTGCGAAAAAGGACGAAATTTGGCAATCAATACTTATCCAATTTAATATATAATTATAGCATACTTAACATATTTTGTCAATAATAACCAAATAATTATTTTTTAAAACAAAAAAACCGCTAAATTTGCGGATTTTATTGGATCACGGAAAACACAAAAACACGGAAAACAATAAATCAAGAAATCAAAAAAACAAGAAATCAAAAATTAACTACAAATCCACGAATTATCTACGAATATACGAATAATTAGGAATAAAATTCAAAATTCAAGACTTAAAATTCAAGTTAATCACCTCCCCAATTTCCAGTTTCCAGTTATCAGTTTTCAATTATCATTAGGTTAGTCAGTTATTGAGTTAAATAATTAACTGTCTAACTGATAAACTAAATGAAAACTGGCAACTGATAACTGATAACTAAGACTAAATATTTCCTATTTCCTATTTCTTATTTCTGATGTTTACTGGCAACTATCAATCTATCAATATTTCATTTCTGATTACACACATTCCAGGCGCCGTTGGCGCCGGTGTAGCCCAAGGCCTGATAAACGGTATTTACCAGGATCCAGGCGGTTAAGATGATGACGATGCCGATGACGGCCGCGATGATGGTATTTTTGCCGTCAGCCACGCGCTTTTCATTGCCATAGGCCGTGATCATGAGCATGCCGCCATAGACGAACATGGCCAGCGCGGCCACGCCCGTTAGCCCCAGCAAGATTTGCGTGAAGCGTATTCCCACGCTGATCAGATCGCATAAAGAACAAACACCGGATGTAGAGCAAGCCTTAGTTACGAGACTTAAAATTCCCTGCGCCCCGGCTGTCTCGGCCAAAACCAAGGAATATAAAGACATTAACAGCCCTGTAATAATTTTTTTCTTCCCGGACATATTGATATTATTTCAAATTAAAAATTTTAAGTATTCTTCTAAGCAATATTCAGTTTATGTGCTTGGCGGCACCAAGGTCTGGCTGATCTTCTGCAGCGTGATGGAGAGCAGATCCCTGATCTGGCGTTCATTTTCCACCGGATCCAAGGTAACGTATTTATCCAGCATGTCGGTGATGGCTTGATTCGCGGCCGCGAAATCATAGCCCTTGTACCAAGTCTTGGCCGTCAGCACCTGCGACGCCGCCGGATACAAATCCTCGTCTTGCAGCTGCTTGTCAATCAGCCCTTTGAGCGCCGTGGGCCGCTTGGTCACGTCCAGATATTTCTGCGCTTCTTCCTGCTTCGTGGCCATATAAATAATGAAATCCCAGGCTTCATCCTGATATTTGGTCTTTTTGGAGACAGTCTGCAGCCAGTAATTGGCGTAATTGACTGTCGGATTGCCCGCGATCTGCGGCAGCGGCGCCAGGCCGAAATTCAGCTTGGGCGCGCGCGCCCGGATCACCGGCAGATTGAAATTATAATCAAAGATAAAGCCGACTTTGCCGGAGATAAAAGCGTCCAGGGAATCGGTGGAGGAGGCGTTCCAGCTGTAGACCGCCTTTTGCGGCGAAGCGAAATCCGCGTAGAATTGCAAGGCGGTGGCGCCGGGAGTTTCAGTTTTATTATTAATGCTTGTCGCCTGAAAGAATACCGGCCGGCCGTTGACATCGGTCATCACCGCCTGATTCTGCATTAGCAGCGCGGACAAGATATCAAAAGCGTGCTCCACATTGCCGCCCGTGCCCAGAGCCGTGCCTGAAAGAATGACATTATTCTGCTCGTCAACTTTGGAAATCTTGGCCACCGCGTCCTGGAAATCCTTCCAAGCGGCGGGCACCTTGGCGACACCCGCCTGATTCAGAATATCTTTGTTATACAGCATGATCAGCGTCTCCAGGCTTAGCGGCAGGCCGTAAACCTGGCCGTCAATGGAAGCGTCGTCAAGGACCGTATCGGCGAAATTATCCTTGATTTCCCTGGTGGTCGGAGTCGGCGTCTTCTTGAGTGTAATAACCTTTTCTTTGGTGATACCTTGCTGGATGGTCTGATAAGCCATGGTAACCTCTTTCGGCAGGGGCAGCAGCTTGTTCTGGTAGCGCAGCAGCCAGGATTGGGGCAGGGAGAAGATGTCCGGCCCCCGGTCTTCGGCCAGGGCATTGAGCAGCTGGCTCTCGTATTCCTCGTAGGTGAACTTGCGGTAGTTGATCGTGATATTGGGATGGGCCACCTGATAATCCTTGATGATGTCGGCATAAGCGTCTTCATCGTCCCAGACCGACCAGAAATTGAGCGTCAGCGGCTGCATCTTCTTGGCCGCTTCCGGGCTGGTCACCCGGCAGCCCAGGCCGGCGGTGCACAAGAACACCAGTAGCAGGAAAATATTGAATAGGCTGATAATTTTGCGGTATTTGCGGAACATAAGATTAAGCGGATAATTGTTTGATAATCATATTATAACATAAAGCACAAAAGCACAAAAGCCATGCCTACCGGCAGGCAGGCACAAAAACAAAGAAAATAAGAAATCGATTGCAAAGCAATCATTTATAATTTGTGATTTGGTGCTTAATTATTGAGCATTATTCGCAGCCATTCGTATCATTCGGATGAATTCGTAGATTAGGATTACTATTATCATTCGCATGCATTCGTAGATTAGCATTATTAGAATTATTCGTGGTATTCGTAGATAATTCGTGGATTCGTTGGTAAAATAATTATTTGTATATTCGTAGCTTATTTGTAATTTGTAGTAATAAAAAAAACTCCCCCGAACCTTGCGATCCGGGGGATGTGAATTGACATTCAGCTACTTGTCTTTCGCCGCTTTGACTTCATTCGCCAAAGCCGCGGCTTCGGCCTTCGGAAGGTGCAAAGCGCCCAGTGGGCCTTTCTTGCCGGCGGCCAAAGTCTCGGCCGCTTTAGTGCCGAGATTCACACTCTGGCTTATCAGCCGCTGATACTCAGCTTCGATCGTCCCGCGCAATGACTCCGCTCCCTTCGTCAGCAGACCGTTACCCAGGCCGTCTTTAGGCAGCGAATTGAGACGGAAGCCACTGTTATGTTCTTTGATGAAACACAACTTGGACCAGTATTCCTCGGTCTGATCTTTGATCAGATCAACATCATGCTGGTTGAGAGTCGCCACCGCAACCGTATTCTTAGTTATGGCCTCTTGGAGAGAGGTTACGGTGCCACTCAACTTCGCCTGGCTGTCTTCAAGATTCTTTACCCGCCCAGCCAGATCCTTGGCCGCACTTGCGTCCTGGGCGATGCCGGCGATCTTGGTGTCCTGCTCAGCGATCTTCTTGTCCTGTTCCTTTACCTTGGCCAACACCTGCTTCTTGACCTGTTGACTAATGGCTGCTTTAGCCGTCTTCCGCCAGTTTTCCACCTTGGTTACAGCATCATTGCCGGCTACAAGAGCGCTGCTAGCCGTAGTCTCGACCGCGCCGATGCGCTGACCCAAAGCTTCCGTCTGACTGGTTGCGGTTGTATCGATCTTCTTGTTCAGATGGCAATAACCGCAAATTCCGGTAATTGCGGCAATGATGACCGCGCATGCCAGGGCGGCAAGCGCAATCTTAGTCCAATCCCGGCCGGCTTTGTTGTCCTGGACGGGATTTTTCGGGGAACCGGATTTTCCTATAACCTTAGGTTGTCCGCCGGAAGCATCAGGACCTTCGATTTTCGCCGGCGGCTTGGGCGACGGCGGCAAAGATCCGCTTCCGGACGATCCTCCTGCTGCCGCGGCCCCAACCTTGGTGCCGGGCGACGGAGTTGTTCCGCCGGTTGTGACGGGCGCTGTTGGCGGCGCGTCAGTCGGGGCTTCAGCATCGCCAAAGCCCGCAACTTGTTTGCCGATTTCCAGCGCCTCTGCCAGCGCCTTGCCTTGCAGATCCGCGAGTTTTCCGGGAAGACTTTCCGCATCTTGCTGATGCGACTGTAAAGCTTTCTGGTCTTGTCTACGTATCTCTGCCAATTCAGCCGCATCTTGAGCGGCTCTAGCCGCTAATTCTTGAACGACTCCTACTGTTAGATCACCTGAATCACTTCCGCTCCCATTTTTTGTATCCACGCTATGCACTCCTTCTTTTGAACTATTGTTTTGCTGATCCTCATGTTGGATCAGCTGACTTTTTGTTAATGTTCACTGCAACATTCTAATTGTAGTTGAAGATATATTATAGCAAATAAAAAAATAATTGTCAATATCTAAAATTTAATATATTTTTATCGTAAATTAAGAAAAAATCACTGATATTTAGATTTATTAATATTAAGCCGAGCTTTAACAAATATTTTGATCGAACAATAAATAAGTTATTTTTTCAGAATTAATAAACATCCAAATATCTTAATCTTAATATCTATCTGCTTAAGCCATAATTACCCTATTGGCAATTTTCTAATTTATTAAATAGACTATTATTTTAATCATTTTATTATTTTTTTCTTTTTATGGTATAATAAATTAGTAATTACCTATTAATAATAAACAAAATTATGCCAGAAGCAGCAATAGCCGATCCGGCGAAGCTTTTCTTGGAAAAGCTGGTATCCGAAAAATTCCCTCAAAACGTACCATCGGATATGAAGGAAACTATGGTAGCCGGCCTTTATCCGCGGCTGGAGGCTTTCGTGCTCGCGGACATCGCCAAAAATCTGGAAGCCAAGGACGTGGCTGATTTCGACAAGCTGACGGCTGTCAGCAAGAACGTCAATGAGCAGAAAATTAGGGAATTCCTCCTTAGCCGCGTACCTGGCCTCGATGAAATCACGGCCCAGGCCATGCTCGAATTCCGCGCCGTTTATTTAAACGCCTAAATTTTAATAATCAATATGCCTAATAATAAGACTGTCAGCCAGCAGGAATTGCGGCAGCAGCTGCAGCGGCTGGAAAAAATTTACAATGATTTTTCCCGGCAATTTGCCGCGCTCAAAAAAGAAAAAAACGATCTGGTCAAGCAGATCATGAGAAAGATTGATGACGAGAAAATCAAAGTGATCTTAACACAAATTAAATAAAATTATATGGCCAAACCCGATGTGCCTCCCAAATCACTCTGGAATAATGACGAAGAAAATGTCGTCGGTCCGGAAAACAAAAATCCCTATGAAGCTTTTGGCGAAATGCAGGCCGAGGGTATCGGTATCGATCAGGAACAAGCCGCGGAAATTTTAGCCAAACGACGCCAGGAGCTCAAGGAGCAGATCAAACAGGAACTGTCTAATTTCGAAAGCGAAACTAAGGAGGATCTGGACAGAATCAATAAGATTCTGGATGATATGCATCTGGAATCTGATTTTATTTTGGATGATATCAGGAAACTGGAAGCTACCTTACAGGAAGTCGAGGCTCTGAAAAAAAAGACGACGGCCGAACTGGCCGGCGAAGCCAAAGCGGAAAAAAAGGAATCACGCGAACAGATCCTCGACGCCTTAAATAATGGCTTGAAAATCCTGAAGAACCTGCCACAGACAGATCGCATCAAGTGGGTAATTCAAGCAGTTGAGGAGGCTCGCGATCAGGCGCTTGGAAGCGATGATCTGTTTTTTGAAGTTTCTGCCAAGGGGCAGAGTCAGCGCGAAGGCATTCCCGTGGATGACCTAATGGAGGAATTGGCCAAAATCGTCAAGGAATATTCGGCGCAGAACAGCGAGGCAGAGAAAAATAAAGCCAGCACTGAAGCTGACGAGAAAAAAGCTGAAGAGGAAAAAATGCAATTGGAGCTGCTAAAGAAAAAAGCTACAGATTTGAAAGCCAGGCAAGAGCAGATTCTGCAGGAGATTGGCGCTGGCGGTCCGGATCCGGAGCACCAGATCAATATCGCTTGGCACAGAGTCTTCAATGAACTGCCGCTGATTGATCCTCTGCGCCAATGGGTTGACGGCGTGCGCAAGCATTGGGCCCAGCTGGATAAGGAAAATAAAAATCCAGTCCCGGTCAATGCCGAAGGCAATGATTATGAGACTGATAGTGATTTCTTTGCCCTGCAGACCGGCGAAGCCCTCAAACAGGCAGCCGATAGGATGGTTTCGGACCAAAATGATGCGAGGATAAAAGCCTTAGAAGAACAGATTAAAAAATTAGATGAAGAAATAGAAAAAATGAAGGCCGAAGCCGAACGCCTGGCCAAAGAGCAGGCCCAGGTACAGGAAATCCTGGATGTTTTGGAGCGCAACAGCAAAGGTTATTTCGAATTGCGTCTGGATATGCAGGGCGAGAAACAGCACTGGCGCACCGAGCTGGAAGCCAAATTGATTCAATTGGATATCCGCTCTACTGGTGATCTGGATAAGGATTATCAGTTAGCCATGGAGGCTATGAATAAGCGGCGGGAATTGATACTGCAAAAAGAACCGGCTGTAGTTCCGGAAGGAGAAATTGATATTACCGAGCCCGAATGGATCACCCAGGAAAGCACACCAGTTGAGCCGGAAGAAGTTACACCGGAAAAAGTTGCCGAAGCCGTGGAAATTGCCGTAGCCAAAAAAGGCTTCATCATCGACATCTCCGAAGTGGTACAGGCCATGGCCTGGCGCATCGCCGAACAGCGCAAAGATGATCTGCTCAGACTCGGCCAGCAGCCTGAAGCTCCCAAAGAAAAAGGATTTTTTAGACGTATTGCTTCTGCCTCGAGACGCCTTGTTACGGGCCTTAAACCGACCAATATTAAAAGCGCCGCCCAGCGTTCTTTCGTGCGCCTGGGCGAGCGCGGATATCTGCTGAAGATGTATGAAGAAGCACAACAAGCCATCGTCGATAATAAGGATTTAATGGCCGATATCAAAGCGGCGCTTCGGAGCAAGGACCGCCAATACGTCGGCGGCAATATGGATGACACCCATGAAATGCTCAACAGCGTCATCAGGGAATACGAACATGAAGCCGTGCAAAAGGAAGAAATGGGAGAGACCATCACTAACACGGAAATCAATGTGAAATTAGCCGAGATTTTTTATGAATTCGCCTCCAATCCGGCCATGACTGATAATGAATTCAACGCCAAAGTCGAGCAGGAAGTCATTCCCATAATTGAAGCAAGCGACAGCAAATTCACCACGGACAACACGCGGACAAAAGGCGCGCGGGGGCTGATGTATGCCAATAATCTTTTAGAAATCGCCAAGGCCCACCGCGGCAATTTGGATTTGAAAGCCAAAAAGATCAAAGCCGAAAATCCGGAATGGGATCAAGATGTCATCAATGAATGGCTCAAGAGCGAAATGAAAATTGATCTGCAGCTGGGGCTCAAATACCGAGACTTAATGGAAACCAAGCCACAAGGAGTCTGCATCTGGTATGAAACAATGTCCAACGCCATAGAAAAGGGCTTCGCTTTAGTTGGCGCCGAGAATGTCGGCAAAAAAGCGGCCCGGGCTACGGAAAAAGTCATCAATCCGCTGACAGTCGGCATTGTTGGCGGCTTTGTCGGCAAATATATTTTCCGCAAAGCTGCGCGCCCCCTGCTGGGAGCCATCGGCGTCGGCGCCTTAGTCGGCGGAATTGCCGGCGCTTTACGCCGCGTCCGCGACGTGCAATATGACCACGGCATGGATCAACGCCGCGCCACTCTGGGAGCCATTGAAGGAGGACCACGGACGCGCGAAATGAGGACTTATAATTATGATCAGAAAGAAGCCGAGGATATAATCGCCAAGCTGCGGGAGATTCTAGCCGGCGGCCAGACCGAATTTGGTGCTCTCTCCGATGAAGAAAAAGCCGTTATCGCCGATACTATCTCCAGGCTGGAGGTGGAAAGGCAACAGCATGTGGACCTGATTAAGGTAAAGACCGAAGAAGGTGAAAAATTCAAAAGCCGCCAAGTGTCGCTGTCCGAGCTGCGCATTGCCTTAAAACAAGTCAAGGATAAGCTGCAACTGATTGATGATAATGGCGATCTGAAAGTCAGTGAACTGGAAACTTCAGTCAAGGCTGATGAACAGGCCTTGCTGGCCATGATCGCCGAAAAAGATCAAGAATTCTCTGGCTATAAATTTAAAGAGTCATTAAAATCTGGCGCCGAAGCAGCCGTTTTCGGCGGAACCATCGGCGGAATTTTTGCCTGGCTGTTGCCGGAAGCGTCACATTTTGTGGGTGAAAAGGTGGGTAAAGCTGTACACTCTGTCCATGACTATATGTCCGGCCATAATGTGGCCGAAGCCGCGGTGGCACACGGTGCGGCCGAAGCCGCGGTGACGCAAGCACCGGTAGCGGCAGCGGCCGAACATTTGACCAATGTGCAACTTCCAAATCAAAGCTTTGAAATAAAAATTCCTGATTTCAACGGCAGCCATCTCGTGCCGGTGGAAGGCGGCGGATTCAATATTATGGACGCCGCCGGCCACAGCCATGGCCTGCTTGATTTAAACCAGCCTTTGACACCCGAAGGAATTCCAGGAACAGATCAATTTGTCGGGCTGCCCGAGGGTACGCATTTACAGCCGGTAGGAGACCATTTTCAAATACTGGATAGCAATGACCATGTCCTTGCCAATATAGATGCTCATGGCCACATCGATCCCGATGAGCTGGCTAAACAAGGCCTTGCCTCGCGTGAAATCATACGCACGACGACGATCACGGACAAGCCGGCTGAAGTTTTCAAACAAATGGGAGATAAAAACTATGGCCAGCATCTGCGCGTTGACTGGCATGACAATCCAGGCAAAGAATACAGCCAAATCTTTCACAAAATGGTCACCTTCGAAGGCAAACAGCAGATGCTTTTTCTGTCGCAGGCCAAAGACGGAACGGTTACTGTCGATGCCAAGGGCATCCTGGAAAATCTTACCAAAAATGCCAGCCATATTTTCAAAGAATTCGGGACAAACCCTGATGGCACTGTAGATCACCATATGAAGGATTTATACGATGCAATCAATGGACACAGTAGCGCCGATTTGGCCAAGGAGCTCCAAGTAGTTGTTATTCCAGATCAGGAGGCCTCGGAGCATGGCATGAATTACCTGATCAGTGAAAATACCAACGGCCTGTTCCATTTGCCTAAAATGATCGGCAGTTTGTTCCACGGGTCGCAATCATTGCATGACGGCCATTTGCCGGTCAAGCATATTGAAGTTAGATTCCAAGGGCACACTTTAGCTACGGTTTCCGGAAAGGAATTAGGAAGCC
>Ga0209777_10003267_pt1 | contig 20299 bp, 16 predicted proteins | sample FrelakmetHBP12HB_FD_187147 | JGI IMG/M metagenome (GOLD analysis project Ga0209777, IMG submission 187147) | Freshwater lake sediment microbial communities from the University of Notre Dame, USA, for methane emissions studies -HBP12 HB (SPAdes)... | ecosystem: Environmental > Aquatic >...
GATCTGCAGCTGGCGCTCATCGACGACGAACTCCTTGGCGAGGATCGGGAGCCCGACCGCGCCGCGGACGGCCCGAAGATCGGCCACCGAGCCGCCGAACCAGTGCGGCTCGCACAGGACGGAGATGGCGGCCGCGCCGCCGCCCTCGTAGGCGCGGGCGAGGGCCACCGGATCGGCGGCGGCGGCGATTGCCCCGGCCGACGGCGAGCGCCGCTTGACCTCCGCGATCAGGTGGAGGCCGGGCGCGGCCAGACACTCCGCGATGGGTCGGGGCGCCCCGCCGGAGCGGGCCGATGCCTCCGCCGCCTCGTCGGCCAGGTCGCGGTATCGGCGCCCGCCCAGTTCGCGTTCCACGTCGGCGCGGCGGCGCTCGGCGACCTCAGCGACGACGCCGGCTCGGCCTGGGCGAGCCGCCACGTTGCGGGCCGCCGCCCGAGCGTCGGGGGCCACGGCGGCGCCGTGCCGCCCGGCCCCGCCGGAGGAGCGGCCTCGTCCCTCGCCTGCCACTGTCGTCATACCGGCGTCGCCTCCATCCTGGCCGCATCGCGGGCCGTCTTCGCGGCTCGCAACCGCCCCAGCAGCGCCATCACCGCGCCGCTTTCGATCGTCTGGGCGGCCAGGGCAATGCCGGCTCGAAGGTCCTCGGCCCGGCCGGCCGCCACGAACGCAGCTGCCGCGTTCAGCTGGACGGCGTCGCGACGCGGCCCGGGCCAGCCGGCCAGGACCGCCTCGACGAGAGTCGCGTTCTCATCGGGCGTGCCCCCAACCAGGGCCTCGGTCGCAGCCGGGGCGAGGCCCAGGTCGGCGGCGACGACTTCGTGGCGCGTGACGCCGGCGGGAATGACGTCGTAGAGAACGCCGGTCCCGTCGAGCGGAAGCTCGTCCACGCCCTTGCCGTGGACCACGAGGGCATGCTCCGAGCCGAGAAGCCGGAGCACCTCGGCCAGCTTCGGGGCCGCGACCGGGTCGCCCACGCCGACAACCTGGCGGCGCGCACCGGCCGGGTTCGTCATGGGGCCGATGAGATTGAAGGCAGTCCGGACGCCGATCTCGCGCCGGGTCGGGCCGGCGTGCTTCATCGCGGGGTGGTAGGCCTGGGCGAACAGGAAGGCGAAGCCGTCGGTCCGGAGCGCCTCGCCGGCCTCGTCCGCGGACAGGTCCGTGGCGATGCCGAGGGCCTCGAGGACGTCGGCCGAGCCACACGCCGAGGTGATGGCCCGGTTGCCGTGCTTGGCCACCGGCACGCCGGCCGCGGCCACGACGAGCGCAGCCGCCGTTGAGATGTTGAACGTGTTGCTGCCGTCGCCGCCCGTGCCGCACGTGTCGATTGCACCTTCAGGCGCCGCGACCCGCACGACCCGCTCCCGCATCGCCGCGGCGAAGCCGGCCAGCTCATCGACCGTCTCGCCCCGCATCCGCAGGGCGACGAGCAGCGCCGCCAGCTGGGCCTGGGTGGCCTCGCCGTCCATCACGGAGCCCATCGCTCCCCGGGCTTCGTCCATCGAGAGCCGCTTGCCTTCCACGACGGCCGCGAGGGCCGCCCTGACCTGGTCGCTCATCGAACTGCCTCCACGCGGCCTGGGGCCGCCACGGCGTGTGGTGCGGGCTTCGCGCCGGCGGCGGGCACGACATGGGCTGCGGCCGGGGTCCCGGGCTGGGCCATGGACCCTGCCCCTACCCCGGCCGCAGCCGCAGCCGCCGTCGCCACGTTGGAATCGATGTCTTGGACGAACCCGGCCAGGGCGAACGAGCCGGTGGCCTGGTCCAGGAGGATGCCGTCGCCCTCTCCGCACAACCTCAGGAAGTTGGCGAGAAGGTGCGGTCCGTGTGGTGTCAGAACGGATTCGGGATGGAACTGCACGCCCTCGACGGGCGCATGGAGGTGCCGGATGCCCATGACCGTGTAGTCGTCGACGGTCCGAGCCGTCACGACGATGTCGGCCGGCAGGGTTTCCGGGGCCACGCTCAGCGAGTGGTAGCGGGCCGCCGAGAAGGGCGACGGCATGCCGGCGAGGAGACCCTTCTGATCGTGCCGGACCTCGGAGGCCTCGCCGTGGACCAGCGTGGGGGCGCGCCGGATCGTGGCGCCGAAGGCCTGGGCCATCGATTGCATCCCCAGGCACACGCCGAGGAGCGGGATCCTGCGCTCGACGGCGACGCGGATCGCGTCCATCGAGACGCCGGCCGAGTCCGGGTCGCCGGGGCCGGGCGAGACCAGGATGCCGCGCAGGTTCGCGGCGGGATCGCCTGCCAACAATTCGATGCCGGCCCGGTCGATCGCGTCGTTGCGCAGGACCCGGACGTCGGCGCCGGCCGCCTCGAGGGCCTGGACGAGGTTGAAGGTGAAGGAATCGTAGTTGTCGATCATCAGAAGCATTGGGACGCCTCCTACCGCGCCGCGCCGGCCGGGGCGCCGGCGGCTGTCTCTTCGCCACGGGGCGTTGTCGCGCCACTCCCCGCGGCCGCTTCGGCGATGGCCAGCTCGATGGCCCGGCGCACCGCCCCGGCCTTGTGCTCCGTCTCCTCGAACTCGCGCTCGGGCACGGAGCCGGCGACGATGCCCGCGCCGACGGTGGTATGGATCCTGTCCTCGCACAGGACGGCGGAGCGGATCGTGATGGCGGTGTCGAGATTGCCGTCGTACCCGAGATAGCCCACGGCGCCGCCGTAGAGGCCGCGCCGCTCGCCCTCGGCCTCGGCGATGAGCTGCATCGCCCGAACCTTCGGCGCGCCGGAGAGAGTGCCCGCCGGGAAGATGCTCCGCAGCGCATCGAGAGCGTCGAGGCCGGGCTTGAGTCGCGCCTCGACGTTGCTCACGAGATGGAGGACGTGGCTGTAGCGCTCGACCTCCATGTACTTGGTAACGGCCACGGTTCCCGCCCGGGCCACGCGGCCCAGGTCGTTCCGGCCGAGATCCACGAGCATCACGTGCTCGGCCCGCTCCTTGGGATCGCGCTGCAGGGCGTAGGCGAGCGCGTCGTCCTCGAGCGGAGTGGCGCCGCGTGGCCGCGTCCCGGCGATCGGGTGAGTGGTCATCCGATCGCCCTCGACCCGGACGAGCAGCTCCGGGCTCGCGCCGACGACGGAGAACTCCGGCATCCGGACGAAGAAGAGGTACGGGCTCGGGTTGATGCGGCGGAGCGCTCGGTACAGCGCGACCGCATCGAGCGGCTGCCCATCGATGACGGGCCGCTCGTAGGTCTGGCGCCGGGCGACGACGATCTGGATCGCCTCGCCCGCCGCGATCGCTTCCTTGGCCGACCGGACCGCGGACTCGTACCTGCCGCGATCCATGCTGACTTCAATCTGCCGCAGGCCTTGCGCGGCGGCCGGTGCGGTGGAGCCATCTCCGTCCCCGGGCTCGGCACCGCCCGAACCTTCAGCGTCGAAAGCCTGGCGCAAGCCAGGCTCGTCGTCGGTTCGTCCGCCCCTGTCGCGGCTGCGCCGGGTGAGGTTTGCCAGTTCGAGTTCGGTCGGCCTGCCCGTGCGCTCCAGGGCGTCGAAGATGGCGCGCTCGGCGATCGCGTAACGGCCTTCGAGATCAGGCGCCTCGGTGTGGAGCGAGGCGACGGTGGAGAGCGTGTGGGTCAGGTGGTCGAAGACCAGGACCAGGTCCGTCTCCTGGAAGGCGGCCATCGGGACACCGATCGGGTCTTTCGCGGGCAGCGGGACAGTCGGTTCGAACGTGGAGACCGCGTCGTAGCTGAGTGCGCCGACCGCGCCGCCGGGGAACCGCGGAATGTCGGTCGAGGGCAGGATGCGCCGCTTCGGCATGAATTGGCGGAGGGCGGCCAGCGGATCCGGAACCGCGAATGTCTCGGTCGGAAGGTCGGGGCTGAAGTCGATCACGCCGACTGGCCTCGCCTGGATCGTGGCCTTGCCGTCGCGGACCGTCAGCAGCCGGCGCGGACCGACGCCCAGGAACGAGTACCGGCCGAGCCGCTCGCCGCCCTCGACGGACTCCAGCAGGAAGGCGGGCCCGCCATCGTCGAACCGCATGAAGGCGCCGATCGGGGTCTCGAGGTCGGCGTTGCGGGTGGCCGTCAGCAGGATAGTGTCGGCCGAGCCGGAAAGCTGCTTGACCTCGCGAAGACTGAGCGGGTCGGTGGGTGCCATCGGTATCGCCTGTCGCCTTTCGTATACCGACCGAGGGTCGGTACCTGCCGCCCCGTCCGGTGCCAGGCGTCGGGCCCCCTCATGGGCCCCGGCGATTGACCTCGCGGCGGGGAATCAAAAACCTTTCGTCCCCAGGGACGAAAGGTTTGACCTTCCGCGGTGCCACCCACATTCGGCGATGCCGCTCTCTGGCCGACGGGGAGTCAACGCTTCGCGTTGACTTTGGTCATCGCTTCGCGATGACCGAGGCCACGCCGTTGCTCCTGAATCGGTGCTGCCCTGTATCGCTGGCGCTCTGCGCCGGAGCCTACTGGCGAGCCCTGGAAGCTCGCGGTTTGGTCCGGAGGCTCACGGGTCCATTCTCTCCGTCTGCCGCCCCAGCTTGCACCGACCGCTGGTTCTCTACGCCGGCGTCGAGAGTTACTCGTCCCGATCACAGCCCATATTCCGATGTGGCGCGGAGTCTAGGGGGAGTGGCGGCGCGCTGTCAAATGGAGTGGGCCGGCTGGGCGCTGCATAGTGGCGCCATGCCGGGTATGGTCCGGCGCGCGGAGGCCGAGTGGCGCGGGGTACCTACCGACGACAATCACGAGGCCGATGAGTACCTGCCTGCAGACAGAGGAACATTCGCGCTCCGTGGCCGACGCGATAGCGAGCGGCCGCCCAGGGGACGCGTGACCGCGACCCCGCTGCCGTCCAGCGCCGGGTTGGACGTCGGATCGCTGGGGCGGCAGGGCGCGAACGGAGTCATACCGCTGTTCGGTGGGTTTGCCGGCAGCGTCGCGGCGATCGGGTATCTGCAGTTCGGGCTCCGGGTGGCGCAGCTCTCCGCCTCGATCGACGAGATCATCGCCCGGGTGGCCTTCCCGCGCTCAACAGGATCAAGGGCGACGCTGAGCGGACAGCGCGGTGCTCTCCGACGTGGTGACGCCGGTCGGATTGATGGTCGGGGCGCCGCAGGCATGGATCGTGTCGACCGCCCCTATCCTGGTGCCCGTTGTCTTCGGCGACCGCTGGACGCCGGCGATACCTGCCCTGCAGCTGATATGTCTCGGGATCCTGTCGATGGTTCCGTCTCGCGTCGTCGGGTCGGTGGTGTTCGGGCAGGGCCCGCCGCGGGCCGGTCTGCTGGTGTCACTGACCAGCGTCGGCCTGCTGTTTGTGCTCCTCCCACCTCTCCTGATCGCGTTAGGCCTGACCCGCGGCGGGCTGGCGTATGCGGTCGCCGGCTTCGTCGGTCTTGCGCTCCAGGAGCGCGCCGTTCGACCGATGGTGCCTTCTCCGTGGCGGAAGCTGGCCCGCGTCTACTTCCTGAGCGGCTTGAGCGGATTGGCGAGCTGACCCGTTGCCGCTCTCATTGGCGGCATAATCGGCATGGTGGCCTCGGCCGGCGTCTTCGGGACCGCATATCTGGCCCTGCTGTGGTTTGCCGCTCGGGAGGAAATGGTCAGATCGTCGCATCTCATCGGCGCCACCCGCATGCCCGTGGTGTCCAGAACGCTGGCTTTCGTTCGGAGCCGGTCGAGGCCCCGGCCTGTCCCGGGCGCGGACCTCGAACCTGGGACCAGGCGAGATGACGTTCTGGGGCCGTGACTCAGGCTGGAGACCGCCGCTTCCAGGCGCGTCTCAGTTCGGATGAACCGACGTGAACCCTCGATGAACCTGAGCAGGATCCGTCTGGCCTCAGGCGACTCTGTCTCGCCGGTCGTCATGACCCTCGTCGGCTCCTGGTCCAGAACCAGCCGGGCCGCGGCCTATCGTTCGCTCAGCCGCTCGCAATGGCTAAGCGTGGAGGAATTGGAGCGCCTCCAGGAGCATCGGCTGCGGGCGATCTTCGAGGTGGCCCGTTCGACCCGGTGGTACGCCCGCCTGTTGCCGTCGGCGGATGTGTGCAACAGGCACCCGCGGCGGGTCCTGGCCGACCTGCCGCCGCTGACCCGGAGCGACCTCCAGTCCAACCTGGACGCCATTTCCGTGCCGAAGGAACTCCGCGCCGCCGGTTCGGAGAACTACACGGGCGGCTCTACGGGCGCCCCAGTCAGGTTCTACCAATCGGCGGCCTACCAGGCCCGGACCACGGCGGAGTTGTACCGAGACTACGAGATGTGCAACGGCTTCCGCATGGGCGAGCGCCGGCTCTTCTTCTGGGGATCGGACGTCGATTCCCGAGACCATGCCGGCCTGAGCGGCCTGGTCCGCGACACCTTGACCAACCAGGTCTGGCTGAATGCCTTCGGCTCGGCCGACGTCGCACCCGAACGGGCGGCTGCGATCGTCCGGCAAACCAGGCCCCGTCTCGTCATCGGCTACGTCTCGACGCTCGTCGACGTCGCGCGCAGCCTGACCGACTCGCCGTCGTCAATCCGGGGCGTGCAGACCGCAGCCGAGATGTTGACGCCCGACCAGCGGGACTTGATCGAGCACAGTTTCGGAGCCCGGGTATTCAATCGCTATGGCTGTCGTGAGGTGGGCAACATCGCCCACGAGTGCGGTGATCACAGCGGGCTGCACCTGTTGATGGAGAACAACCTGACGGAGCTCACCGACGAATCGGGAGGGGCGGTCGGGGCCGGGGACGAGGGCCTGGTGACCGTCACCAACCTCTGGAACACCGCGACACCTCTGATCCGCTACCAGCCCGGAGACGTCGCCTGCGAGGGCGACAGGAAATGCGAGTGCGGCCGAGGCGCCCCCAAGCTGGCCACGGTTCTCGGGAAGAGTGCTGACGTCATCGCGACGCCGTCCGGACGCCGCTTGCACGGCGCCTTCTTCACCCATCTCTTCTACAACCAGCCGGTACGCCGGTTCCGCGTGGAGCAGACGGACGCATATCGCCTCGAGGTGCTGGTCGTGCCGGACACCGGCTACGGCTACCACGTCAAGCGGCGGGTCTGCGCGGCGATCGTCCGGCACGGGGACCCGGCCTTTGCGGTGAACTGGCGGGAGGTCGACACGATTCCAGCGTCCCCGTCCGGCAAGTACCGGTTCACGGTAAGCGCCCTCAATGGGCAACTAGGCGCCGCGCCGGCCGGCGGCCTCGATCTGCCCCAACCACCGGAATCACCTATTCTGCGAGCGGAACCCCCGCAAGAGAGTGAGTGAGTCGTGGACCGGCCATCTGTCGCGATAGTCGGCTTCGGCGCTGTAGGGCGCGGCGTCAAACAGCTGTTTCCTGATGCGGTGGCCTACGATCCTCCGCAAGGTATCGGAACGCGAGACGAGGTCAACGCCTGCCAGTTCGCGATGATCGCGGTTCCGACACCCGGCCGTCCCGACGGTTCCGCGGACGTCTCTATCGTCGAGGAGACGGTCGGCTGGGTGGAGTGCGAGCACATCGTGGTGAGGTCGACCGTGCCCGTCGGGACGATCGATCGTCTTCGCCGTGAGAGCGGCAAGTCGATCGTGTTCCAGCCCGAGTACGGGCCGGCGTCCACCCCGGACCACCCGTTCAACGACCCACGCAAGATCCGCTGGGTGATTCTGGGCGGCGAGCGAAGGGACACGATCCCGGTCGCCGACCTCTACAAGACCACCTTCAACTCGGACATCCAGATCCACCAGACCGACGCCCGCACGGCCGAGCTGACCAAGTACATGGAGAACTGCTTCCTCGCCCTCAAGGTCACGTTCTGCAACGAGTTCTACGACCTGGCCGGGGCGTTCGGGGTGGACTACAACGAGCTGCGAGAGCTGTGGTTGCTCGACCCGCGGATCGGCCGCAGCCACACTTTCGTGTTCCCATCCGAGCGAGGGTTCGGCGGCGGTTGCCTGCCGAAGGACCTCCGGGCGATGGTCAGCTCCGCCCGTGATGCCGGCTACGATCCAACGCTGCTCGCCCAGGTCCTGGAGACAAACCGGCGGATTCACCGCGACGACGCCGCAGTCCGAGGGGCCACCAGCGCCTCCGAGGAGTAGCGTGCGGGTCCTCCACTGCACGCTCGACTATGCCCCCCGCCCCACGGGCGGAGCCGAACACCAGGCCCAACTCCAGGCCGAGGAGCTCAGCCGAAGGGGTCACGACGTCCATGTCGTCTGCGTCCGGCAGGGCCGCGAGGGCTCGGGCCGGGTGGGAGGCGTGCAGGTTCATCGAATCCGGCGCTTCAACCACCACCCCGTCAGGACGCTGAGTGTCTGCGCGTCTCTGACCTGGTTCCTACTTCGCCACGGCCGATCGTTCGACGTGGTCCACGTCCACCTGGCCGATATCCGGACGGACGCCGCCGCCTTGGTCTGCCGGCTCCTGAGGAAACCCCTGTACGTCAAGGTCGCCGCCGGCGGACCGCGCAGCGAGATCAGCAACCTGCGCCTGAGAGCCCGGCTGACCCGGAACTACGGGCTCAAGCATGCAGCCTGCGTACAGGCGATCTCCACCGAGATCGAGGCGCAACTCGAGGGCCTCGGCATAGATCGCGATCTGATCGCCGCCATCCCGAACGGCTTCGATCCGGCGGTCTTCCACCCGGCCTCGGATTCGGACCGGGCCGCGATACGGAAGGCTTTGGACCTGCCGGAGGATCGCCCAATCGTGCTCTACGTGGGGCGACTGGCCCGGTACAAGGGCATCCATGACCTGATCGAAGTCTGGCCGGGCATCGCGGCCAGGTGGGGCGCCGAATGCGTCATCTGCGGATACGTCGCCTCGGATGACCCCTTTTTGATCCCGGACGGCGTGCCCGGCCTCACGCTTCGGGAGTGGACGAACCGCCCGGAGTCGCTCTATCGCGCCGCCGATGTGTTCGTCCAGCCCTCGCACGTCGAGGGGATGTCGAACGCTCTACTCGAGGCCATGGCGTGCGGTCTGCCGGTCGTGGCCACGAATGTCGGGGCGGCGGCCCAGATGATCCAGGATGGGGTCAACGGGTTTCTGGTCCCGCCCGGCCGCCCGGACGCCCTGGCGAACGCCATCGCACGACTCCTGGCCGACTCGCGTCTCAGACAACACGTTGGGGGATTGGCCAGAGACACGAGCCACAGACGCTACGCCATTTCCGCCGTGGTCGACCAGATCGAAGCCCGGTATGCCGCCATGACTTCCCGTCTGGCGGAGTTCCCCGCCGGACCGCCTCCGGCCGCCGGCTAGCTGAAGTCGACGCCGGACTGGAGCATGACGTTGGCGTAGGGCGTGAACTCGGCCGTCCGGATCACGGCCTTGGCATCGCGGGTCAGCCGCTTGAACTGCTCGTGGGCGACGAACTCGATCGGGATCTTGCCCGCCAGCCGGCGGAGGTCGGCCAGCAAGTCTGGGCTGGCCGTCTCGATCTCGGTGGCCAGGACGATCTTCTCGACGTGGATCTCTGCCATCAGCGGCGCGAGCACGTCGAGCAGCCGCGGGATGCCCCGCACGACCGTCAGGTCGATCCGGTCCACGCCGAGGGGAATGGGCAGTCCCGCATCGGATACCACGATCAGGTCGGTATGGCCTAGCGAGCCCGTGGCGTTGAGGATGGCCTGGTTCAGGATGCCGGATTTGCGCATGGCCTCTGCCTCCCGGCGCCGTCGCTCGTGTCCGGCGGCGCTCTCGCTGACGAGTGGGTGCGTCAGGCCAGCCCGAAGGCCCTGGCCAGCGCGTCGTACATGACCTTCACGGGCGCCTCGAGCCCGGTCCAGAGCCGGAAACCGATGGCGCCCTGGTAGACGAGCATCCCCAGGCCGTCCAGCGTCTGCGCCCCGCGCTGCCGGGCCTCGTCGAGGAAGGGCGTCGTGGGCGTGTGGATGACGTCGCACACGACCATCCCCGGGACGATAGAGTCGTAGGCTATCTCCGGCTTCTCGTGGACGTTCGGGAACAGCCCGATCGACGTGGCGTTGATCAGCAGGTCCGTGCCGGCGGGGATGGCGTGCGCGCCGCTCCACGGCGCGAACTCGGCCTTCACGGGGGTCCTGGCGTTGAGCAGGGCCACGAGCTCGCGGCCGCGCTCGGGCGAGCGGTTGATAACGGTGAGGCGTTCGGCGCCGGCCAGGGCCAGCTCCACGGTGATTGCGCGGGCGGCACCGCCAGCACCCAGGACCACCACCCGCTTGCCCCTGGGGTCCACGGCGGCATCCTTCGTCAGGGCCGTCATGAAACCCTTCCCGTCCGTGTTCTCACCGATCAGACGATCGCCTTCGCGCATGACCGTATTCACGGCGCCCATGAGAGCGGCGGCGGGCCTGACCTCGTCCAAGTACTGCAGCACGGCCACCTTGTGCGGGATGGTCAGGTTGATGCCGCGCATGTTGAAGGCCCGCATGCCGGCCATCGCCGCGGCGAGATCCCCCGGCAGGACCTCGATCGTGAGGTAGCGCCAGTTGAGGCCGAGCTCGGCGTAGGCAGCCTCGTGCATGACCACCGTCGGGTTCTCCGCGACGGGATGCCCAAAGACGCCGACCAGCTCCGCCTTGTAGTTGGGTGCCTCCGCCACGGCCGCCTCCTTGCGCCCTTTACCAGTACTCCTCGGTGTGGAGAGTGCCGATATCGTGGCCCCTGTCCTTGACGAAGCCGCGATTCTCGGCCCAGCCGATAACCGTCTCGATCATGCCCGGGTTGCCGCACAGGAAGATGTCGAAGTTCTCGGGCGTCAGCTCCAGCCCGGTCTCCTCCTCGATCGCGCCGGAGGCGATCAGGTTCTGTAGATAACCGCTCTGGCCGCGCCAGGTGGGGTCTTCCTGCGGCCGCGTTATCACCGGCACGTAGTGGAAGTTGCCGCAGTGGCGGGCCAGGCCGGTCAGCTCGGTCCGGTAGCCCAGGTCCCACGAGTAGCGCGCGCCGTGGACGATCACGAACTGGCGCGGCCCGTTGCAGACGAGCTCGCTGCGCAGCATCGACATGTAGGGCGCGAGGCCCGTGCCGGTCCCGATCATCAGGATGTGCTTACCGGGCGCCTTGTCGAGCGTGAAGACGCCGACCGCCTTCGGCCCGACGTACAACCGGTCCCTGACCTTGAGGTTGAAGAGCCGCGGCGTCAGCTCGCCGCTCATGACGACGGTCAGGTAGAACTCGAGGTACTCGTCGGCGCGGGACTCCGAGGCGATCGAATAGGCGCGCCTGATCATCCGATCGGGGTCGGCGGCAGCTCGCGCGACAGAGGCGGCCTGGGCATCGACGGCCGCCCGGCTCTCGTCGGTCCCGGCGACCGCGGCGTTGATCGCGGCAACCGCGTCCGTCCTGGGTGACTCGCCTGCGCCTGCGACGACGCTCGGCGGCTCGCCCTCGAACTCTGCGACACGAGGCTCCGAGGCCTTCATGCCCAGGACGACGTACTGGCCCGACTTGAACTCGAACGGCAGCTTGTCGGGCGCCACCCGCAGGATGACCAGGCCGGGCGCGACCTCGACCCGACTCACCACCGTTGCGTTGTACTCAGCCGCCATGGATCCCTCCGATGAGCCGCCCCGAACACGGGCGGTTCGGGCACGGCCGGGTCGAGGCGCCGGCCTGGTGCCGGCAGCGAGCGCCGCGCTCGCTCCACGGAAGGATACTTGCGGGACGGACGGACGTCAGCCCGGCCGCGGGATCGCCGGAGGCCGGCGGGCGGGCCCCGGTATCAGCCGAGGTCGCGTGCGGTGTTGGCCGTGACGCGGGTCCGGTCGCGGAACGGCAATGGAGCCGACACGGGGCGGCGACCGGGAAGCGGCCCCGCTCCCTGGGAGGCGCGACCTGATGCCGGAGCGGCCGCCGCGGGCCGTGGCGAAGTGATCTACAGAGATCAGGCGGCGATGCGTTGACTCTCGCCGGTCTTGCCGTTTCGTGCCGTGGCCTGCACGGGTGCCGGCGCCGGCTCCCCCTGGGGCCCGCCGGCGACAGTCTTGAAGCGAGCCACGAGGGCGTCGAGGGAGCCGGCCATGCGGGCCAGCTGATCGGCGGCGGAGACGACCTGGTGGGCCTGGGCGGACATCTCCTGCGTCGCAGCAGAGACCGCGTCGGAGGCGGCCGAGTTCTCTTCGGAGACGGCCGCGATCGACTCCACCGAGTGGGCCACGGTCGAGGCCGAGGAGGTCATCCGTTCCGCCGCCTCGTTCGTCTGCGAAGCGATCGACGCGATCGCATCCGACGCAGTCACGACCTGGCTGGACGCGTCCCGGATCTCCTTGAGAGCCTCGAAGACGCCGGAGAGGACGACGTCCCGGGCCGCGGCGGCGTCGCTGATCTCTCGAAGCGCGGCCGCCGATTCCTCGGCCAGCCGGCTGCCGGCAGACACCTCGGCAGCACCTGTCTGCATCGCCGCAACGGCTTCCTCTGTGCCCTGCTGGACCTGGGCAATCAGGGCCGCGATCTCCTTGGTAGCACGGCTGGATCGCTCGGCCAGCTTTCGGACCTCGTCGGCCACGACGGCAAAGCCCTTGCCCTGTTCGCCTGCCCTGGCCGCTTCGATGGCGGCGTTGAGGGCCAGCAGGTTGGTCTGCTCGGCGATGTCGTCGATCGTCTCGACGATGGCCCCGATCTGCTCCCCCTTGGCGCCGAGCTCGGTGACCTTGACCGAGGTCGCCTCGACCGCGGCCTGGATGCGGCTCATGCCGGCGGCCGTGTCGTCGACCGAGCGTGCGCCGTGAGCCACGGCATCGGAAACCCTGGCCGTGTACGGGTCCATCTGCTCGCTGGCTCGCTCGGCTCGGCCGACGGCCTGGGCGGTCGCCTCGACCGCGGCTGCGGCCTGCTCGACCCGCCGGCTTGTCTCCGACGCGCTGGTGCGGACCTGGTCGATGACCTCCGTAAGCTGCCGGGCGCTGTCGCCCGTATCCGAGGCGGCGTGAGCCTGGTCGGCGGCGCCGGCCGCAACCTGCTGGATCGTGCGCGAGATCGTCTGCGTGGCCCCGTTGCTCTCCGATGCGGCTTCGTGGAGCCGGAAGCTCGTCGCAGATACAGCGGTGGCGGCGCTGCGTACCTCGCCTATCGTCGTGCCGAGCTGGACGCGGGCGGTTTCGTAGCTGTCAATGGCCGCGCCGAGCTTCGCCACGAGGAGGTTCGTTGCGACGGCGACGTCGCCGACCTCGTCGCTGCCGAACCGATCGATCGGCGCGACGGTCGGCCTGACCCCTGCCGTTAGGTCGTTCGAGGCCAGCGCGGCCATGGCATCGGCGAGGTCGGTGGCGGTCTCGTCCGCGAGTGTGGTGAGCGCGGCTCGAACGGCGTGGACGTCGCGCCGGATGCGGTGCGAGATGAAGAAGCCCACGGCGAAGCCGGCGATGACGACGATCGCGAGGAGGCCCAGGATGAGGATGATGGCCGAGTCGTAGATGCCGGTGGCGGCAGACGACGTTGCATCGGACTGGGCCAGGATGGCCGTCTCCCAGGTCTTGGATGCGGCGCCGACGGCGTCCCAGGCGTCGTTGACGGGCCCGAAGTTGAGAAGCTGGTAGCCCTCCATGGCCTTGCCCTCGCGAGCCATCTGGACCGTCGAGGCCGAGAGATCGCGGTAGGTGTTCCAGACCTGGGTCATCGTCGCAAGGTTGGCCCGATCCGCGTCGTCGGCGACCAGCGACTTGTAGTCGACCAGGGCCTTGTCGATCGCGGCCGAGGTGTCGGTGATGTCGGATTCTGCGGCCTGTAGGTCGCTTGCCGGCGAGAGCAGGTCGATGAATTGGCGCCGGCGGTACGTCCCGATCTGCTGCTGGATCTTGAGGACCGACTCGACGGCCGGAATCCGCGACGACCTCATCACCCGGACCTGGTCGTTGATGGCCGACAGCTGGCCGAGCGCGAAGGCACTGAGGGCGATTTCGAGGATCATGACGAATGCGAAGGCCCCCATGAGCTTCGCGCGGATCGACAGCTTGAACATCGGATGACTTCCTCACGCTGCGGAGCCGGTCTGCCCTACGCAGAACCGGTGCAAGGCGGCACGTGCCTTCCGACTGGGGAATCGGCAGCGTTGCGCAACTATTTACCCTGCATTCGCCGTATCCGGCGGGCTCTGATGAGGGGGCCCGAAGCCGGCTGGGGCGCGGAAAGGCGCCGCGCGCTTCCGAGGTGCGTCGGCGATCGGCCGCGATTCGCCGCGGCCGAGGTTACAGACCGGCGACCGCCGCCACGGGTCCCGTCTGGATCATCACGGGCCTGATCGTGTCCCACGGCACGATCACGGTGGGCTGGAGATCCGATCGCGAAGTGACCTGGTACTGGCTGAACGTTATTCTGATGCCGTCCTTGGTGACGGCCCAGTTCGAGTAGTTGACGGGCGTGGGACTGGTTCCGTCGATGGCAACTGCCGGATCGAAGCCGGCTCCCAACTGGTCCTGCAGGAGCGACCGCGCAGTAGCGGAGATAGTTGCCAGCGCGGAGGTCGTGTCGGAGAAGACATCGCCGAAGGCGAGCCGCTGCCCGGTTCCCAGATCGTAGGTCACCGTCTCCACGCCCAGAGCGGGGGGCGAGGTCGAGGTATCGTCCTTCCACGTCAGGGTGAACGAAGCCAAAGCAGCGGTCAGAAGCTCGGTCGTGAACGAGCCGGTCAGCCTGTTCATCTTCGCGCCTTGCCTGCGGTCGGCCGCAGGACCCACCTCCCACTGCGCCGCCCGGGCCTGCAGCTCGTCTTTCATCTCCGAGTCGATTGAGTCAGCCCACGGCGTGGTCCCCGCAAGGAAGGTCGGATACTCGAGATAAACACTCCAGTTGCCCTCCGGATCGTTTTGTGACACGGCCGACCTGATAAGCACGGGTTTCGCGGCCGGGAGCGAGGCGGTCGGCGCCGGGGTCACGAACGGCGAGTCGGTGGCGAGCGGCAGTGCCGAGGGCGCGACCGGGAACGAGGGCGCGGGGGTAGCCGACGGCGAGGGGCTGGCGACGGGTATGGGCGCCCAGGTGACCAGGATGTTCATAACCACGAAGACGACGGCAACGCCGACTCCGGCTACGCCGAATACCGGCACGATGTCGCCGGCCCGAGCCAGGAGCGGCCTCCTTCGCGTCCTCATGGTCCGAGTATGCGGGACCGAGCTGAGGGACGCAGAGCTGGGAGGGACGGCCTTCGGCGGCGTTCAGTCGGGCCAGCGCGGCGGTCAGGGGTACTCGATACCCCACGCCGCTCTGGGTTCCGGCTCCGGCTGCGGCTCCCGGCGCGGACCGGCCGCGCGCTCCAGCCGGGTCGCCTGGGCCATCAGATCCTCGGCCTCGGCCCTGCTGAGCGCTCGACTCTGGATCGCATGCAACATCAACAGCCGTCGCGTGGTCTCGTCCGCATCGAGGAGCAGGTCGATCCAGTCCGCCGGTTCGAATGGCTCGGCCTGAGGCTGCTTTCGGTTGAACACCCGTGGGCCCTCCGGCGCTGGCGGCAATGGCGCCAGGTCGAACCTGGTCCATCGATGAAGGTATCGGCTGAGCTCGCCGTTGCGACGAAGCCGATCGTCCGGGTCCGGGCGATCATTTCGGGCCGGTCGCGCGAGGGTCGCTACCGGTCGCCGGCTGCGACCATGACGATTGGCCGGCCTGCGTCCGCTGCCCGACTGAGACCGAAGGCTGGCGGAGAGGGGGAGATTCGAACTCACGGGACTCTCGTCCAGCGGTTTTCAAGTCTGGGTCAGGGCGTTCGCGGGGGTTCGCTGGTGGCCGATTCACGAAGGAATTGGCTGTCTGCCGGGCCTCGAATCCGCCGATGTTCGGCCCTATTGCTACCGGCTGTTGCTACCGGTAGGGAGGCCGGAATTGCCTCTGGAAGCAGGCGTCAGTACTGCTTCTTCTATCCGCCGAAGAGTGGCTGAATCAGTCGCCTCCACGAGGTACGTCACCACCGTGCCGACCGTCTCTCGCCCACTTCGAAGCCTAGGCTCGCGTAGGCAGTCAGGCGTTTGGCGTGCATGCGGGCAAGAACGGACACTCGCCCGTCCACGTAGTCATGGACGTCAACCCGCGCCTTGCCGTCCACCGGTCGGAGCACGCGACCGACGTACTGGACCAACCGACCCCTGAACGCGATGGGGAACGCAAGAAACAGCGTGTCAAGCGGCGGGCAGTCGAAGCCCTCTCCAAGGAAGCTGCCGGTCGCGAGCAGGACGACGCCATCCCCGGACCGAGCTGCTGCAAGTCGGTCGGTGATGACGCGCCGCACCTTCTTGCCAACGCCGCCCTGCAAGACGTCGGCCTCAATGCCAAGCTCCCTGAGCAAGGCTCCGAGCCGTGCGATGTGCTCGGTCCACTGCGACAGGACAAGGCAGTTGCGACCCGCGCGGACCGCGGCGGCGATGTCCGCACAGATCAGCCGCGTCCGGTCCTCGTCCTCGACGAGGCCCCGAAAGACCGACTGGATGGACGTTTGGTTCCAGCCACCGACATCATCACTCCCGGACGGCGCCGCCACGTGGTTGGTCGGATGGACGACGAGAGCGCGGACGAAGTCCGAGTCGTCGGTCTGTCGTTCACCCATGCGGTGACGGATGGGACCGCAGTACATCGTGATCAGCCCTTCGAGTCCGTCGCGCCGGTAGGGTGTGGCCGTCAGGCCCAGCCAGGCGGGTGCTCCGATTTCGCGAACGACGCGCTCGAAGGTAGTGGCCGGCACTTGGTGACACTCGTCGACGACCACGAACCCGTACCCCGCCGTCAACCCTGCGACATCGTCGCGCCGTGCCAGCGACTGCACCATCGCGATGTCGACGACGCCGTGTGGTCGGCTACGGCCCGCGCCGACGACGCCGATCTGCTTTCGGTTCAGGCCGAGGTGAGTTACGAGGCGCTCGCGCCACTGCTCGAGGAGCGGTTGACGATCAACGATCACGAGCGTTGGCACCGCGCGATGGGCAATGACCGCGCAAGCCAGCACGGTCTTGCCGGCGCCGGGCGGCGCGACGAGCACTCCGAGATCATGACGGCACAGCGCTGTGAGTGCGTCCTGCTGACCCGCCGGTAGCGTCGCCTGCAGCTGAACCTCGATCCGGGCCAGGTCCGGGTGTTGTTCCCGCACGACGAGTCGACTGCCCGCCTCGGCGACGACGGCTTCGGCCGCTTCGCGCAGGCCGCGCGGCAGCAGGAGTCGGTCGAAAGACTCGCCGTAGGAGCGGAGGAAGCGCGGCGTCTTCCAGGTCGATAGGCGCAGCCGCTCCTTCTCGTAGTACTCGGGGTTGTGGAGCGAGGCCAGATGCTTGAGCCCTGCGAGCAGAGCTGGGGGGAGGCCGATCCGGTCGATCGCCAGCATCGCCCCGGCATCGGCCATGATCGTCGCCGGCGCCTTCGGCATATCACGCCCGCGCGGTGGCCGATAGGTGGACTCCAGTGGGCCAGCGGCCACCTGGCGCACGGACTCGGCCATGGACTCGATCGCCTCTGGAGAGCTGCGACCGAGCGCTGAAAGGAACGCCCACTGGTCGTCGAATGGCCGAAGCGTCGACGGATCCAGGAAGACGGTCGTGCCTCGGCGGCGGCACGCCCCCTGGAGCGGCAGTGCGATCAGGTTGCCGAATGATCCATTCGGCATGAAATCCTGGGCCGGGAAGAGCCGGTCGTAGCTTGCGAAATCGATCTCGGCTCGCACGGTCATCGCTTCGCGCAGCAGGTAGGCACCGACCCGCCGCGCGGCAGATGCCGCGACGGACCCGCTGAAGAACATCCAGACGTGGGCGCCCTCGCCCGATCGCGAGCGCTCCAGGGCCACCGGGACTCCAGCGACCTTCGACGCGTTGACGTATGCACCTGCGTCGAGTGGCCAGGTCGGCCCGTCGAAGTCGCACGCGAGGAGCCGGCATCTGTCGTCGCGCAACAGCGGGTACAGGCCGACGTGCACCCGACCGGTGAGGTGAGCCTCGATGATCCCGTGGTCCAGCGGCACGTATTCACGATCCTGCCGGCGAACGTTGGCCGGACCGCCGACTACGACAGGGCTCCATCCCGACTTCCCGCTTCGCTCGTTCTCCCACCTGGCGGCGTAGACGTCGTCGCGCCCCGCGAACAGGGACCGGAAGAGCGCGACCTTGGTCTCCGGTGAGGAACGGTTGTCCACGGACGCCCTGCCCGTAGAAGCCAACGTGTCGCGGAAGAGCGTGGGCTCCCAGTCGGGCGCGGGCGGCGGTGCGGTGATCGCCCGCTCGGGGACCTCCAACCCGAGCAGAGACCGCAGACGCCGGTTCTCGGTACGGAGGCCCTCCAGTTCGAGGCGCAGTTCATCGGGGTTCGAGGCATCGCGCTCACTCATGGCGACCGCCCCACCCGCTCATCAGCTCGCCAGGTATCGCAGTAGTTCGTCTCGGAGCCACTCGTGGGCGGTCTCAGGGTCCCAAGCGATCCCTGGCCGGAGAAGGGGGGCGACCTCTGCGAAGACGCCAGAAGACCCCTTGGCTGCGAGGTTGCGCTCGAAGCTAGCGCGGCCCGGAACAGCGAGCCCGGCGCTCGCGAAGTAGACACCGAAGAGCCGAACGATCTCTCGGGGCACGATCGTCCCTCTCTCGTTCGCGTACCAGAGATCGAATAGGTCGCGCCCCTTGCGCCGCTGGTACAGAGCCCGGAGCTTGGTCGCCAGGAGTTCGTCGAGCGAGTGGGTCGGGATCGCCACCGTTGCTGTCAGCGGGCGCGAGGTCACCGTGAACGGCAACTCGACGACGCTCCCGAAATGCTCGTGGGTGTTGATCTCGATCTTGAGACGCCGGGTCTGTCGAGTCGTCTCGGTAACGAACTGGAAGCTCAGTTTCGGGTGCTCGCCGATCTCCGAGCGGCCCCGCCCAAGCCAACCCAGGACAGAGCGCAGCCGATCAAGCGTCGGCCCGATCGGTTCTGGCTTGCGTTGCACGAAGTCGAGGTCCTCCGAATAGCGCGCCGCCGGAGGAAGGTGCAGCTTGTGAAGGGCCGTCCCGCCGCGGAACGCCAGACGCTCATGGAGAATCGGGTCAGCAAAGATGTCGCACAGGGCGCGGGTCAGGAGCAGGTCCTGCTCGACGTCGTCTTCGTCAGCCCACGGTGCATGGTCCGCCCGCCAGGCCAGGATCTCCCCGCGCGGCAGCATCAATCGGCCTCGATGGATTCGTTGACGACGATCCGCCATCGCGGATCGCGAATTCCGGCTCGGCCGGACCCCGGCACGAGCGGCACCCAGCTTCCCGGGCGCGCCTCGATCCAGCGATGGAGCGGGGCCGCTGCGTCGGCCGCGCCAAGCTGCTCGAGCAGATAGCCGAGCCGCGCGATGTCTGCCGCCGCGGGCTCCGTCGCAAGCACAGGCCGAAAGTGACTCGGGCGAAGCGCGGGTGCGAGGTCGCGCAGGACGCTCACGACGTTCCCCCACCCCCCGGCACGGGAGCTGTAGCGGACGAGGTCGAGGGCAGTGAGTTCCGGCGTCGCCATGCGGTAGCGGCCCGACGGCGCGTTTACGAACTCGATCGGCGCGCTCGCCATTTCGTGCGAGACAACGAACTCGATCCGGCCTCGGCCCACATCAACGCGCCGCCGCTGCCGTGGCACAACCACCTGCGTAACCTGGCCCGCCTGAGGGGAAGCGCCATGTTGGGCCGCCGCGGTCAGAAGGCCAACGTAGTACGGGAGACTGAGTTGCGTCATCATCGGGTCGAGGAAGATGCGCCAGGACGGTGCGCCGACTCCGCGATCCTCGAGGGGGACTACAACGTGGAAACCGCGGACGGGCGTGACGATCAGGCCCGCAGCCTCTGCCCGCGCGAGCGCAGCGTTCGTGCTCGCGGCGCTGATGGCAGGTTGTTGGTCGCAGGCATCCCGCGTCGAGAACGTGTACCGGCCATGCCCGGGCAGTCCGAGGATCCAGTCCCGCAGGTCGCTCATATGCAGGATCATACACTCTACGTCTGTTGTTGCATACGAGCGCACTGGAGGGTGCTCGCGCCGAAGTCGAAAACCCCGGCCGACGCGATCGCGCTCCCTCCGAGTTCTTCGCTGTCGGTCCCCCTTCTCACGCCGCGCCCAGGTTGTTCGGTACCAGGATCGCGGAGATCGAGACTACACGTGCATGCTGGCAATGGAGTCCGGTCTGAGGACCTTGCGCTCTGTTCCGCGTTGTTCGGCTGTGTGCGCCGTTGCTACCGCGATTGCTACCCGCTTCGGAGAGAATAGCCCGGGTTGCGGCCACAAGAATGGCCATTTCGCGCTCAAAATGCTGGCGGAGAGGCTGGGATTCGAACCCAGGGAGCTTGCGCTCTACGGTTTTCAAGACCGCCGCAATAGACCGCTCTGCCACCTCTCCGCGGGGCATCTCCCAGTTTACCCGCGAACACGCCCGCGAGACGCCGTGCCAGAACCGCAAGTTGCGCCGCAACTCGCCCCTCG